>ERZ1643251.1403-NODE-1403-length-27453-cov-33.051135_pt1 | contig 27453 bp, 28 predicted proteins | sample MGYA00579261_ERZ1643251 | MGnify/ENA primary metagenome ERZ1643251 (study PRJEB29033, sample SAMEA4952267) | chicken gut metagenome | biome: Broiler Chicken; feature: Gastrointestinal Tract; material: Caecum | place: Ireland | collected 2018 | study: Broiler... | reverse complement strand
AGACTTAAATCCGTTATTTTGGTTAAAACGGACATCCAAATTAAAATTAACAAAATTTTAACTAATATATGCAAAAATATTGTTTTTTTTTCTGCTTTTTGCTACAATTATATTAAGGTAGGTGTTTTAAATGAATAAAAAAACGGGTATGTCGACGCTATATATTAGTATATGTGTGGTGCTATTATATTTTATATGGCCTTATTTTATAAGTGCAATATTATCTGGATTTAATATTACGGGTGATGTTTCTTTATATAGTCGGTTAATTGCTAATTTTTTATTGCTGTTGTTAATTGTCGTTATATATTTGGAGAGCATAAAAAATGATTTTAAAAAGTTGAGAAAAGACTTCAAAAAGTTATATTTTAAGGCTGGTAAAATTTTTTTGATAGGATTTATACTATACACGGTAGTTTCTGCGGTAGTTGTAGAATTAGTTCCGAATGGTCTTAATGAAAGTGTAGATAGTCTTTTACATATATATGATAAAACTCCTTTTCTATTACTATTGAGTACTGTAGTATATTATCCTATTATAGAAGAATTAGTTTTTAAAAAGACTTTTAAAGATTTTATAAAAAATAAATGGATGTTTATAATAATTACAGCATTTATTAATGGCGCTTTTGAAATAATGCTAAGTTATACATCAGTAATAAATTTGATTAATATTATTCCTGCTATTGTATTTTATGGAATGTTATCTTATATATATTATGATACTGACAATATTATTGTTTCAATATCATTTAGAATGATGTATAATTTAATACCATGTATTGGGGCATTACTTAATATTGCATTAATATTGTTTTAAGAAAGAGGTGAGTTTTATATGAGAAAAAAAATTAAATATTTAATGTTTCTAGTTGCATTTTTGGTTATACCACAAAAAGCTAACGCTATTTCATATAATAATACTCCTAGTGATATTTCTTCTTTGACTAATTTTAATGCGATTATTCAGTCTGGAGCAGTTATGAATAATCCAGCTGAAGCCAGTAATTTTAATATAATAATTATAGGTATGATAGTAATAATATTAATTCTAGTTGGAGCAGCAATGTTTGCTTCTAAGAAGTAATATTATTTTTTCTTTTCTTTTTTTCTTTTTTAATGTATAATATGTGTATTGAGGTGATACTATGTTTATTGATGAAGTTACAGTAGAATTAAATGCTGGACGTGGCGGAGACGGATGTATGGCGTTTAGACGTGAGAAGTATGTTCCAATGGGAGGACCATTTGGAGGTAATGGCGGAAAAGGTGGAGACATTATATTTGTAGCAGATGAAGGCCTTAAAACATTAGTTGATTTAAGATATCAAAGAGTTATAAAATCAGATGTAGGGGCAAATGGCGAAGGAAAAAGTAAAAACGGAAAAAATGCAGCAGATAAAATAATTAAAGTTCCGGTAGGTACTACAATTAAAGATAGAGATACAGGGTTTGTTGTGGCCGATTTAACTAAAAACGGTGAAGAAGTAACTGTTGCTTACGGAGGAAGAGGAGGAAGAGGAAATGTTACTCTTGCTACTAGAAATAATCCTTGTCCATCATATGCAGAAAGAGGCGAACCAGGTGAAGTAAGAACTATTAGAGTAGAACTTAGAATGCTTGCTGATGTCGGACTTGTTGGTATGCCTAGTGTTGGAAAGAGTACTATACTTTCTATGATATCTAATGCTAATCCTAAAATTGCGTCATATCATTTTACAACTTTATCTCCTAATCTAGGAGTTGTCAAAACTAAAACTGGTTCATTTGTAGTAGCAGATCTTCCAGGACTTATTGAAGGAGCAAGTGAAGGAATAGGACTTGGACATAAATTTTTAAAACATATAGAAAGAACTAAGATAATTGCACATATTATTGATATGAGTGGTTCTGAAGGAAGAAATCCATATGATGATTATTTATCTATTAGAAAAGAATTAGAAGCTTTTAGTGAGAAATTACTTAATAAAAAAGAAATAATTATTGCAAACAAAATGGATATACCTTCTTCAAAAGAAAATTTAACTAAATTTAAAGAAAAACTTCCAAATATAGAAATTTTTGAAATAGAAGCAATTAATAATAAGGGATTAGATACTGTTATAAATCATTTGCAAGAACTTGTATTAAATATAAAAGACGAAGTTTTATATGAAGAAAATGTTCAAGAGAAGCATGTATTATACAAATTTAAGAAAGAAAAACCATTCACTATTGTTAAAGATAATAAAGTATTTGTAATAAAAGGTGATGAAGTAGAAAGATTGTTTAAAATGACTAATTTTAATACAGATGAAGCTTATGTTATATTTGCTAAAAAACTAAGAAGAATGGGAATTGACGAAGAATTAGAAAGAATGGGAGTAGAAGAAGGAGACATTGTAAGAATCCTTGATTATGAATTTGAATATACAAAATAAGTATATTCTTTTTATTTACTTTTAATAGTTTAAATGTTATAATTTTAATGTATAGAGGGTGAATAAAATGTCGAAGAAAAAAGAAAAGAAAGATAAAGATAAAAAAAAGTTTGAATATAGTAATGAGATAATAGGAATTTTAATAGTTTTAGCAGGTATTGTAGGTATAGGGAGTTATGGACCTGTTGGACATTTTATTAGTAGTTTTGCAATTTTTTTAACGGGTGCTTTATATCCTTTTGTATTGATAGTAATGATCGCTTCAGGCGGTTATTTGATTGTTAAAAGGGAAATACCTAATTTTTTTACGTTAAAGTTGATTGGGCTGTATATAATAATTTTATCCGTTTTAGTATTTTTACATACCCAATATGTTACAGTTAATGAAACAGAAGGCTTGAAAATTATTACTGAAACGTTTGATAACTTAATGTTAGCGTTTAAGACAGAATCTGCAATTGGTAATTCTGGTGGTGGTATAATAGGGGCTATATTTTCTTATCTGTTTGTAAGTGCGTTTAGAGAAGGAACATATATAGTTGTAGTAACAATGGCATTACTTGGAATAATTTTATTCTTTAACGTTAGTATTTTTGAACAGTTAGAAAAACTAAAAAATAAATTATTAACACTTAAAAAGAATAAAAAAGAAAAAATTATTGAAAATAATAGTGAAGATGAAGAGGTAGAAGAAGATAAAAAAATAATTATATCTTCAATGGAAGAATTAAATCATATTAAGGATATGGAAGAAGATAGTGATGATATACCTATTGCTAAAGTTCCTAATAAAATTGAAGAAAACAAAATTAGTGATAGCGATAATGAAACTGTAAAAATTAACACAAATTATAAGTTACCACCGCTTAGTTTACTCAAAACAATAAAAAATAACAACGATAAAGAAAATGTAAATGGTGTTAAAGCTAATATTGAAAAATTAGAGAAAGTGCTTGCTGATTTTGAAGTTCCGGGTAAAATTGTAGAATGTCATATTGGACCTACTGTTACTCAGTATGAACTAGAATTAAAAGCAGGTACAAAAGTTAATAAATTGTTAAGTATTCAAAGAGAGATGGAACTTGCTTTGGCTGCTAAAGATATAAGAATTCAAGCTCCTATTCCAGGTAAAAATACTATTGGAATAGAGTTGCCAAATAAAGTGGTATCCTCTGTATCCTTTAAAGAAGTTTTAGCTCATTTGCCTGAAGTAAATGAAAAATCTTTATTGGCAGTCGGACTAGGTAAAGACATTATGGGTAAAGTTAAGTGGGCTGAAATAAATTCGACTCCTCATATGTTGGTTGCTGGTGCTACCGGATCTGGTAAATCAGTATGTATAAATTGTATTATTGCTTCAATTTTAATGCGTGCTAAACCAGATGAAGTAAAATTAGTAATGGTTGATCCCAAAAAAGTTGAACTTACAATGTATAATGGTATACCTCATTTGCTTGCTCCAGTAGTAACTGATCCTAAAAAGGCATCAATTGCTCTTAAAAATATAGTTGCAGAAATGGAACGTAGATATGATATTTTTGAACAAACTAAAAACAAAAATATAAAGTCGTATAACGAATTTTGTAAAACACACACAGAGTATCAAAAAATGTCTTATATAGTAGTAATAATAGATGAACTTGCTGACTTAATGTTAGTTGCTGCTAAGGATGTAGAAGATTCAATCATGAGAATTACTCAAATGGCAAGAGCTGCAGGAATACATTTAATTGTAGCTACGCAAAGACCATCAACAGACGTAATCACAGGTGTTGTAAAAGCTAATATTCCATCAAGAATATCATTTGCTGTATCATCATCAATCGATTCTAGAACAATATTGGATGCTACAGGAGCTGAAAAATTAATAGGTAAAGGTGATATGTTATTTTTACCAATGGGGGAAAATGCACCTATTAGAATTCAAGGAGCATATGTAAGTGATGAAGAATTAGAAAAAATAGTAGATTATGTTATAAGTCAACAAAAAGCACAGTATGATGAAAGTTTAACTGTTGATAAAAATGGTAATAATAGTAATGTTAATGATGACTATCAGTCTGAGGATGAATACGATGATCCATTATATAATGAAATAGTAGATTTCGCTGTTAAAGCAGGAAAGATTAGTGCATCATTAATTCAAAGAAAATATAGACTAGGTTACAATAGAGCAGCAAGAATTATTGATTTATTAGAAGAAAGAGGAATTATTGGACCTCCAAATGGTTCAAAACCTAGAGAAGTATTAGTTAAATTAGAAAATAATGAAGAATAATAAAAGGTGAGTTGATGAAAAAAAATAATAAAAAAACAACTATAATATCTTGTGTATTTTTACTATTATTAATTGCTTTGTTGATTTTAGTAATAAATTTACGAGTTCGTTATGATGAAGAACAACAAAATAGCGAAAAAAATAAATTAATAAGCTTAGAAACAGTAACAAAAGATTTTAATGAAATAGAAACAATTGAAAATTATAATATTAATATGAAAAATTCTACAAATAGTTTTTATATTATTTATAATAATAGTGAAGAAAATGGAATAATTGAAGGAACTTATGTTGACGGGATTATTTCAATTAAATTTGAAAAGAAAAATTTTGAACTGGCTAAAAAAATATATAAAGAACTAGTAAATATTATATGCAGTTTTTATAAATATCAGAATTATGAGTGTAATAAAACAGTAGATAAGTTTTTGAATGAAGAATATGATGTAGATGGTTTGATTTATGAATATATATCAGACGGTGAAATTTATTTAAAAATAGATGTAACACATAAACTAGAATTATATAAAGAAAAAACTGAGTATAAAAATAATGAGTTTATTGATATAAATCAATTACAATATACGATAAGCAATGAAGAATTTCAGTTAGTTGAGCCATCATTTTCATATGATTCTGAAACTAAAAAAATAATTTATAGTGCTAAAGTAAATAATTTGTTAGAAAGTGGAACTAATGTTAAAATAAAATTAAAATTATATGATGAGAATAATAACGAAATATTAACTAATGAATTTGATAATAGTACACTGGAAAACAAAAATGAATTTGATGTTAATTTTGAAATAATGTTAGATGATAATACTAAATATGAAAGCGTTAAATATTTAAGTGTAGATTTTATAAAAGAATAAAAAGGAGAGATATAATGAGTACAATACATATTGAAACACCTAAAGAAAAAATAGCTAAAACAGTTTTAATGCCTGGGGATCCTAAGAGAGCAGAATACATTGCTAAAAAGTTTTTGGATAGAGTAGAACTAGTAAATGTAATAAGAGGAATGACTGCTTATACAGGGTATTATAAAGATAAGATGGTTACTATATTTCCATCAGGAATGGGTAATCCTAGTATGGGAACATATTCTTATGAATTGTTTAAATTTTATGATGTAAATAACATTATTAGAATTGGTTCATGCGGTTCATATACTCCCGAATGTGGTATTAATGACACAGTATTAGTTACATATTCATGTAGTGATTCTAATTATGCAAGAGTAATGGATGGCTATCAATATAATTATGTTATGGCTAATCAAGAACTAAATAATGTTATTGAAAACACTGCTAATGGACTTGGTATAAAACTTACAAAAGGTAATATATTTTCATCAGATGTTTTCTATGAAAAAAATGATAATAGTAAATGGAGACACGAACAATTTAAAGCATTAGGTATTGAAATGGAATCATTTTCATTGTTTAACAATGCAAGATATCTAAATAAAAAAGCTAGTTGTATATTAACTGTTACAAATACTTTTTATGATAATAAAGAATTAACAGCTAAAGAGAGAGAACAACATTTAGATAATATGATTATAATTGCTCTAGAAAGTAGTTTAAAAATTTAAAAACAGACAATAATAAACTTGAAAGGGAGTGTTTTATGAACTATGAACTGATAAATATGGGCGCATATAATTTACATTTTATCAAGACTAATAGATTTAAGACTATTACTGTAGAAGTAGATTTTAGAAGAGAAATACAAAAAGATGATATTACAAAAAGAGCAGTTTTAAAAGAAGCATTACTTAATTCAAATAAAAATTATAAGACGGAAAGAGAACTTATTATTGAATCAGAAAATTTATATGATTTAAAACTAGTTGCATCTTCTGCTAGAATGGGAAATTATATTAATCTTTCTTTTAAAACAAGGTTTTTAAATGAAAAATATACTGAAAAAAACATGAATGAAGAAAGTATAGCTTTTCTTATGGATATTATTTTTAATCCTAATATAGAAAATGGTAGTTTTAAAGAAGAAGTAGTTAATAAATGTAAGAATAAAATAGAAAAAAGTATTAAATCTCTTAAAGATAGTAAATTAAAATATACTTTGTTTAAATTGTTAGAAAGTGTAAAAGATAAACCATATTCATATAATTCTTATGGATATTTGGAAGAATTAGAAAAAATAGATGGAAAAATTTTATATGATTATTATAATGACGTAATTAGTAATGATCTTATTGATATTTTTATAGTAGGAGATTTTGATAGCATAGAAATAAAAGAACTAATTAAAAAGTATTTTAAAGCAAGAACTTATCATAAAAGTAAAACTAATATAATAGTAGATGAGTTACCAATAGTGAAAAAAATCAATGAGCAATCTGAAGAAGACAATGTTAATCAAACACAATTTACTATATTATGTGGTATTAATAATTTAACTGAATTTGAAAGGAAATATGTGATTAAAGTTTATAGTGAGCTTTTAGGAGGTTCTTCTAATTCTATTTTGTTTGATACAGTGAGAGAAAAAAATTCTTACGCTTATTATGTTAATGCCGATGTAAAAAGTTATGATAATATCTTACTTATATATTCAGGTATTGAACCAGGAAATAAAAATGAAGTCTTTAAATTAATAAAAAAATGTTTAAGTGATATAGAAAAAGGTAATTTTACTGATGATATGTTAAGTAACGCTAAAGAAACATTAATTGGGGGCATTAAAGCTAGTTTAGATAGTCCAAGTGGAATTATAAATAATTATTTTGCTAAAATATTAGTAGGTACAGATGATTTCGATGAAAGAATAGAGAATTTTAAAAAGGTTACAAAAGATGATGTTATTAATGTAAGTAAAAAAATAAATATATATTCAACATATACTTTGGAAGGGGTTAAGCAAGATGAAGAAAATTAAATTTAATATAATTGGTGAAGAAGTATGCTATGAAAAATTAGATAATGGTATGGATGTGTATTTATTTAGTAAAGATATTTTTCATAATAATTATGTAACTTTTACAACTAAATTTGGATCTATTTATAATGAATTTGTTCCAATAGGTAAAGATAAGATGATCAAAGTACCAAAAGGTGTGGCACATTTTTTAGAACATAAGGTATTTATTCAAGAATATGATCCTCAACCATCAGACTTTTTTGCAGAAAGTGGTGCTTTAACTAACGCATATACAACATTTAAAAACACTACTTATTTATTTACAGGACCTGACAACTTAATAGATAACGTTAAATATTTATTAGATTTTGTTCAGGAACCATATTTTACTGATGAAAATGTCGAAAGCGAAAAAGGTATTATTACACAAGAAATACATATGTGTGACGATCGACCAATTGATGTATTATACGAACATATTAGAAAAAATAACTTACATAACAATCCATTTAAAGATAGTATTATTGGTACAGTAAATGATATAAATAGTATTGATAAAAAAGTATTAGATACTTGTTATGAGACTTTTTACCATCCATCAAATATGTTTTTAGTAGTAACGGGAAACTTTGATATAGATGAGATGTTAAATGCTATTAAAGAAAATCAAAATGCTAAAAAGTTTAAAAAAGAAAATAAAATTAAAATAAAAGAATATAAAGAACCTGATGAAGTAGTATTAAAAGAAGAAGTCATTAAGATGAATACAAACATTCCAAAACTCGCATATAATATAAAAATTCCATATAATAAATTTAAAATGGAAAAAAGAAAACTTAATTTATATTTATATATAATATTTAGTATATTATTTGATGATTCATCTTTATTTAATGAAAAAGCAAAAAAGGATAATATTATTACTAATGCTATTTATACCAATATATTAAGTTGTGATTCACATATATTAATATCTTTAATTAATGAAACATTCAAATATAAAGAACTTTTAGATATGATTAAAGAAGAATTAGAAAATATAAATATTTCTTCTCTTGATCTAGAAAGAAAGAAAAAAGTATTAGTAAGTAATGAAATATTTAGTTTTGAAAATATAGAAATAATAAATGAAATGATTATAGATAGTATTATATTTGATAATACTATTGAAGGTGATATTGTAAATATTATTAATTCACTTAATATAGAAGAACTAAATGAAATAGTTAAGAAGATTGATTTTAAGAATATATCAACAATTATTTTAAAAAAAGATAAATAATTAATGAGGTGTAGTATGAAAGTAGTAAAAAAGATAATTTCTGTGATTTTTACGGTTGTATTTATTTGTTGGCTTCTTTTAATTATATATGAAAGCTATACAGTTTCTAAAGGGGAACAACCTAAATTTTGTATAAAAACAGAAGAACATAAATATGATGATGGAGTTACCACTGAATGTTTAGGACTTGGTTATAAGGTTTATACGTATAATAGAAGTTCTATTGATATTCAAATTCAATTTGGCCCATTTTGGATAAGTGAAAAGAAATAACAATATCAGTCTGGTATTGTTTTTTCTCTTGTAAAGTATATTGTTTTACTTTAAAAATACGTTAAAATATTATATAATGAAATAGAGGTGTAAGAATGAAAATAAAATTAGGAGTTATATTTGGTGGTAAAAGTGTTGAACACGAAATATCCGTTATAACAGCATTACAAGCAATGAACCATATTGATAATGAGAAATATGAGATAGTTCCTATATATATAACAAAAGATTTACAAATGTATACAGGAGGTATGCTTAGATTTATTGATAGTTACAAAGACTTTAGATTAATACATAGATATGCAAAAAGAGTCAATTTAGTTAATCTAAAAGGAAGATTTGTTTTACAAACTACTGGTATATTTAAAAGAGAATATAATGAAATACATATGGCTATTCCAATGGTACATGGCGCTAAAACAGAAGATGGTACAGTTCAAGGATTTTTAGAATTATTAGGAGTTCCTTGTGCAGGATCTAATATCTATGCTTCAGTAGTGGGTCAAGATAAAGTATTTATGAAACAAATACTTGCAAGCGAAGATGTTCCTCAAACAAAATATGTATGGTTTTTTGATACAGATTATTATAATGATGAAGAAGCATTATTTAAGAAAATTAGTACTTTATCATATCCTTTAATAATTAAGCCTGCTACACTTGGAAGTAGTGTTGGTATTGAAGTAATTAGAAGAAAAGAAGAATTAGAATCAGCCATTGAAAAAGCAATTAAATATGATAATAAGATAATTATTGAAGAGTATATAGAAAATATTGAAGAATTTACTTGTAGTGTTTTAGGTAATACTAGTAAAGTACAAACTTCTGATATTGAAAAAATAATTAAAACAGATGGTATTAAGAAGTATGCTGATAAAGTAATAAAACCAAAAGATATTGAAGATAATACTAATTTATATAGAGAATTACCAGCAGAAATTTCACAAAAATTAACTAAAGAAATAGAAGATTTATCAAAACAAGTATTTAGATTATTAAATCATAGAGGTGTTGCTACAATTGATTTCTTATATGATACTAAAAGTAAAAAGATATATGTTGATGAAATAAACACTATACCAAACTTCTTTTCACATCATCTATGGGAAGGACAAAATGTTTCATATAGAGAAATACTTAATTATATCTTAAATGATACCGTAAAAGAAATTCATAAACAAGAAGATATGACATTAACACTTGAAACAGGAATACTTAAAGATATGCTAACAAAAGATATTGAGGAAATGAAATAATGTACGGATATATTAAAGGAATAGTTACAGAAATAGAAAGTAATTATATAATTGTTGATAATAATGGTATTGGATATATTATTTTTGTACCCAATCCTTATGCTTATCAACTAAATAATGAATATACTGTATATACTTATACTCAAGTAAGAGAAGATGAATATTCTTTATATGGATTTAAAGAAAAAGAAGAAAAAGACTTATTTATGAAACTTATTTCGGTTAAAGGTTTAGGGCCTAAAATGGCTCTTCCTATGCTTGCAACAGGATCTATTAATGGAATAATGGATGCAATTGATAGAGAAAATATATTATATTTAAAGAAATTTCCTAAAATTGGAGATAAAGTGGCAAGACAAATAATACTAGATTTAAAAGGAAAACTTACTGCTAGTTCTAGCACAATATTAAGTAATAACGAACTTGTAGATGCTCTTCTTGCATTAGGATACAAACAAGCAGATATTAAAAAAGTACTTCCACATGTTAATTTAAATAATGATATTGAAAATCAAATAAAAGAAGCATTAAAATTATTATTAAAATAGTAAAGGAGAATTTATGAAAAAAATATTAACTATTGTGTTATGTGTATTTATGTTAGCAGTAACTACAGGTTGTAATAATGAAGAAGTGGGGGTAAAAGAATTAAATAAAATTAATGATAAAATAACAGAATTTTATATAAATAATAATGATAAAGCAGGAAATTTAGGATCTCATTATGTAGACGAAGAAAATAAAGTTGTTGTAGTAGAACTTATTAATAACACAAAAGAAGAACAAGAAAAATTTAGAAAAGAAATTATTGATTCTGAATATATTAAATTTGTTCAAGGTGAATCATATAATACTAAAACAAATGAATAAAAAGTATAATTAATATATATTAATAGATTATCAGTTTGGTAATCTTTTTTTTATAAAATCTATGTTACATCAATTTACTTCTAATATTATAAATGATATAATTATACTAATAGAAAAGGTGATAATAAATGGACTTAAAAAAACGCGTAGATGAACTTATTAAAATTATAAATAAAGCAAATTATGATTATTATATTGATAATACTTCTAATATAACTGACCAAGAGTATGATAGGTATATGCAAGAGTTAATGATGTTAGAAAGTACTTATCCAGAACTAGTAAGAGAAGATTCACCAACAGTTAGAGTAGGTTCAAAAGTATTAGATAAATTTGAAAAAGTAACACATAAAATACCAATGCTTAGTTTAGGTAATGTTTTTAATGAAGAAGAAGTAAGAAGTTTTGATGAGAAAGTAAGAAAAGAAGTAGATAACCCTAAATATGTATGTGAACTTAAAATAGATGGATTATCAGTATCTGCTACATACAAAGATGGTGTTCTTGTAAAAGGTGCTACTAGAGGAGACGGAATTACTGGTGAAGATATCACTAATAATGTTAAGACTATCAAATCTTTACCACTTACTTTAAAAGAAAAAGTTGATATAGAAGTACGTGGAGAAATATATATGAGTAAAAAATCTTTTCTTGAAATAAATCAACAAAGAGAAAAAGATCATGAACCATTATTTCAAAACCCTAGAAATGCAGCTTCTGGAAGTGTTCGTCAATTAGATTCCAAAATAACTGCTAAAAGGAAATTAGATTGCATAATATATCATTTGCCAAATCCACTTGATTATAATATTTATACACATTATGATGCTTTAGATTATATGAAAAAGTTAGGATGTCCAGTAAGTGAAAACAATGTTATAGCTAACAATGTTGATGAAGTAATTGAATATATTAATAAATGGACAGAACTTAGAGAAACTCTTCCTTATGAAATAGATGGTATTGTTATAAAAGTAAACGATATAAATGATCAAAATAAACTTGGATTTACTGCTAGGACTCCTAAATGGGCTGTTGCGTATAAATTTCCTGCAACAGAAGTTACAACAAGATTAATAGATATTATATTTACGGTTGGAAGAACTGGTAAAATAACTCCTAATGCAGTACTTGAACCCGTTAAAGTAGCAGGATCTACCATTGCAAGAGCAACTCTTCACAATGAAGATAATGTCTTAGTTAAAGATATTAGAAAAGGAGATATTGTTGTAATTAGAAAAGCTGGAGATGTTATTCCAGAAGTAGTAAGATCTATTAAAGAAAGAAGAACTGGTACAGAAGAAAGATTTAGAATGATTGATACTTGTCCTATATGTCATACTAAATTAATTAGAAAAGATACTGAAGCAGATTACTATTGTCCTAATAATGAATGTAATGCTAGAAACATAGAAAATTTAATTCATTATGCTGAAAGAGACGCAATGAATATTGAAGGACTTGGAGAAAGTGTTATTGAAGACTTGTATAATGAAGGATTCTTAAAAACAATTATAGATATTTATCATTTAGAAAAATATGAAAAAGAGTTATTGTTACTTGAAGGGTATGGAACTAAAAAGATAAATAATTTAAAAGAAGCTATTTTAAGAAGTAAAGATAATTCATTAGAAAGATTATTATTTGGATTAGGTATAAGACAAGTAGGTAATAAAACTGCTAAATTATTAGCAAGACAATATAAAAATATAGATAATATTATAAATGCTACTTTTGAAGAATTAAACAATATTAATGATATAGGTCCAATAATTGCTAAAAATATTATAGAATACTTTAACAATAAAGATAATATTAAACTTATAAATGATTTAAAAGAACTTGGTATAAATATGACTTATATATCAAATAATAATTATACAGAAAGTGATGAATTTTTAAATAAAACATTTGTATTGACTGGTACTCTGAATAACATAACAAGAGAAAAAGCTTCTGAAATAATTGAATCACTTGGCGGCAAAGTAAGTTCATCAGTTAGTAAAAAGACTAGTGCTGTAATACTAGGGGATAATCCAGGAAGCAAATATGATAAAGCAGTTTTATTAAATATTCCTATTTGGGAAGAAGATGAATTTTTAGAAAAAATAAACTTTAAGTAAAAAATAGAAATATGAGGGATTTATAATGGATGAATATTTGGATAAAGAAAAATCTTATAACAGGTTAAAAAATGAATTTAATTTATACAAAAAGTTAATTATAGCTTATGACTTAGATAGTACGGTTTTTGATTATCATCATACAAATGCTTCGTATGAGATGGTAAAAAACTTGATTAGGAAGTATCGAAAGTACGCTTACTTTATTGTTTTTACATCTTCAGAGCCAGATAGATATGAAGAAATAAAAGAAATATTAAAAAAAGAGAATTTACCATATGACTCTATTAATGAAGATGCCCCTTTTATTCCATTTAAGGGAAGAAAAGTATATTATAATATATTACTTGATGATCGTGCTGGATTAAATCAAACCTATAACGAACTGTTAAGATTATACAATGAAATAATAATTAATTTAGAATAAGTTTTACATATTAAAGTATTATCATGCTTGACATTATTACGAAGTAATATTTTCTTAATTATTGCAAAAAATAAATATATATATTATACTTTAAGAAAGTAGGAGATGGTAGTATGAAGAAAAAAAGAAAGAAAATAAGATATAATAGAATAGTAATAGTTATTATTGTATTAATATTAATAATTGCTTTAGTATTTGGAGGTATAAAACTACTAAGTAGTAAAGATGTAACAAAGAATACTAATGAAATTAAAATGATTCATTTAAGGGATTTGGATGAAACAAAAGAATTTGTTAATGAAAATGAATTAAAATTAGAAATAACTTATGAATATAATGATGAAAAAGAAAAAGATAAGGTAATATCTCAAAGTATTAAAGTAGGAGACATTATAAATAAAGGAGATACTTTAAAAGTAGTTATTTCTTTAGGTAAATTAGATAAAGAAAAATTAGCAAGTGATAATATTAATGAACTTGGAACAGTACCTATTATGATGTATCATGGGATAATAAATAAAAAATCTTCTGAAACCGAATATACTGGTGGTAATGTTGATAAAGATGGATATAATAGAACTGCAGAAGCATTCAGAGAAGATTTAGAATTTTATTATCAAAATGGGTATAGAATGGTAAGACTTACTGATTATATTGATGGAAATATTGATGTAGAATATGGTAAGAGTCCTATTGTATTAACGTTTGATGATGGTAATGAAAATAATCTAAAAGTTACAGGATTAGATGAAGATGGAAATATTATAATTGATGAAAACTCAGCAGTAGGAATACTTGAAAGTTTCAAAGAAAAATATCCTGATTACAATGTTACAGCAACATTCTTTGTGAATGGAGGACTATTTAATCAGCCGGAATATAATGAAAAGATACTTAAATGGTTAGTAGATAATGGTTATGATGTAGGAAATCATACAGAAAATCATTTAGATATTAAAAAATCTACTTCTGAACAAGTAAATAAAGAAATAGTTTCAGTATACAAACAATTAGATGAAATAATTCCAGAAAAATATGTAAATATAATTGCACTACCTTTTGGTAGCCCATACAATAAAGAGCATGAAAACTTTGGGTATGTATTAAAATCTACATACAATGATACTACTTATGAAACTAAAGCAGCTTTAAGAGTCGGATGGGATGCTGAATATTCTCCATTTGACAAAGATTTTGATCCAACATTTTTAAAGAGATGTCGTGCTTATGATAATAATGGAAAAGATTTTGATATAGAAATGGTATTTAAATTACTTGAAACTAAAAGATATATATCTGATGGAAATGTTAGTACAATAGTAACAAGTGAAAAAAATAGTAGTAAATTAAGCGATAATCTAAATAAAGAAGTTATAACTTATTAGGAGTCTGAATATATGAAATTAGATAATAAAGGTTTTGCTATAACAGGTATTTTATATACAATTTTAATAGTTTTTCTCTTTGTTTTATCTTCATTATTATTAACAATGTCTACTAAATTAAATATGACCATAAAATTAACTAATAATATATATAGTTCTGTAGAAAATAAAAATGAAATTAGTTATATAGATGATGATAATAATTATATTGATACTAATAATAATTATTTTGTAGCACAGTATCGTGGCAAATATGAATTTGTAATAAATGACGACAATGAATGTTTCGTTTATTTACCCAAAGATAGTATAGTACTAATTAAAAATAATAAAATTTATTATAAAAAGGATAATAATATTGAACCATCAAGTATTAATGTTAATGATATTAATGATATAAGTGAATTAGCAATAAGTGATTGTAATAATTCAGATATAAATAATGTTACATTTACGAAAGTTTATACTTCTATGAAAGATTAATATCTTTCTTTTTTTGTATATTTTTGATATAATTTTTAAGGAAATGAGGGATTCTTATGAAAATTAAATACACTTTATTACATAAAGATAAAAATAGTAATGCAAGATATGGTACTTTGCAAACAAATTATGGAACTTTTGAAACGCCAATGTTTATGCCTGTTGGTACACAAGCTACAGTTAAAACTTTAGATACAAGAGAATTAAAAGAAATAAACTCTGCTGTTGTATTATCAAATACATATCATTTATGGCTAAGACCAGGTGAAGATATAGTAGCAAAAGCAGGAGGACTTCATAAATTTATGAACTATGATGGTCCAATTCTTACTGATAGTGGAGGTTTTCAAGTTTTTTCATTAGCCAAACCTAAAGATATAACAGAAGCAGGTGTTAAATTTAAAAGTCATTTAAATGGAGAAAGTTTATTTTTAACTCCTGAAAAATCCATTCAAATTCAAAATAAATTAGATAGTGATATAGCGATGAGTTTTGATGAATGTCCTCCATATCCAGTAACCCATGAGTATATGAAAAATAGTGTAGAGAGAACTTTAAGATGGGCTAAAAGAGGAAAAGAAGTACATAACAATGAAAACCAAAGTTTGTTTGGAATAGTTCAAGGTGGTGAATTTCAAGATTTAAGAGAATACAGTGCTAAAGAAACTGTTAAATTAGATTTTGATGGTTATTCTATAGGAGGAACTTCAGTTGGAGAAGATAAAGAGACAATGATGAAGATGATTGACTATGGAATTAAATATTTACCAAAAGATAAACCAAGATACTTAATGGGAGTTGGGGAACCTACTGATATTTTTGAAGGAGTTCTAAGAGGAGTAGATATGTTTGATTGTGTTTTACCTACAAGACTTGCAAGACATGGACATGCATTTACTTTAGATGGGAAAATCAATTTAAAAAATGCTAAATACAAAGAAGATTTTACTCCTATAGATAGTGAATGTGATTGTGAGTGTTGTAAACATTATACTAAAGCTTATATTAGACATTTAATTACAGCTAATGAAACATTAGGACAAAGATTATTATCTATACATAATTTAAGATTTTTAATAAAAATCACTGAAAATATAAGAGAATCTATAAAAAATGATGAGTTTAAAGAATACATGGATAGATTTATTACAAGATATAAAAAATAGAAAACAGGTGACTATAACTTACTTCACTTGTTTTTTTATAAATGTAAAACCTTTTCGTTTAATTGTTTAAAAATTTTACCTATGATATAATATTAATGCAGTAGTGATTGGATTATTTCCTACTTTAACGAGTCGTTAAGGGATTTGATTAACTATCATAAATAAATAGTAATAATTCAATGGACTATACTACACGATGTGTAGGCGCTTTGCTTTAAGTCCATTTCCTTATTACAATATCATTATGTACTGCAAATAAGGAGGTAGTAAAAATGTGGAAGTATACTGGAACAAAAGAGTGTAATCAATTTTTACTATCTCTAAATTTATTTAATTGTAAAGACGAGAAAAGATATATAAAAACATTGTATGCTTTAGCTAATGGAGACGCGAATAATTATAAAATTTATAAATTAAAGAAACATAATGGAAAGTACAGAACAATATATGAACCAAATCAATTATTAAAAAGTATTCAAAAAAAGATTTTAGAAAGTATACTTGAGACTAGGACTATATCAAAATATGCAAAAGCTTATTATAAAGGAGTTCCCCTTTTAGATAACGCTTATCCCCATATAAATAAAAAACTAATATTAAAACTTGATATTAAAAATTTCTTTGAAAATATTTCTTTTTATAGAGTTTATGAGTCATGTTTCTCAATTGAGTATTTCCCAAAATCAGTAGGGATGCTTTTTACGTATTTATGTACTTGTAACAATTATTTGATTCAAGGTGCCCCAACTTCAGCATATATTTCTAATTTAGTAATGAAAGAATTTGATGAAAAATTAGGACATGGTGTGAATTAAACAATATTACCTATACTAGATATTCTGATGACATGACTTTTTCAGGTGATTTTAATCCTAAAAAAGTTATATGTATAGTAAGAAAAATGTTGAGTGAATTAAATTTACAGTTAAATGATAAAAAAATATGTGTTATAAAAAATTATTCAAAACAAGTTGTTACAGGTATTGTCGTTAACCAAAAAATACAAGTAGATTCTAAATATAGAAAATCTATAAGACAAGAACTATATTATATTAAGAAATTTGGGATAGAATCTCATTTAAAAAAGAAAAAAGTTTATATGGATTCAAAACAATATATGAATAAACTTCATGGTAAAGTGTTATTTGTATTACAAATCAATCCCAAAGATAAAGAATTTCAAAGATACAAAAATTATTTACAAGAAAAAATCAAGAATTTTAAGGATGTTTTATAGCAATAAAAATTATATATTATGCTTTTAAAAACATAAATTTTGTTATATAATTATTATATATTTTGAATGTGAGATGATAATATGAGTATAAAGACTAAAATGATAACAATTGATGAATTAATAGATGAATTTAAGAAATATAATGATAATATAGATGATATTAATTTGATACGGAAATCTTATGAATATGCTTATGATAAACATTTTGGACAAAAAAGAATTTCTGGGGAAGATTATATATATCATCCTTTAAATGTTGCTATGATTCTTACGGATATAAAAGCTGATTGCAAATGCATTTGTGCTGCTCTTCTTCATGATACTATAGAAGATACTGATTCTTCTAAAGAAGAGTTAGAAGAAAAATTTGGTAAAGATATTGCTATGTTAGTTGATGGTGTTACTAAAATAAACAAATTAAAATTTAATAGTGATAGTGAACAAATGGCTGCTAATCAAAGAAAAATATTAGTAGGCCTTTCTGAAGATGTTAGAGTTATTATTATTAAACTAGCGGATCGTTTGCATAATATGAGAACTTTGTATGTTATGTCTGCTGAAAAGCAAAAGAAAAAGGCTAAAGAAACATTAGAAATATTAACTCCAGTAGCTCATAGATTAGGTATAAACAAAATAAAAAGTGAATTAGAAGATTTGTCTTTAAGATATTTAAAGCCGGATGCTTATTTTGATATAGTAGAAAAATTAAATCAAAAGAAAAGCGAAAGAGATGAAGCAGTAGGTAAAATGTTAAGTGATGTTTCTGATTTGTTAAATGAACACAATATAATTCATGAGATAAAAGGAAGAAGTAAAAGTATTTATAGTATATATAATAAATTAAATAAAGGTAAAAAATTTAATGATATATATGATATTTTGGCTCTTCGTGTTTTTGTAAATACAGAACAAGAATGTTATTTAGCATTAGGACTAATTCATTCAAAATACAAACCTGTACCTAAAAGATTTAAAGATTATGTAGCTATGCCTAAAACTAATTTATATCAGTCTTTACATACTACAGTGTTTGGTATTGATGGTAAATTATTCGAGATACAAATTAGAACTTATGAAATGGATAAAATTGCAGAATATGGTATTGCTTCTCACTGGTCATATAAAGAAAATAAAGATGGCTCTAAAGCAAGCAAAGATTCAATGGAACAAAAATTACAAATATTTAGAAGTATTATTGAACTAAATCAAGAAACGAGTACTCCTGAAGAATTTATAAGTAGTATTAAAAAAGATGTTCTTACTAGTGACTCAATTTATGTATATACTCCAAAAGGTGATGTTATAGAGTTACCTGAAGGGGCTACTCCTGTAGATTTCGCATATAAAGTACATAGTGAAGTAGGAAATAAAATGGTAGGAGCTATAGTTAATGATAATATAGTGCCACTTGATTATGTGTTACATACTGGTGATATTATAAAAGTAAACACTTCTAATGCTTCTAAAGGTCCTAATAAAGATTGGTTAAATTTTGTTATAACTACTCAAGCTAAAGGAAGAATAAAATCTTTTTATAGTAAAATTGAAAAAGAAGATATGATAGACAAAGGAAATGATTTATTAGAAAAAGAGATAAGAAAAAATAATTTATCTATCAATGAAGTTCTTAGTAACAAAAATATAGATATAATACTAAATGAATATAAATTAAAAGACGTAGATGAATTGTATATAGAAATAGCTTCAGGTAAAAGAAATCCTGCTACTATAATAAAATTAGTGACTAAAAAAGAAGAAGTAAAAGAAAATATATTTGATAAAATAAATGATAATTCTAATAAACAAAATTTTGGTAAAAACGAGATATTAGTAGAAGGAATATCAGATATTAAAGTATCTTTAAGTGGATGTTGTAATCCTGTACCAGGAGATAAGATAATCGGTTATATAACTAAAGGATCAGGTATTTCTGTACATAGAACTTGTTGCAAAAATATTGCTGATATAGATGAAAGACTTGTTTCTGTAAAATGGAATAATGATGTTAGTAAAAAATTTGCTACAGATTTAATAATATATACTAATAGTAGTGATAACTTAGTAGATATTATTACAAAAGCGGCTTCTAATAATATAACAATAGATAGTGTTTCTACTTTGAATAGAGGAGAATTTAAAATATATAGTATTACAGTATTAGTAGAAAATGTAGATAAATTAAATAAACTATGTATTGATTTAAATAATTTAAGTTTTATTTCAAAGGTTGAAAGGTTGATGAAGTAATGCGTGTTCTTGTTCAGAGAAGTAAGTTTTCTTCAGTAAGTATTGACGGTAGAGTTAATGGACAAATTGATTTTGGATTAACTTTATTAGTTGGTTTTACACATAATGATGATGAAAAAGTTATAGATTATATGATTGATAAAGTAATTAATCTTAGAATATTTGATGATGAAAAAGGTGTCATGAATAAATCAGTATTAGATGTTTCGGGTAGCATTTTATCAATTAGTCAGTTTACTTTATATGCAGATGCGAGCAAAGGAAGAAGGCCTAGTTACATAAAGGCACTAAATGGGGAAGAAGCGATAACTTTATATAATTTATTTAATAAAAAGTTAAAAGAAAAAAATATTGATGTTCAAACTGGTATTTTTGGGGCAGATATGCTTGTAAATATTCAAAATGATGGACCTGTTACTATATTATTAGAAAAGGAGAATAAGGATGAAAAATAATAGAATAAATTATAAATTAGTAAATATAGCTTTATTTGTAACTATAATATGTCTTATATATTTAATTAGAGATTTATGGTTAGGAGTAGCAGGAAAAATATTAGAAATATTATTCCCATTTATAATTGCTTTTGGTATAGCTTATGCTCTTCATCCAATTGCAAAAAAAATAGAGAATAGTGGTTTTCCTAAATGGTTATCAGTTTTAATTGTAACTGTTATAAGCTTAGGATTTTTAGTAACAATAATTATATTAGTAGTTCCAATGTTATATGAACAAATATTATTGCTTCTTACTAATATTTCGACGCTTATTACGGATTTATCTACTAAATACGAAATTAATTTAGGAGTTTTACAATCTTCAATCACAGATATATCTACTAATGTTATAAAAACTTTAGGTAAATATATTTCTGATGGTGCCCTTAATATAGTAAATTCTACGATTAATTTTGGAACAGCGTTTATTATAGTATTGTTTGTATCAATTTATTTACTTTCAGATATGGATAAAATAAGAAATTTTATAAAAAAAATATTAGGAAGTAAGAATAGAAAGAAATATAAATATATTAAAACCTTAGATAAAGAAGTAACAAATTATTTTTCTGGTCTTGGAAAAAATATAATAATTCAATTTATTGAATATACAACGATATTTTTTCTAATAGGACATCCTAACTATTTAATATTAGGAGTTCTCGCATCATGTTCTACTATTATTCCAATATTTGGAGGTTTAATAGTTAATATAATCGCATTATTAATTGCGTCAGTTATCAGTGCAAAATTATTTTGGTTAACTTTGATTGTATGTTGTGTTTGCCCACAAATAGATGCTTATATTATAGCACCCAAAGTATACGGTAAAACTAATAACATTCATCCTTTAATTAGTATATTTGCAGTATTTGCAGGTGGAATTTTAGGAGGTTTTATTGGAATAGTGGTTTCTCTTCCTATTACTATAATTATAATAACTACATTTAAGTTTTTTAGAAATGATATAGATAATAAATTAGAAGAAATCAAAGATAAGAAATAAGTAATTATGAAAAATAAATATATGTAATGAAAGGAAGATTTATAATGAAATTTTTGAAATCTATTGTAATCGTAGTAATAAGTTTATTTATTGGAGTAAATAATGTATTAGCAGAAGAAAATCCTAAAACTGTATTTGATGAAAATGTACTGATAGATTATGACATCATTGGAAGTACAGTAGTTGGTGGATATAATGTTAGTATAAACAACAAAATAGAAGGATCTTCTTTAATTCTAGGAAACTCTGTAAGTTTAAATTCTAATATTGAATATGCATTAGTTACAGGTCAAGATATTACTATTAATGGAAAAATTAAAGATGGATTAATTCTTGGTAATAATGTTGTTTTGAATGAAAGTTCTAATATTGAAAGAGATATAATTATTTATGCTAATAATGTAGAAATATCAGGACTAATTAATAGAAACGTTACTATTTATGCCGAAAATGTAAAAATTGATAGCGTTCAAATTGCTGGAGATATTAAAATAGATGCATCAAAAATTGAAGTAACAGATAATGCTGTTATTATGGGAAACTTATCATATAATGAAAATGCTAATTTCGTAAAATCTGAGATAGCTTCTATTAATAGTATCCAAAAATATATTAGCGATAAAGATAAAGAACCAAGTTTTATTGATACGATAGGAACTCATATTATTAAAATTGTGGAATTATTAGTTATATTTGTAGCAATTTTGCTAATATTCCCTAAGCTTCTTACTAATATTGAAAAGAATAAAGATAGTATTGTTAAAAACATGGGATATGGCTTAATTATGTTAATAACTATCCCAATACTAGTATTAATCTTAATTATATCAAAATTTGGATTTGCTTTAAGTATAATAGTGTTATTATTATATTTAATATGTATATATATATCAACTATATTTTCTGGTTATTTACTAGGATCTATTATAGTAGATAAGTATTTAAAAAAGAATAAAACTACATATTTAAAAGGGTTTATAGGTATAATTATTATTTATATACTTACAAAACTTCCTTATATTGGACTTCCAATTTATTTTATTAGTTTACTTGTTACTGGTGGTATTATATTTAATATGTTATTTAAAAATAAAAAATAGTTTTATTCAGGAGGATTTATGAAAAAAGACGAAGCGGTAATTATATTTAAACAAAGAGAAGTAGATGTTAATCCACATTTAATTCCAATTAATTGTGTAATTGGGCACTATGAAGAAGAAGATGACGTTTTCATTGATGAAAAAGGGTTTTCATATTTTCATTTTTCTAGATTGATGCCAGGGAGAAGCTTTGGATGTAGGTGTAATTTAAACGAATTAATGAAAAGACTTAAAGTTAAAGAATTGAGTCAGGCAAAGAAGCTGTATTTAAATTATTTTAAGAAAGGATACTTTTTTATAGGAACACGTCAACAAGAACTTTGTTTATTACATTCAGATAATAAAGATTTTATTAATGCAGAAGAATTTTTTGATAAAGATATATGTGGATATATCGCCGAAGAAAATGAAATGATTAAATCAAAAGAAGAGGCACAAAAATTAGAAGCAAATAACAATTCAAATATAGATAGAGCTTTTAAAATTGATACAAAATCATTAAAAGAAGCCATCAAAAGAAATGTTGTAGCTCAGGATAAAGCAATAGATAAAATTGTAACAATACTATGGCAAAATAGTTATAGAGATATTGCAGAGAATATTTTAATCAGTGGTTCTACAGGTGTAGGGAAAACCGAAATTTTTAGAAGTATGGCTAATAAATTGGATGTACCAATAATAATATGTGATATTACTTCATATACTTCTGCTGGTTATGTTGGAAAAAATGTTGAAGATATGTTAACATCTTTATTAAGACAAGCAAATGGGGATATAGAAAAAACAAGACATGGTATTGTTGTAATAGATGAGTTTGATAAAATAGCAGGAACAGGAAAAAATGACGAAGTAGCTACTACTAAAGTTCAAGATGCATTACTAAAAATGATTGAGGGAAATGATTATATAATAAAATACAATGGCAAAGAATATGCTATAAATACTTCTTCAATTACATTTGTAGGTGTCGGATCTTTTGAACGAGCTAATAAATATAATATGAGACCAATCGGTTTTGGGAAAAAAGATGAAGAGATTGAAGATCCTTTAAATGATGAACAATTGCTAGATTATGGATTTGGTCCAGAAATTTTAGGGAGACTTCCTAATCGTGTTCGTCTAGCAGATTTAGAAGTTTTAGATTTTTGCAAAATTATGACACTTTCGGAATTAAGCGCATTTTTGAAAGAAATTAAATTTTTAAGGGATTTAGGACTAGATGTAAAATACGCTGATGAATTGGTTCTTAATATTGCTAAAAAAGCATATTTATATAAATGTGGAGCAAGAGGAATAAATAGAGTTGTAAATGATATTTTTGTAGATATTTTATCAGAAATTTCTGATAGTGATGGTAACTATAAGAGTTTAGAAATAATGCCTGATATAGTTAGTAATAGTAAGAGGTATGTGTTAGGAAAATGAAAGAATTAAAAGATATAGAAAAAAGTATAATAAAAAAATTTCGGAAAGAAATATATAGAAGATTTATAAGAGCAATTAACGACTATGACATGATAAAAGAAAATGATGTTATAGGAATATGTATCAGTGGTGGAAAAGATAGTTTTTTACTTGCTAAATGTATGCAAGAACTAAAAAGGCATAACAAAATTCCTTTTGAATTAAAATTTATTGTAATGGATCCAGGTTATAATAGAAAAAATATTAAAAAAATAAAAGAAAATGCTAAAAAATTAAATATAGATATTAATATATTTAAGTCTAACATATTTAGTGTAGTTGATTTGCATGGCAATAATAGTCCTTGTTATTTATGCGCAAGAATGCGAAGAGGAGCATTGTATGATTATGCTCAAAAACAAGGATGTAATAAAATAGCACTAGGGCATCATTTTAATGATGTAATTGAAACTATATTATTAAATCAATTATATAATGGACAATTTTCTGGTATGTTACCTATATTAGATAGTGAACATTTTAAAGGCATGCAATTAATTAGACCACTATTCTATGTTAAAGAAAAAGATATATTATCTTGGGTTAAATACAGTGAATTAGAGTTTATTGATTGTGCTTGTTCAGTAACTAAAAAAAATACAGGCAAAAGAAGTGAAATAAAAGACTTAATTAATCAACTATTAAAAGATAATGAAAATGCTGATATTAATATTTTTAATTCTATGTTTAATGTTAATGTTAATACTACAAGATATAAAAAAAATTAATTGTGTGTTAAACTTATAGATTTATATATTTTTTTATGATATACTTAATTTAGCTAGGGAATACGGTTTCTGTATTTAAAACCGACTAAATAGATATTTAGGGAATCTAATATATATTATGTGTTGAATGCTTGCTTTTAGTAAGAATCCTGATTAGTATATTGTGATTTACCACCTGTTTGATACGCGCGGGTTTTATCTAGAAGAGCCGGTTCCTTGGCTTTTTTTATTGCATTAATTAAATATTTAATATATAATACTACAAAAAGGAGTAATCATGTTTGAAAGAGAAATTAAATTAATTGGAAAAAATAGTTTTGAACATATTCAAAAAGCCTCAGTTTGTGTAATTGGATTAGGCGGGGTAGGAGGACATGCAGTAGAGACTTTAATTAGATCTGGAATAAAAAATATTATAATAGTAGATTATGATATAGTAGATGTTACAAATAAAAATAGACAAATTATAGCAAATGACGATACTATAGGTAGAAAAAAAACAGAAGTAATGAAAGAAAGAATATTAAAAATAAATAGTGATGTTAATGTTATCATTGTTGATAGAAAACTGGATATAGATAACTTAGATATAATTTTTAATAATAAAATTGATTATTTAATAGATGCATGTGATACTGTAAAAGTAAAAAAAGAACTAATTAAGCAATGCATTAATAATAAAATAAAGTTCATAAGTTCTATGGGTACAGGAAACAAACTAGATCCTACAAAACTGGAAATTTGTGATATTAGAGATACTAATTATGATCCGTTAGCTAGAGTAATAAGAAAATTTGTAAAAGATCAAAAAATTAACGAAAAAGTAACAGTTGTTTGTTCTAAAGAAATTCCTATAAAAACTACAGGTGATGTTTCTTCTATTGCATATGTCCCTTCAGTAGCAGGTATTCTTTGTGCAAGTTATGTTATTAATGATTTAATTAAGGAAGTTTGTGATAAAAATGTATCAAAAAATAGTATGTAAAAATGGTATTGTTACTATTTATACTGATTTAGGTGAAAAAATTCAGACAATGAAAAATATTAATATTATTCGCATTGCTGAAATTGATAATTTAGTAGAACAAATTGATTTAAAAACAAAAAATGTACAAGAGGAAATAGAATTTGAAAAAAAGACTACTAATAAACTATTGGCTAGTGGAATTGTGGCTATTTGTATTTCTTTAAATTTTCTTTTGAATCCAATGTTTGATATACCTTATTTTTATATAATTAATTCATTGATAGGTACTATTGTACCAGTTACATTTTTATTATGTATAACGTGTTATATTAAGTTTATAAATAAAATATTAAATAGTAAAAACATGGTATTAGATTTTTTAAAAAATAAGCGTAATAATTTACTCAATGAAAAAGAAAAGTTATTAAATGAACCTTGTTTTGATTGCATTAGAGAGAATCAGGAGTTTATGTTAAAAGATGGAAGTAGTATAAGAGTAACTGCTAGATATTTAGAAAGCATTTATAATACAAAAAATTTATTAGTTCACTTATTAAAAGGAAGAGAAACTAAAGACGATATATCAAAAACATTGATAACAGGTTTTTATAAAGAACAAATTGATTATGATAGTCACGAAGATATACTAAATGAGGTATATAAATTAATGATGAGAAAAAAAGGAAATTAAAAAGTAGAATTTTATTTATTCTACTTTTTTAAATTTTCCATGATTGATTTTAAAATTTTTTCGTTTTTGTTACTTTTTGGATGATAATATGTTTTATTTTTTATTTTATCAGGTAAATATTGTTGTTTCACATAGCTATTAGGATAATCATGAGGATATTTATATTCAGGGTTCCCATTATGTAGATGGTTTGGTACATCTCCAGTATTTCCTGATTCTATATCATTAAGAGCCATATCAACTGCAGATTCAGCGCTATTTGATTTTGGAGATAAAGCAAGTTCTATTACTACTGCTGATAAAGGTATTCTAGCTTCTGGTAATCCTAATCTAAGAGCACAGTTAATTGCAGCATCTACTTTAGGGCCCATACTTGGGTTAGCAATCCCTATATCTTCGTATACAATAACAGATAATCTTCTACAAATGGCTTCAATATCACCACCTATAATTAATCTAGCTAAATAATAAACACTAGCATGAGGATCACTTCCCCGAATAGATTTTTGAAGAGCACTAAGAAGATTATAATATCCATCCCCATCTTTATCATGAAATATATTATTTTTCTGAATGACATTTTTAAGTACATCTTTAGTTATATGTTTGTCATTAGTAGTAAAATATGCTACTTCTAATAAGTTATATGCATGTCTTAAATCAT
>ERZ1643251.1402-NODE-1402-length-27455-cov-5.461898_pt1 | contig 27455 bp, 22 predicted proteins | sample MGYA00579261_ERZ1643251 | MGnify/ENA primary metagenome ERZ1643251 (study PRJEB29033, sample SAMEA4952267) | chicken gut metagenome | biome: Broiler Chicken; feature: Gastrointestinal Tract; material: Caecum | place: Ireland | collected 2018 | study: Broiler... | reverse complement strand
GACAAAATCGTCCGATTTCTTGACCGCGACGTTGAACGACTGGTCCTGTACGAAGCTTGAGTGGTCATTTGTGGTGTAGAACACCTCGAGCCGACCGTCGGTGTCGCACTTCATCGATATCTTTATAGCCGCGGCTCCCGCGAGCGAAACCGACAGATTGTCGGGCGACATCACGCTGAAATCCGATTCATTCGAGCTTCCGGTGATAGTTCCCTTGCCGCTGTCATACTTATATTCGGACAGACCGAAGCCCTGCGACCAGCCCTCGGCGCTGTCGTCAAAGCTCCAGCTGACAATCGGCTCAAGGCTGTCATACGCGACCGTGCGCGAACGATAGTCGGCGCGCAGTATCTTCCGCTCCTGCGGGAACAGTGTGCCCAGCCGCTTCTGCTGATTTTCGGTCGGAACAAGATTCTCATATTCGTTGTCGGGCGCGAACACCTCGCGAACCATGTCGAGATAGTCGAAGCCATGCAGTCCGCTCGGCATGATGTATGTGCCCTCGCCGTATTCGTTCCAGGTCGACAGCACAATCGACTTTGCGAGCCACGAGTCGTCGTCATAATTTTCGCTGTATACGTCGCGCACCCATTCGAGCGCGACCTTGTAGTCGTCGGGAGTTATCAGCTCGGAGCGTGTTCCCGCCCAGCCGACATTGTTGAAGCCGACAGATATCGTCGGTATAGTATCCATGCCCGACGCGTGCTGGCGCGATACATTGTTGATGTACTCGCCCGAAGTGTTCGACTTGCCCCAGTTGTAAGCATAGACCGCGTCTGCGCCGAACGCCTTGGCATTGTCCATCACCGACTGACCGTAGGACGCGGACTGACAGAATATGAGCGCGCCGTCGTAGCCGAGTCCGCGGCAGACCTCGCGCAGGTAGTCGAATTCAGCCTTGACGCCCTCGACGCTGCCGAAATCCTTGATGAGCTGGTCGACCGAGAATACCGTTATCACCGGCTTGTTGTCTATTGTCATATAGCGCGGGTCGGTGAGATAGTATTCAACCCAGTAGGGCACGATTACATTGCGGAAGTTTTCGGACGATCCGGGATGCGCCGCGTTCGCGTTCTCCCACATTATCGCGAATTTGATCTTGTCGCTGTAGCGCGCGTGGAAGTAGCCGTCGTGCAAAGCCTCGTTCATGCTCGGGTGCTTTATCGGACGGTCGACTTCGGTCGAGTACCAGCAGTAGAGCTGATAGTCGACGCCGTGCTCAGCCATGTATTTGATCTCCCAGTCGGCGACCTCGACGATACCCTCGTCGTAGTAGCCGAGCACCGGCTTCAGCTCGTCATACGGCGTTATACAGTCCCAACCGAAGTGGTGTCCGTTCTTCCAGAGCGAGCAGACCTGCGCCGCGACATAATAGCCGTCCGAGCCGCTCGAAAGCGGAGCGGGCACATAATCGTCATAATCGTTGATTTGATATACCATAACGTCGTCGACTCTGACTGACGCGCCCTCGGTCCTGATTTCTATCCGTGGCTCTTGCCGTTGACCTTGACCTCGGCGCACCCGGTGCGCGTGTCGGCTTCGACGCGCAGCGTGTACCAGAAGTCGCGGTCGTACAGGCGCAGACGGTCGTCTCCATGCAGCACCGACATATCGGCGAGCTTGAGGGTGAACGCCGTGTCAGAGCCGCTTCCGAGCGACAGGTATACATTGCCGTCGAAGCTCTCGGCGAGCAACTTCACTTCAAACACCGCCTTGCCGTCGAACGACTTGAAGCTCTTTTTCATCGACGCGTCGCCCGATAGGCGCGCGTCCTCGTCCGACGTCACCTTGACGTCGCCGTCAACGTCAAATCCGAGCGGCGAGCTGTCGACCTGATTCATACGGAAACGCTCGAGTATCGCCGCGTTGCGGTAGAGGTAGACGAAATTCGGCGCGATTTTGTTCTTGGCGCCCGCGTCGAGCGCGAACACAATCGTGTCAATGCTGTCAGTGTCATCAGTGAAGTCGAAGCTGCCGCAGTCAGCGCCGTTCACATATACCGTGTAGCTCGAATTGTCGAGGTCGACGACCATGCGCAGTTTTAGCTTTGTGGAACCGGAGCCGAGACTCGTCTCATCGTTCGCATACAGCTCGCCGCCGCGCATTGTGAGCAGCGCCGCGTACTTGCCGTCGCTGCTGTTGTAGATGCCGATACGACCGCCGTCAACCTTGGTGAGCGACAGCTCGGTCTCAAAGGTCACAACGCCGCTGTCCTGAGCCAAAAATTCGCGCTTCATCAGGCAGGGCTCGTCTACACTCGTATTCTGGATCGCGACCTTGGCGAAATAGGAGCTGCTGTATGAAGCCTCGAGCTTGTAGTCGGTCGAAACCAGCACTCTGTCCCAGCCCGAGTTCAGATTCTTCTCGTCGTCGATAAGATACATGAGGTCACCGACCGAGGTGTAGCCGCCGCTTGATTCGGGCTGCTCGACGACCGGAGCGTGCAGTCCGACCGCCTCGCTTATCGTACCCGACGCGCTGCCGCCCGACAGCAGCTCCCAGAATTTCAGCATTGCGTATCGCAGCTCGTCATAGCCCGCGCCGGATATTCTGGCTTCGTCCTTGCCGGCGGTGATCTTATATGTGCCGTCGTCGAGCGTGTCGTCGAGACTGAATGAAATCGGCTTCGCGCCGCTCGGCTCACAGCCGACCGAGTCGGCTATCTTGCCGCGCAGATACTCCCACGCGCCCGACACGAACGGTATATCGGTCGGCTCCAGCGAATATTCGAGTATGTCGCAGCCATCGATCGACAGCGACGCGTATTCGCGATTGTATACATAGTGTTCTCCCTTTGTCATACTGATTCCCCCTTCGACCAGATAATTCTCGATGAAGTAATCGACCGCGTTATTCAGCGCTTCATCGCTGACTCCGGTTATCAGCACCGAGCCATCGACCTCGGAAATCGACCAGTCGAGCGAACTGTTCGGACGCGCGTCGCGCAGCGACTCGTATTCGGCTTCGCTTTCGGCACGGTTGGTCACGCCGACCACCAGCTCGCAGTTGAGCGCCGGAACCTCCTCGCCGCGGTTGACCCAGTCGGTCTCAATGTCGACCGCTAACCCACAGCGCGACTCGAGCTCGCCGCGCAGCCTGACCGCGCCGTCACGTCCCGCTCCGCTGTCGGTATCCGAGCGCAGAATCCGCGTTGGTACGATCAGCTCGCGTTCGGTCTCCTCCGACTCGCAGCCGATGAGCGCGACCGCCAACAGCAAAAATACGAAAAATAAATATAGCCGTTTCATACACGATTACCTCAAAATATACTATGTAAAAGCAATTCACACATCATTATTTTACCATATAACGCGAAGTTGTCAAGCTCTCAGATGAATTTTGATCTTTTTTACACGATTTTCGCAGCTTTGTGCATTATGAAACCGGGTCAGCTGTATGAAACAGCCGGAATTATTATAAAAAAACACAACTGCCCGGATATCAAGGCAGTTGTGAATATTATTATTGATTTTTCATCTCGTCGAAAGCCTCGTAAAGCTGCTCATAAAAAGTCAGCTTCGCCGAACGGTTCTTCTCAATGTAAGACATGAGGTCGCGGTTCTTTGCCTGAAGCAGATCCTGCATAAAGAACGCGAAGCCCTGCCAGTTGTCGTATATGTATGTGAAATCGACCTTGACGCTGTCGAGAATCTTGTCGAGCATCGCTATCGACTCCTCGTCGCGCGTACCCTTCAGCTTCAGCGCCACGTCGTAGTAGGCCGGAACCACATTCTTCCAGCTCTCGGCCGTCATGACTTCGGTTATTATGCCGGTCTCTGCCGGATTCTTCGCGGTCAGCGGCGCTCCGATAATCAGGTGTCCGCCGTCTACCATTGTTAAATAATCCTCCTGATTCGAGTCGTACTTCGGATAGGGGATTATAGAATAATCGACATCGAAATCGCGAAGTATCGAAACGGCATGACCGATACACCCGGGAGTCAGCAGGAAATTGCCGGTCGCGAAAAGCTCGGACGTTCGGGTCGACTGTCCGGTCGGCTCGGTATAGACATTGGGGCTCTGATAGATATAATCATACAGCCGGTCTACGATATCAGTAGTGCGCTGTGACTCGAGTACCAGCTCGACTCCGCCGTCGGCATTGCGCTCGACAATCGGAATATCGAACGCCCATGTGAACGTGACTGCCGGAGACATCGCTCCGAAGCCGAATCCGAACAGGTCGCCCTCGTTCGCGGCCGAATCTCCATTCAAGTCCTGATATATGTCGCGCGTCGTCTCCTGTAGCTTGTCAAACGTCCATTCGCCGCTGTTGACTACGTCGAAGATGTCCTCAAGCTGGTAATTCCCGGCGATTTCCTTATTGTAGAACATACAATATGTATTCGCCACGACCGTCATCGTCATATAGCTCGGTACAAGCGGCATGACTCCGTCTATCGTCAGAGCCTCGACCGAGTTCTGCTGCCACCAGGGCTGCGTGAAATCAACGTTTTCGACATTGTGCCAGTTTAAGAATATGCCGTTCATCGCCGGTCCGCCCGAAACTATCGCGTGTCCGGCGTATAGGTCATACGAGTCGTCGCCCGCCATGACGCTGCGTTCGATCTCGGCGCCGGTCTCGCGGTGATCGCCCATGATAAATTCGGCGAGGACTACGTTGAAGCGATCTTCGACCGTGCGGCGGCGCTCGTAAATAGCGTCATCGACCAGCTCGCCGTTCTGCTCATCGTTGCCGCGAATCGGGTCGTTGCTGTTGTTGATAGTCAGAATCGTGAATTCCCGCCCGTCAAAGTTATATTCGGGCAGGTTGTCGGGAATGCTTGTCCGGTCGGTTTCGTCAACTTCCGCCGCGGCAGTCTCGGTCGAGTTGTCGTCAGCGGTTCCGCTGACGTCCGATTGCTCCTCGACGTCGCCGCAGGCTGCCGCCGACAGAAGCATACTTAAAAGAATGATTAATGCGGATGCTCGTTTCATGGCGCTCTCCTGTGATATTTATTTGTTAAAATAACAACTCAACTAATGAAATATAGTTATATTGAATTTTCACATTAACATTATACCACTAAATAGAGCCGGATATATTAACTCTATGTTAATTTTGCACAATCATGAAGCATTTTTTAATCATCAGTTACGAGCATATACGCGCGAAGCTTGCGGCGAGGCAGACTCAAATGTCCATCGACAGAGACAAATTCACCGCCGCCTATAAGGTCATGGTAGACGCCGTCGCGTCCGACTTTGATTATTACATTCGATTCGGATTCTGCATCCGATTCAGTCGCGTTGTATACCCCGATAAACGCGCGATTTACATAAACATATACGTCGGGGCGGTCGCTGTAGCTGTAGATTTCGTTTTCAGCGAATATCTGACAGAGCAGCTCGCGCGGCGGCAGCATTCCGCAGTAGTATATATTTTTAATGTTGTCGCGCTGCTTTTCGGCGGCGGCGACTTTGCCGTCCTGCCAGTATGCGAGCGGGCGTGCCGCGCTGTCGTCTATCGAAAGATACGGACCGCCTGTGGGCAAAGCGAACGAACGACCGTTATAGATAATATCTCCATGCGTACATTCGCTCTCGACCGCCCTCATTTTCGTGATATCGCATATGCGTTCGACCGAACAGCCGCCGCGCTTCATGTAATCGGGCGCGTACAGCCACAATATCTTCTTGCCCGCGACTCGGCAGTTTTCGTCGATGTAACGTTTGACGTCGTCCGAAAGGTCGTATTGGTTGACAAATATATACAGCTTGTACTCTCTCACAGCGGGCAGCGCGACATCTGAAATCGAATATACATCGTATGGCACACCGGTCGACGCGAGCAGGCGACGCAGACCGCACAGCACGGTAGACGCGAGCCGCGACGACTTGCGGACATGGTACATCGACTCGCCCTCGGCGAATATCGCCACCTCGGCGACGCTCGATTTGTCGCAGCCGCGCAGCCGCTCCTCAAGCGACAGCATATGCTTGACCGCCGCCATCATCCGCTCGGAGCGGAACCAACCGTCGAACATATCGAACCACCACAGCGCCGCGCCCTGCGACTGGCAGTAGAGAAAATCGCGGTACATCAGATTTATTGACTCGTCGTCGTTTTTGCACTTGCTCTCGGAGCCGGGGAAGTGTCGGCTGTCGTAGATTTGATTGCCGAACTCGTTTAAGATAGGCTCGTCCAGCCGGTCGGGCGTAGTGTGCGTCCGGTGGTCGAATTCGAGGAAGTAGAGCTTGTCATGCGCCCACAGCGTTTTCTGCGTGACCATAAATCCGCTCGGGTCGGTCTGAGAGCGGTAGGCGTAGGACGACGGACTCGATATCATGTCGATGTCAGGCGACAGGAACACCCGCTCGTAGTCGAGGTGTCCGGCGTTGTGCAGCCGCGGCGTACCCAGCTCGAACAGGTAGCCGAAATACAGTCCGACCAATTTTTGATAATTGACAGTCATTTTCAGCTCGTGCGCGAAATACAGGATAAGGTCGGAGATAAGCTCGGCGTGAAAGCGGCGGGCGTCGTATACGTCCCGCTCGGACGGCTCGAGGAAGTTTGAACCCCTGCGCTCGAGACGGTCGCGCGTTGGCAGGTTCGCATCAGCGTCGCCGGTATAACGCCGATACGCCGCCTCCTTTATCGGATGCAGCTCCTCGTAGTCAAGGTCGGAGAACCATTCGGTCGTCGTGCCGCCGAGCAGGAAGTAGCCGTATATCCGGTCTCCGTACTTTTCCTCGCAGTGCTTGACCACGGCGCGCAGGTAGTCGGCGGCAGCGCGGCGGTAGTCCTCGTCGCCGGCGATCTGCGAAAGGTGAGTAAACGAATTCGGCACGCCGTGCTCCTTAATATACCAGCCGCGCGTGTCGAGCTGGAACATCGGCGCGAAATAGGCTTCGGGCGCGTTTTCGACGAACATGTCGAGCTGACGGTCGACCGGCGTGAAGTCATACTCGCCGTCGCCGACCCACGACTCGCCGAAGCGCGAATAGGGCACGCCGAGTCCGGATATGATACCGCTCGACAAAACGCTGTAAAGCCGCACGCCGGCTTGATAAAATTCCGATATATTCCGAGGATTCGGGCGGAAGGATTTGAATGACAGCGGTGGGTACAGCCTGCCGTCGATCTCGATCAGGTGCTCCCCGTTAGTCTTGACAATCGATACTTTCATGATATAGCCTTTCTGCGCCGGACCATCAGGTCATAAGGCGCGGTTGTCGTATGTTGGAAGTAATTAAATTATAGCAAATCCCCGCGCCGCAGTCAATACAATCGATATAATTCTGAGTCTACCGATAGGCGACAAAAGCTCCGGAGTCTATCTGTGGTAGATATCGACCGGAGCAATTGTGTATTCAGATTTCTGATATAAATCTCTGTCAGTCTATTTTGTGGCTGTCAGCCGAAGCTTTCGCTTTGGTATCCGTTCGCTCATCTCGTCGCGACGGCGAGCGTCTTTTTCGCCATATCCGACAGCTTGACCGTGCCGACGCCGAATATCGACGTCGCGAGCTTGTCGCCGATCGGCTCATACCATTCGGACGGAAGCGCCGCGAAGCCGTTGCGCATACCGAGCACCGAGCCGACCGTCGCGCCGTTGCAGTCGGTGTCGAAGCCGGTCTGCACAGCGAGTCCGATTGAGCGTGTGTAGTCTCCGCCGCCGTAGATCAGCGCCGCGGCTACGATCATGGCGTTCGAGATCGTGTGGCACCAGCCGTGGTCGGTATATTCGTTCCACTTCTCGTGTATGAACGCGAAGCAGTCGTCGACCGATTTGCCTTCGTCGTACATTGCCAGCACCGACTTTACGTCCTCGGTGAGCCGCGAGGTCGCGGGGATCTGACCGAGTCCCGACTCGATTATCTCACGGATGTCGTCGCAGACCGCCGCCTCGGCTATCATCGCGGAGGCGAACATCTCGCCGTAGATTCCGTTCTTGATGTGCGATATCGACGCGTCGCGCCATGCCATTTCGGCGGCGAGCTCGGGGTTGCCGGGGTTTATGTAGCCGAAGTAGTCGCCGCGTATCTGCGCGCCGATCCACTCGCGGTAAGGGTTCTTGTATATCGCCGACTCGGGCGGATTGTAGCCCATGACAAAGTTGCGGAACGCTACCCGTTCGGCGGTGCAGTACGCGTTTTTCGGCTGATAGTCGAGCCAGACGCGCGACACATCCCACGGCGTAAAATCGATTCCGTATCGGTCGATGAGCACCGACGCGAGCACGGTGTAGTTTGTGTCGTCGTCCACCGGCGCGCAGTCGATCGTGTCGGGATAGCACTTGCCCTTTAGCCGGTAGTTGAACTTCGAGCAGATCTCATCGGTGAGCTCGGCGTCGCGTATATAGCGGGTCATCGGGTAGTTGCCGGTCAGCTTCAAGAGCGGCACGAGCTCGTTGGTCCGAATTCCCTCGATAGGCTTGCCGAGCAGGCAGCCGCAGGTGCGTCCGACCCACGCGCCGTATATCTTGTCATACAGCTTGTCAGCCTCGGGCGCGCGCGCCGGCTTCGCCGTGTCGGGACGGAGCAGCTTTATCGTCTCGAGGTCGGACGGCTCGTTGTAGCCGTACCCGTCGCGAACCGGAGCGTTCAGGACTATTTCGAACAATATGTCAGCGATTTTGGTCTTGGCGTCTCCGTTCGGAAGCTTCGCGACCGCGCGGAACAATTCCTCATAGGCGCCGATGTCCTTGCCCTCCTCGAGCGACTGTGTCAGCTCGGTTATCAGCTGCGTCGAATAGTTCTCCCAGCGATGCATAGTCGAATACTGCGGGCTCAGCTTCTTGTCAAACGAAAGCTCCTCGCTTGTGCGTCGGTCGCTGTCAAAGATAAGCGCGTCGACCGATACGTTGAAGTATTTCGACAGCTTGATTATATTGTCGATGTCGGGGAGCGCACTGCCCGACTCCCACTTCTGCACTGCCTGACGCGATACGCCGACCAGCTCGGCGAGCTTCTCCTGCGTCATGCCCGCGTCGGTGCGCAGGCGTCCGATTATAGCCGAAAAATTCATATTCACAGCTCCTTTATGATTTTATTCGGGTCGTGCCCGTATATTGCTAAGTTCAGCGGAGCCGCGCAAAACCGCGGTTCTGCCGCTGACTATATTATATCAGATGATCAGCGGCAAAATCAACAGTTATCTATAAACAAATTGTGCAACCGTCAGTTGTCACGACATACAAATCTGTATCAAACGATAAGTCACACCGCGCCCACATAAATATTCTTCTTATCCGGATATACTCGATTCTGCATAAACGCAATCGCGGCGTCGGCGGCGCACCGGCAAATCGCATCCAAGTTTCGGTTCACATAGACGCAGTCAATTCCGTTTATATTTGTTGAGCCGGCACGGTTGCCGTGATTCTGATAATCGTGTCCGGCGACGACCGCGCCGCGCAGCTTCAGCTTTATTGCCGCGAGCGCGGTCTCGCGGAGCTGTCCGGTCAGATTATATATGAAGTCGCAGTCGCCTCTGCCGGCAACGCATATTTCGCGCGCGATTTCGGACGCCGACGCCATGCGGTCGGAAATTCTGACCTCGGCTATGCTCCGCGGAAAGCCGCGCGATAGAAAGCCCGACTTGCGCTCGGACGCGAGCGGGCTGCCGTCGCTGACAAACAGCACCGAGCCGTTCGCATGAGACGAGCGCTCGCGCAGCTCCCTGCCCTCCGCGAACGCGTCGGAGCTTATGCAGAAGGTGTTCGGTATTTCGACATTTTCGTATTCGACTTTATCAAACAGAAATATCACCGGCACCCGCTTCGAAAAGTCGAGCAGCAGCTTGTACTGCTCGTCGTCGGGCAGGATTGAGATAAGCACGATCCCCGCCCCCAGACGCTCTGCCTCGTCGAGGTATTCGCCGAAAATCAGACTCGAGCGGCGCGGGTAGATGTTGATTTTACAGCCGTATTGCTTCAGGCGGCTGTGCAGATTGTTCGTCACATAATCCCAAAAGCCGACCGGACTGTCAGGCAGAATCGCGTAGACCGAGCAGCTCCGCTCGGACACGATTCCCTGACCGCGCGCCGCCGCCAATATGCGTTCGCGCATAGCCATGTCGACGCCGAAGCAGTGATTGAGCGCCTTGCTGACCGTAGATTTGCTCGAGCCGGTCAGCTCGGAGATGATTTCAAGCTCGGAATTTTTCATAAGCCCTCACACCCTCCTATCTATGAAATCAACGAGCAGTTTTGCAACTATATTGTATAACATTGCGCACAGCTTGTCAAGGCAAGTAATCACAATCGCCGCAACATTGTGCAAGCAGTACATAAATTTTGCCTATATTTTGTTGATATAGTACATTAACAGAAACATAAATGTACGGTATAATTAAATAAACACAAATATCAGACGCAAGGCACTGCCTGAAAGGAGAATTTTTATGGACAGAAAACTCAGAATCGGCGTATTCGGCGGCGCGCGCGGCAGGACTATGATGGATGTGCTGCTGCACCACCCCGACGCCGAGCTCGTCGCGGTCTGCGACAAATACGAACCTCTGCTTGACGAAGCAAAGGCTCGCGCCGAGCAGTGCGGGACAAACGTCGCGCTGTTCAATAACTTCGATGACTTCATCAAATACGACCTTGACGCGGTCGTGCTCGCGAACTACGCGAACGAACACGCGCCGTTCGCCGTTCGCTGCCTGAAAGCCGGCAAGCACGTAATTTCGGAGGTGCTGCCCTGCGAGACCATGGCGCAGGCGGTCGAGCTTATCGAGGCGGTCGAGGAGTCCGGACTCGTCTACGCCTACGCCGAAAATTACTGCTATATGCGTCACGCGTTCGAGATGTGGCAGAGATACAAAACCGGAGAGCTTGGCGAAGCGCGCTACGGCGAGGGCGAATACATACACGACTGCTCGTCGATCTGGCCGCAGATCACCTATGGCGAGAGAAATCACTGGCGCAATATGATGCACGCGAACTTCTACTGCACGCACTCGCTCGGACCGCTCTTAACAATGACCGGACTGCGTCCGGTAAAGGTTGTCGGCTTTGAGACGAAGCCGTCGCAGGATCTGCTCGAGCTTGGCGTATACCACGGCGCGGGTATCGAAATGGTCACGCTCGAAAACGGCGCGGTCATGAAGAGCATCCATGGCGGCCTGAAGCGCGAGCCGAGCAGCATCAACTACGAGCTGTACTGCACGAAAGGCATGATGGAATCGGGGCGGCTCTCGGGCACGTCGACATTCAATCTCTACAAGGAGGGCGACCGCCGCTGCGTCGGAAATTGGGAACACTACGAGCCTACGCCGCGAATCGCCGCCGAAGCCGCCGAAAAATACCAGTCGCACGGCGGCAGCGACTTCTTCCCGACGCATTTCTTCATTGAGAAAATACTCGGCCGTCCGGACGGCGAATGGTCGATTGACGTCTATAAAGCTATGGACATGGGCATCTGCGGCATACTCGCGTATCGTTCGGTGCTCGCCGGCAATATCTCAATCGACGTCCCGAACCTGCGCGACAAGGCACAGCGCGACAAATATCGAAACGACAACGCCTGCACGAATCCCGCGGTCGCCGGCGATCAGCTATTGCCGCGCTCGTCCTTCGGCGAGCCGGACATTCCGGATGAAGTGTACGATAAAGTGCGTCAGCTCTGGCTTGACGGTAAAAACGCGTAAAACAAAGCAGGGACTGTGATCAATACAGTCCCTGTTATTTTAATATTTTATTTCCACCTGAATCCGCTCGCGAGCAGAGTCACCGAATCGGCGGCGACATTGAGTATACCGCCGTCAACCTCTGCCTGCTTTTCGCTGCCGTCCTCGAGCATAATGTCGCAGTGCCCCGGCTTCAGAGCCGTCATGAACGGTATGTGACCAGCCATGACTGCAAGCTCGCCCTCAAGTCCGCGGACATCAAGCTTCACCGCCTGACCGCAAAACAAATCTCCGTCGGGCGTCGATATTTTCAGTTCAAACGTGTTCATCTATTTCGCCGTCTTGTTCGCCTTCTCGACCGCCTCGTCGATAGTTCCGACAAATAGGAACGCCGATTCGGGCAGGTCGTCGTGCTTGCCGTCGATTATCTCGGCAAAGCCGCGTATCGTCTCGGACAGCGGAACGTATATGCCCGGAAATCCGTTGAACTTCTCGGATACATGGAAAGGCTGCGACAGGAAACGCTGAATCTTTCTCGCGCGCGAAACCGTCTTTTTGTCCTCGTCGGACAGCTCGTCCATTCCCATTATCGCGATAATGTCCATAAGCTCCTTGTATCTTTGCAGTATGCGCTGAACCTCGCGCGCGACACGGTAGTGCTCCGCGCCGAGTATGTCGGCTGACAATATGCGCGACGTCGACTCGAGCGGGTCGACCGCCGGATATATGCCCTGCGACGAGATCGCGCGCGACAATACGGTCGTAGCGTCAAGGTGCGCGAAGGTCGTCGCCGGAGCGGGGTCGGTGAGGTCGTCAGCCGGCACGTAGACCGCCTGAACCGACGTGATCGAACCTTTCTTCGTCGACGTGATTCGCTCCTGAAGCGCGCCCATTTCATTAGCCAGCGTCGGCTGATATCCGACCGCGGACGGCATACGTCCGAGCAGCGCCGATACCTCGCTACCCGCCTGTGTGAAGCGGAAGATGTTGTCTATGAACAGCAGCACGTCCTGCCCCTCGACGTCGCGGAAGTATTCGGCCATCGTCAGTCCGGACAAAGCCACACGCATACGCGCTCCGGGCGGCTCGTTCATCTGACCGTATACCAGCGTCGTCTTGTTGATAACGCCCGATTCGGTCATTTCGTTGTACAGGTCGTTTCCCTCACGAGTGCGCTCGCCGACTCCGGTGAATACCGAAAGTCCGCCGTGCTGCTTCGCGACGTTGTTGATAAGCTCCATTATCAGCACGGTCTTGCCGACGCCCGCTCCGCCGAACAGACCGATTTTACCACCCTTAGAGTAGGGGCAGATAAGGTCGATGACCTTGATTCCGGTCTCGAGTATCTCGGTTGACGTCGACAGCTCGTCATAGTCGGGCGCGGCGCGGTGAATGTTCATCCGCTCGCAGCCCTCGGGGTCGGGCTTGTTGTCGACCGCGTTGCCGAGTACGTTGAATATGCGCCCGATAGTCTTGTCTCCGACCGGAACGGTTATCGGTCCGCCGGTGTCGGTGACCTCAACTCCGCGCTGTAAGCCGTCGGTCGATGCCATCGCGATGCAGCGCGCGGTGTTGTCGCCGATGTGCTGCGCGACCTCGACAGTTAGCGTGCGCTCGCCGATCGGTATCGTGAGCGCGTTATATATTGACGGCAGACCGCCCTCTTCAAAGCGAACGTCGACGACCGGTCCCATGACCTGCGCGACTCTGCCTTTGTTATTTTCCGCCATTTATTTCCTCCGTACAAAATATTATGAGTCCGGATAATCCGATTACGAGCCGCTTCCGGCGACAATCTCGGTGATTTCCTGGGTAATAGCTCCCTGACGCGCGCGATTGTATTCGAGCTGCAAATTCATAATCATCTCCTCGGCGTTCTTGCCCGCCGAGTCCATAGCGGTGCGTCTCGCCGCGACCTCGGACGCGAAGCTCTCGCGCACCGCTCCGACTAATATTCCGGCAATATATTCGGGCACGACCGCGTTTAATATCGACACCTCGTCCGGCTCGAATATTATGCTGCCGGTATGAGATACCGCCTTATCGCCGCGTGTCAGCGGGAGAAGCCACTCAATCACCGCCTCCTGCGACAGCATCGAGATATAGCGCGTGCTGATTATCCCTAACCTGTCATACGCTCCGTCCGCGAAATCGGCACAGAGCTGACGCGCGAGCGCCGACGCCGAATCGAGCGAATAGTGCTCGGACGAATCGAGCTTCGGGTCGTAGGTGCCGGGTCTGTACCGGTCGCAGGCGCGCTTGCCGATCGGGATGAACTGCGCGCCGTCATACTGTGCCGCGAGACGGAATATATTCGCGTTGTAGCCGCCCGCGAGTCCACGGTCTCCGGCTATGACTATAATGCGTCTCCGCGAGTGATAGTCGCCCTCGGACGTGCGCATATACGCGCTCTTCTGGCATTCGCGCGACTCGGTGAGCCTTGCTATCACATCTCTGACCGCAGCCGAATACTGACGTCCCTTTAGCATAGCGTCGTTCGCGCGTCTTAGTTTTGACGACGCGACAAGTCCCATCGCTTTTGTCAGATGCAGGGTCGAGTCGACGCTCTTGATCCGGTTGCGTAACGCCTTCGTATCTGCCACGGCTTACACCTTCACTTCGGGGAGCAGCGCTTTCAGCTCGTCTATATCCTTGTCGTCCCAGCTGCCCGACTCGATACGGCCGAGCCAGTCACCATGGCGCGCCTCGAGACGGTCGAACAGCGCCTGCTCGTAGTCCTTGACCTTGTCGACGTCAACCTTATCGAGATAGCCGTTGATGACCGCGTAGACAATCGCGACCTGACAGCCGACTCTGACCGGCGAATTCCGTCCCTGCTTCAGCACCTCGACGATGCGTTCGCCGAGCGCGAGACGCGACTTCGTGTCCGCGTCAAGGTCGCTGCCGAACTGCGCGAACGCCTGTAATTCGAGGTACTGCGAATATAACAGCTTCAATTCGCCCGAGACTTTTTTCATCGCCTTGAGCTGTGCCGAGCCGCCGACACGGCTGACCGAAATGCCCGGGTTTATGGCCGGCATGACGCCCGAGTGGAACAGCTCGGTCTCGAGGAATATCTGTCCGTCGGTGATTGAAATAACGTTTGTCGGAATGTACGCCGACACGTCGCCCGCCTGAGTTTCGATAATCGGCAGCGCGGTGATAGTACCTCCGCCGTATTCGGGGGCTACGCAGGCGGCGCGTTCGAGCAGTCTCGAATGCAGGTAGAACACGTCGCCCGGGTAGGCTTCACGTCCCGGCGGACGGCGTATGAGCAGCGATAGCGCGCGGTAGGCGACCGCGTGCTTCGACAAGTCGTCGTATATGATCAGCACGTCGCGTCCCCTCTCGCGGAAATATTCGGCCATCGCGCAGCCCGAATAGGGCGCGATGTATTGCAGCGGCGCGCTCTCGGACGCCGACGCGGATACGACTATTGTATACGACATCGCGCCGCAGCGTTCAAGCTCGTTCACAAGCTGAACGACCGACGTGCTCTTCTGCCCGATCGCGACGTAAATGCAGATAACATTCTGCGTTTTCTGATTGATAATAGTATCGATTGCTATCTCGGTCTTACCGGTCTGACGGTCGCCGATTATCAGCTCACGCTGACCGCGGCCGATCGGTATCATGCTGTCGATAGCCTTGATTCCGGTCTGGAGCGGCACCGATACGCTCTTGCGTTCGATGATACCCGGCGCTTCCGACTCAATCGGGCGCTCCTCTATGCAGCCGGTCGAACCCTTGCCGTCTATCGGCTGACCGAGCGCGTTCACGACTCGACCGAGCATACCCTCTCCGACCGGAACCGAAAGCACGCGTCCGGTGCGCTTGACAAGCGTACCCTCGCGGATATTGTTCTCGTCCGACAGAATAGCTACCGATACCGTCTCGTTTTCAAGGTTCTGCGCCATACCGAAGCTGCCGTCGTCAAATTCGAGCAGCTCGCTCGCCATACAGCTGCGCAGACCGTATACTCTCGCGATGCCGTCGCCGACCAGTATTACGCTGCCGGTTTCGGTCATCTCTATTTTTGATTTGTAATTCTTTATCTGATCTTTAATGATTTGACTGATTTCCTCGGGTCTTAAATTCATTAAATCGATCACACCTTTCCGAACCGATAAAACAGACTTGACTATTTGATCAGTTCCCTGATATCCGACAGCTGGCTCTTGATGCTGCTGTCGATGACCTTTCCGTCAACCCTGACGACGACGCCGCCGATAAGCGACGCGTCGGTCGAAAAAACGCACTCCACCTTGTGTCCGAGACGCTTCTCGAGATTCTTTCTCAGCGCGTCCATCTCGACGCCGTTAAGCGGCGCCGCGGAGGTTACATACGCCGTCGACATGCCCATCGCCGATTTGAATATCGCCTGGTACTCGTCGATTATCTCGACAAGTTCCCTCGAGCGCCCGTTCTTCATTAACAGCTTTAAGAACGAGGCTATGCTTGTCATAACCTCGTCGCCTGAAAAGGCAGCGTCGATCGCCGCCTCGCGCTCGTGCATCGGTATCCCGGGCGAGCACATGAAATCAATGTATTCGGGGTTCTCGACTACAAGCTGCTTTACAAGCTCGAGCGCGTCGGAGTATTCCTGTCCCTTGTCCTGTTCCGAAGCGAGTCTGAACAGAGCTTCGGAGTACTCTCTCGATACATCGTTCATTTCGAGTCACCCAGATCATTGATAAACGAATCGATGAGCTCGTGCTGATCCTTGTCGTTTATCTCGCGCTTGATTAGCGTCTCGGCGATCTTCGACGACACGTCGGCGATTTCCGACTTCATGTCTTCAGCCGCCTTCTCGCGATCAAGCTTGATTTCCTCTTCGGCGCGGCGAACCATGTCGTCAGCCTTGGCTTTGGCTTCACCGAGCAGCTTCTCACCGCGGCGGTTTGCCTCCTCGACGGCTTCGTCGCGAATCCGCTTGGCCTCAGCGTCAGCTGTCGCGAGCCGATTCGCGTATTCGGTCTTGTCGGCGAGCGCGTCGCGCTTGGCGGTTTCCGCGTCTTGGTACTGTGAGTCGATAGCCACGCGCCTTGATTCGAGCGTGCGTCTTACCGGCTCATACAGGAACTTTTTCAGTATCAGGAAGAGTATCAGCAGATTGCAGAGCGATATCAGTATCTGCCAGATGTTGACGGAAATTACTTCCATTGTTTGCATAACGTAATAATTCCCTTCCGTTAATAATATTCGTATATCCCACAACGTCTCACGGCAGGCTGTATGCCCGCCGCGTCCGGCGTTATTTTGCCTAATCCGACCGATATTGCCGGCTTGGACATCAGAGCCGCGGCATTACATCATGCCTACGGCGTTTAAAAGGATATCGACAAAACGTCCGGGCGCGAGGAATATCAGCAGAATTGCGATAACCAGCGCGTAAAGACCGGTGGTCTCGGCAATAGCGCAGCCCATGAGCATAGTGGTTGTGACCGCGCCTTTTGACTCGGGCTGACGACCGATAGCTTCGCAGGCCTTGGCAACCGCGTTTCCCTCACCAATGCCGGGACCGATACCTGCGATCATCGCGCAGCCCGCGCCGAGCGCACAGCCGCCTAAAATAATACCGATTGCGAGTTCGAGCATTTTTTTCACCTTTCTCCGAAATATCCTCGGAGTCCTTTTTTTATTTCATCGTTATATTTTTTAAGCTCCCGCCGCGATGATTCGACGACAAGCAGAGTGACGATAATTTCTGAATATCGCGAAAGTCAACCGTTATTCGCGACCGCCGCGTTCGAAGACGCCGCTGCGGCGGCAGCCTTTGCCGCGGCTTTTTTCTTTTTCAGCTTCTCCCAGTCGTCGGCCGGGAACCCGCTTGAAATGTAGAGCATTGTCAGCATAGCAAATATGAACGCCTGCAAACAGCCGCTGAACACATCAAAGTAGACCGACAGCACCGCCGGAATTCCTACTTGCATGAACGGAATCTCGCCTAGGAACCCGGGCAGCCAGCCGAGCAGCAGCGACGATAAGCCCTGAAGCGCGGTCGCTATCAGCACGGATATGACCGAGCCGGAAAGCACATTGCCGTAATGACGGAATGCCATTGACACCGGAGTCGCGACCTCGCTTATCACGTTGAGCGGCGCGAGCAGCGGAACCGGGTCGCCGAAGCTCTTGACATAATGGACAAAGCCGCATTTGCATTTATAATAGGTGATCAGTATAAATACAATCAGCGCCCAACCGGCGACGATATTGAGATAGGACGTCGGCGGGTCTAGCCCTGTAAGCGAAAGCAGACTTGATGTCGCCGACAGTCCCATTATCGCCGCGACAAACGGAGAGAAGCCCTTGAAGTATTCGCCCATATTTTCGCGCACAAGCTTATCAGTCGTCTCGACAATCCATTCGGCAATGAGCTGACGCTTGGTATTCGCCCGCTCGGTAAGACCGTGTGTGAAATAGCGGCAGAGCCAGAACAGCGAAAATATGACGAGCCATGAGTTTATCTGTGACTCGGTTATCGGCAGATCCTGTATCGGCAGGTCGAGCGTCACGAATATCCGTGCTCCCGAAATCGAAATTTCCTCGGAAGCCGGCTTTGTCGCCACCTGAAGCATGATACCGAGGACGAGTGGCAGCAGAGCAAGTCCGATATACAGCCGGTCACAGAGCTTAAAACGGCGACTGTTTTTATTCATATGTGATCTTACCATTCCTTTCCATAAACAATATTTGCATAAAGACTACCAGCGACGCTGTCAAGAAAACCGTGCGGCTTGTCTTAAAATCAATCGTCGTTCTTCATGAACCTATCGGCGAGCGGCCGCAGCGCGACCGCGATTCGGACAAAAAACAGCGGTATCAGCGTGGCGAGTACCGAAAAGCATGGGAGAAGTACGCCGAGCGCGGCACAAAGCACAAGCATCAGCATACGCAGGGTCATCGACAGCTTCACATGGCTGCGCGCTTCCTTTTCCTCGAGTTCGAGCGAGGTCTGGACAGTCAGTCCCATGAGTAAAAAATTCAGCACGGCGACTCCGCCGCCGAACAGATTTCCGAGCAGCACTGTGTAGTCCCATTCGCCGACGATCAGAAATATCGCCTGCATAAGCACGCTCAAAATGAGCGTCATGAACGCGACATATAAAGTTTCACGCTTCACTGTGGCGTCGAGCTTTGGCAAGTCACACTTCCCCTTTCCTTTGGCGACTGTATATGAAATACCGACGCCGCAATATTGGCTTTGATAAAATTATATCATATTTGAGCATTCAAAACAATTGACATTATATACATATTTTTGGTGATTTCAACAACCATATTACCAATAAAAACCGACCGCTTTTGATTTAAAAGTCAAAATAACTTATTCAAACCGCCTCGCGAAACTGACCGTGGTAAAGATTTGAATAGAGTCCGTTCTTTGCGAGCAGTTCTTCGTGAGTCCCCTGCTCGATTATGCGGCCGTCGTCGATAACCGCTATCATGTCGGCGTTTTTAATAGTCGACAGCCGGTGCGCGACGACAATCGTGGTTCTGCCGCGGCAGAGCTCGTCAAGCGCCTGCTGAATCATGATCTCGGTCGTGTTGTCGAGCGCGCTCGTCGCCTCGTCAAGTATAAGTATTGGCGGATTTTTCAAAAATACTCGCGCAATAGAAAGTCTTTGCTTCTGACCGCCCGAAAGTCTGACGCCGCGTTCGCCGATCTGCGTCTCGTAGCCGTCCGGCAGGGTCATGATGTAGTCGTGTATATTTGCGCGCTTGGCGGCCTCGACAACCTCGTCGTCGGTCGCGTCGAGCCGACCGTAAAGAATATTTTCCTTTATGCTCGCGTTGAACAGATAGATGTCCTGCTGCACAATGCCGATATTGCGCCGCAGCGACTCGAGCGTCATTGTGTGTATCTCGCGCCCGTCGATTAACAGCTCGCCCGAGACGATATCGTAGAAATGCGGAATCAGGTGGCAGATAGTAGTCTTTCCGCCGCCCGACGGACCGACAAGCGCGAAGGTCTGACCTTTGCCGATCTTCATTGTCACATTTTTGAGCACGTCCTTGGTATCGTCGTAGCCGTAGGTGACGTTTCGCAATTCAATCGAGCCTTCAAGCCGTCCGCAGTCGACCGCGTCCGGAGCGTCACACTCGGGCACCGCGTCCATGATCTCAATAAAGCGCTCGAAGCCGGTGACGCCGTTCTGATACTGCTCCATGAAGTTTATAAGCGTCATGACCGGTGTGACAAACAGTCCGATCGAAACTATAAACGTCGAGTAATCGCCGAACAGGATTTCGCCGTTGTACAAAAACAAACCGCCGGCTATCAAAACGACGACGTTGAAGATATCGGTGATGAACGACGTTCCCGAGTGGAACTGACCCATCGCCTTGTACGCGTCGCGGCGCGCGGAGACGAACTCGTTGTTTCCGACCTCGAACTTCTCGCGTTCCTTTTCGGAGTTTGTGAACGCCTTTGTGACGCGTATTCCCGAGATGCTCGATTCGAGCGAAGCATTGATCTCGGCTATCGACTCGCGGCTCTTTTTGAACGCGTCGCGCATACGCGTGCGCAGCGCGAGCGAAATTATGATAAGGAACGGCACACAGGCGAAGATGATCAGTGTGAGCGGCAGGTTTATGCTCGAAAGATAAATAAATGACGTTATCACTGTGATTGTCGAAATCAATACATTCTCCGGACCGTGGTGAGCAAGCTCGCTTATGTCCATCAAGTCGTTGGTCATGCGCGACATTATCTTGCCGGTCTCATGATTGTCGTAGAATCCGTACGGCAGGCTTTCGAGCCGATTGAACATATCCGAGCGCATCGCGGCCTGCATACGCACGCCCATGACATGACCGTAGTACTGCACGAAATAGTTGAGCAGCATACGCACGACATAGACCGCGAGCAGGGCGAGACCGAAAAGCACTATCATGTCGTACTTCCGGTTTGGAATCAGGTCGTTGAGCATACTGCGCGTGATTATCGGATAGACTATTCCGATGAGCGATATCAACAGCGACGCGCCCATATCGAGAAAGAACAGCAGCTTATGCGGCTTGTAATATGAAATAAAACGTCTTAGCATAATAGACCAAACCTCTCATACATGGTATATTTACTCTTTTATTTTTTTCAACATCATACATTATATATTATTTCGTGCCAAAAGTCAAGCGTTATATCCGAATTAAATACAAAACGGAGGACGGCTTGTCCTCCGCAGTAAAATGTGTCAATACACGAATATATGTTAAATGTTCAGCAATTCGATCAATACCGCGACGCTGTGTACCGCTTCGCTGCGCGGTATATCCGAGGCGGCGTTGATGTCGCTGCCAGTATTTGACATCACACCGAGCGACTGCATGAGCTTGAGCGCAGCCGTCTCCTCATTCGACAGCACTCCGTCTTTTGAGCTGTCGGAATTAGAATTGCCGGTCGAATTGGAGGCTTCATTGCCGGACGAAGCGCTCGTGTCAAGACCTTCGACCACGCCCGCCCTTTGAGTAAGGCTTGTTAATAATACGGCAAACTGCGCCCGAGTGATCGGCGAATTGGGTTCGTTTGTGAGCGACGCGACGCCGATGCCATTTGCCTCGGCGTAGTCGTAGTAGGTCTGATACCAGACCTCGCTCTGCCGGAACACTCCCTCGCCGCCGACTGTCAGCGCGTACAGGCAGCTCGCGAGCTTGACCGCCTCGGCGGCGGTCAGACTGTCGTCGGGGCAGAACAGCTCGCTCGATTTGCCGTTTATGACTCCGTGCTCATACGCGAGCCGCAGGTCGATGTAGTAGTTATCGCCCGCGCTGACGTCGTTAAACGGCAGCGGCGACGACTCGACAGCCTTGACGGCAACCGCCTGTGATTTCTCGGTCGGGATTCCGGATTTGGTCAGCCGACCGTTTTTATCGTTTGTAATCACACAGAAATAGTAGCGCTCACCTGCCTTATCCGGGACTATTGTGAGATAAGGCTTGTTCTCACCTTCGAGTGCGACCGCCGATTCTGGGGTGTCGTCAAAGACATACCACTGATAGCTGAGTATGCCGATCTGTGCTTCGCTCATTGTCGTGCTGACTGTGATCATAACCTCGCCGCCGATATCGGCTTCGATCACGCCGCCCGGTCTATAGTCGAGTGGTATCTCATAATCGCCCGACTCGAGCGCGACCACCTGCGCGTCGTCAGTCCGCGCGACGTTTCCGTCGCTGTCCGAAATTATGCAGTAAACATAGAAGGTTCGGTCATCAGCCAGCATTTCGTCGGTTATGGTCAATTTGAGCGAAGGAGTGTCCGTGCCCGAAAAACCGTCCATGGTATCGTCGAGCTCGGCGTCCGATAGAATGCTGCCGTCCGAGCGCTTCGAGCCGAAATACCACTGATAGCCGAGCCGTTTTTCAGACTTGTCAGCCGCGCTGACCGAAAATGTCAGCTCGTCTCCGACATAGCCCGTTTCGGATTCAGGCTGTTTGGTTATAGAAATTATATCCACCGCGGACACCGATGTCATGGCGGTGATAAATATAAGTACCACCGACATCATTGCGGCAATTCGTCTTAACATTGTATTATCTCCTGATTTTATTTGTTGCCGGACACGGTTATCTCTGCTGCCGCGCCGGGTTGTCGCCTCCACATCAAAACCCGGGCTTAAACCGTGGTTCTGTCAGCTTCGGCACACCGCTATTATACCATAAAACCTCGCCATTGTCTACACAGAGAACAAAAAGTTAACAAATCCGAGGACTTATATATAAATTACTCCAACAATATATATCTATGTCATATATTGTAGTGGTATGCGGTATAACCCTGCGAATCACGCCGCGCTTTTCACGCTAAGCCGTTTAAGAAATTGACTTCGCAAAATCAATTCAGACCTCACTCGCAAAATCAATTCGGATTGCGCGCCGCGTCGGATTAATTAAACCAATGATAAAACTTTTCCGGACACGTTGATTTTACCTCGAAATATATTGACTTTTCGCGCTATGTTTGGTATACTGAATCTATGATGTAATATTTTTACATACCCGCGACAGCTCAGCGAGGGTATGCCGTGTGAAAGGATTGACCGTATATGATCGAGCATTATACCGAAGATATCACAGCATCCGAACCGGTGCGCAAGCTGTATGCCGACAGCGTTTCAAACGCCGTTGCGGTCATGCGCGTCGCCGCGAAGCTGCGGCGTGAGCAGCTCGTCACTCCCGCGCTCATGGCGCGCCGCCGCGACGAGTACCGCGAGGAATATATAAAGCTGCTCGGAATCGACGTCTGCCGCGACGTGTTCGGCTCGGGGATCCCCGACGCAAAAACCGAACGGGTCGGCGAGGATGAGCTCTGCGAGATTGAGCGCGTCCGCTTCAAGCTCTGCGACGGCGTGTATTTCACCGGTCTAATCCTGTGGCCCCGACGCCGCGCCGCAAAGGCTCCGCTCGCGATAATGTCGCATGGCGGCGGCGGTTCTCCCGAACTCTGCTCCGACCTCATCGGTAACAACAATTACGGCGGAGTCGTCCGCCGAATCCTCGCGCGCGGCGTCGTCGTATTCGCTCCGCAGCTGCTGCTCTGGAATTATAGGCCTGCGCCTCCCGGCAGCCCGATTCCTCAGTTTTATACTCCCTACGACCGCAAGCAGACCGACAATGAATTGAAGCAGCTGGGCGCGAGCATTGCGGGCTTTGAGATATACGAAATCTCCCGCGCGCTCGACTGGCTGCTCGCAGACAGCCGGATCTCGCCCGACAGATGCGGTATGCTGGGACTGTCCTACGGCGGGTTCTACACACTGTATACGATGGCATATGACACTCGCATCAGAAGCGGCTGGTCTGCCGCGTTCTTCAACGACCGAATGAAATACTGTTGGTCGGATTTCGTCTGGGCGGATTCGGCCGGACGCTTCCTCGACGCCGAGGTCGCCGGACTCTGCGCGCCGCGCCGTCTCTGGGTGGACATGGGGCTCGAGGACGCGGTATTCACTCCCGACGGCATCACTCCAGAGCTGTTCGAACGCGCGCGCAGCTTCTACGACGCCGCCGGTGTGCCGAATCAGCTTAAGCTGAATTTGTGGCAGGGCGGACACCGCTTCTCCGACTCCGACGAGGTGAGCAGCGGGGCGATGGACTTCTTCCTCGAGGGCTTTGAAGCCTATGTATAAGCGCGCTCTTTCAACTGTACTTATATGCGCCGCTCTGAAAGCTCATGCCGAACCAGAGGCACACGCCGCGCCGGAAGCTCTGTATAGTCGAGATGGCGGCACATGAGCAGCTTTTGTATCAAACAGGTCAGCTCGGGAGTCAAGTTCGATCTCGTCGACGACCGCGGCATTATTATTGTAAAAAGCGAGGTCTACATCTCTGCGGGCTCCTGTCTCAAGGGAATTGAAAGTGTGCGTCGAAACTCAGTGAAGGCGCATTTCGAGGACTGCACCGACGAGTCGTGCGCGAGGATGCCCAATCCGAAATTCATGCTCTACACCGACAAAAAGGGCGAGTTCCGCTTCCGGCTGAAAGCGCGCAACGGCGAGATTATAGCCGTGTCTGACGGTTATGAGCGGAAGTCTGAATGCGTCGCCGCTATCGAGCGGGTGCGCCGCCTCGCGCCCGACGCGGCGGCGGTTCATATCGACGACTGAATAATCCAAGGCTTGGCAAGCCAAGACTTGACAAGATAAACCTTGACAAGCTAATCCTTGACAAGTTAATCTTTGACAAGTTAATCCTTGACAAGTTAATCCTTAAAAAGTCAAGGCTTGATAAGCACAGGATTTATAAACCATAGCTTAGCACGCTGATATTTGTCAGCTATGCCCCCGCATTTGTTTATTCACGCGATTTTTTTGCGCAAAGCTCTTGAAAAATGTTTAGATATGGTATAGAATGGTATAGTCAATTGTCAGTCAAATCGAAATGGCAATAGAAGCTGTGAATTAACAAACACTAAAGGAGTGAAACAATCATGCTGGTTTTTAACAAGAATACAATCAAGGACAAAATTTACGCCTGCTGGCTCGGCAAGAATATCGGCGGCACTATGGGCACGCCATTCGAGGGGCGCACCGAGCTCAACGACATCCAGGGCTTCTCGACGCCCGAGAATGTCGTACTCGCGAACGACGACCTCGATTTGCAGCTCGTCTGGCTCAGAGCCATCGAGGACTACGGTCCCTACAGCCTGAACGAGCAGATACTCGGCGAGTACTGGATCTCCTACATACCTCCGCACTGGAACGAATACGGCATCGGCAAGAACAATATGCGTGCCGGACTGCTGCCGCCTATGTCGGGCGAATATGAGAATCCGTGGAAGCACTCGAACGGCGCGTGGATCCGCACCGAGGTCTGGGCCTGCATGGCTCCCGGCTGCCCGGACATAGCTATCAAATACGCGCGCATGGACGCTTCGGTCGACCATGGAGCCGGCGAGGGCACCTACGCGGCTATATTCGTAGCGGCTATCGAGGCGGCGGCATTCGTCATTCACGACCTGCGCGAGCTGATTGACATCGGTCTTTCGAAGATCCCGGCCGACTGCCGCATGGCGCGCAGCATCAATTTGCTGCTCGACTGCTACGACAAGGGCATCGACTGGAAGGAGACCCGCCGCATCCTCGTCGAGGACAGCGCCGACCTCGGCTGGTTCCAGGCACCGGCGAACGTCGCGTTCTCAATGCTCGGTCTGCTGTACGGCGAGGGCGACTTCAAGAAGTCGATGATACTCGCTATAAACTGCGGCGACGACACCGACTGCACCGGCGCGACCCTCGGCTCGATCTTCGGAATCCTCAACGGCACCGCCGGCATACCTGAGGACTGGAAGCGTCATATCGGCGACAATATCGTCTCGGTCGCTATCGACAAGGGCTCGCTGTACGGTCTGCCCGCGACCTGCACGCAGCTCACCGACCGCGTATACAATATGATTCCGGTCATGCTCAAGGCAAATCGCGCCGCCGCGTATCTCGGCGACGAGGACAAGTTCGACGACGCCGACATCGCGCGCTTCAAGGACCCGTCGGTCGCGAGAGGACTGGTCGCAATCCCGGGTATGTCGTATACGACCGATTTCATCTGGGCTGACTGCCGCGTAATCTTCCCCGACGGTCCGGACATCGCGCCCGAAAAGTCGGTCAATGTCAAGCTTGTGGTCACCAACAAGAACGCCGGACCGAAGCACCTGAACCTGAAGTGGCACCTGCCCGAGGGCTTCACGGTATCGAACGTGCGCCGCGACTATGTATTGCAGTCGGGCTCGCGCTACACGCAGCCGGTGATCGAAATCGACGCTACCATCACCGCCGGCAGCGATGTCGAGGCTTGCAACCGTGTGATCTGCGAGATCACCGCCGCTGGTCGTCCGACCGCCGGTCTTGCGCAGATTGTGCTGATCGGTTGACAGCGAATATCTCGCATACTGCGAAAATCAGCTAGCTGCTCTGTCGCGACATCTTATTGTTAATAATAACAGCGTTCCATTTCTGATGAAGGAACGCTGTTATTTATTTTATGATATTGTCTTTGTCCAGATCTGCTCAGTTCAGTCAGAAATGCTTTACTTGATTTGCCTTATTATCTCGCTCGCGTCCACCTCGCGCACACCGATGCCACGACCGGCGGCGATAGCCGCGGCGATACCGGCAGCCTCGCCCATCGCGGCGCAGTCACCGGTCACACGGTAGGAAGCCATAGCCTCGCTCGTGCCCGATATGCAGCGACCGGCGACGAGCAAGCCCTCGATTCCCTTTGGTATCAACGAGCGGTAGGGTATGCCGTAACGTTTGACCGGATAGCACTGCTGCGTATCGTCGATCGGATTGTGGATGTCGATACCGAACGCCGCAGTAGTAATCTCGTCGTCGTGACGCAGGCCCGCGCCTAAGTCCTCTTTTGTCAAGGTATATTCGCCGATTATCCGGCGCGATTCGCGCACACCGAGCAGCGGAGCGGTTTCGAGCAGCTCGATATCTGAGAAGCGCGTGACGTTATGGCGCAGGAACTCTACGACCTCATACGCCTGCCGCCGCCCCTCAATCGCCGCGAGTCCGAGCTCGCGCGCCGACGTCGGGTTGTAGCCGCGCATATGCGTCAGCTGCACGACCGCGGTGTTCGAATTGGGGATTTGTATAATGTAGGGCCGCGAATAGGGCAGACGGTAGCCGGTGTCGTTGTCACGCAGCGCGTCCTCGATCAGCACGCGCAGGTCGTCGCAGGTTCTCTGCCTGAAATTCACATTGCCTATCGTGAACATCAGCGTCATCGCCTGACAGAGGTGATCGCCGTCGCGTCCAAGCAGTAGGCAGTCCGGCGCTGACGACGACGTCCGCGTCGCCGGTGCAGTCGATTATCACCTTGCCCGAATAGATCGTGCGCCCGTCCTTGTTCTCGACCGCTATGGCGGCCGCTCTGCCGTCCTCGACTATCAATCGCGCGAACTGGGTCTGATAGAGTGCCTCGCCACCCGCGGCATACAGCTTCTCCTCGAGCAGACGCTTCATGTTCTCATAGCCGAAGCTCTCGCCGTTGAAGCCGCCCCAGCTGCCGAGCGACTTGTGGTCGGTTATCAGCTCGGCGAGTATGCCGCGCTTCTCACGCTTGTCAAACAGCGGATTCACAAGTCCGCCCGTCCACATACCCCCGAGATAGAGCATACGTTCGACGACAAGCGTCCGCGCTCCCTGCCTCGCGGCGGCTATAGCCGCGCAGGCGCCCGCGGGTCCTCCGCCGATGATTATCACATCATATTCGCCGCCGAATCGGGTCTCAAGATTTTCACGAATAAATTTTTCCATTGTATTCACTCCCGCATATATTAATTTTCAGTCAAAACCGCAACATGACCTTGTTTAGATTAATTATACCACGGCAACAGCATTTACTTTTTCGGAAAAATAATATCAAGCAAAACTTG
>ERZ1643251.1400-NODE-1400-length-27469-cov-9.491172_pt1 | contig 27469 bp, 20 predicted proteins | sample MGYA00579261_ERZ1643251 | MGnify/ENA primary metagenome ERZ1643251 (study PRJEB29033, sample SAMEA4952267) | chicken gut metagenome | biome: Broiler Chicken; feature: Gastrointestinal Tract; material: Caecum | place: Ireland | collected 2018 | study: Broiler... | reverse complement strand
AATGAAAATATTGATGCTAACATGGGAATATCCACCAAGAGTAGTAGGTGGAATATCTAGAGTGGTATATGACCTATCACATAGATTAATTAAAGATGGTCATGATGTTACAGTAGTAACATACAGAGATGGTGACACACCTTATTATGAAGATGACAAAGGAGTAAAAGTTTACAGAGTAGACAATTACATGATAAACCCAAACAATTTAATAGATTGGGTTATGCAACTAAATTTCAATATGGTTGCAAAAGCAAATCAGATAATTCAAGAACAAGGACAATTTGATGTAATACATGCACATGATTGGTTAGTAGCTTATGTTGCAAAAACATTAAAAAATTCTTACAATATCCCAATAGTAGCAACAATACATGCAACAGAAGCTGGAAGAAACAGTGGAATACATGATGAAACCCAAAGATATATTAATGATACAGAATGGATGCTAACATATGAAGCAACAGAAGTAATAGTAAACAGCAACTTCATGAAAGGTGAATTACAAAGATTATTTGGATTGCCATTTGAAAAAATAAATGTAGTAGCAAATGGTGTAAACTTAAACAAATTTACTGGAATGGATAGAGACTACTCATTTAGAAGAAGATATGCAATGGACAATGAAAAGATAATATTATTCATGGGAAGATTAGTATATGAAAAAGGTATACAACATCTAATTGCTGCAATGCCAAAAGTACTAGCAGGATATCATGATGCTAAACTTGTAATTGCAGGAAGAGGAGGAATGTTAGACGAATTAAGAGCACAAGCAGATGCTTTAGGTATATCAAATAAAGTATATTTTGCTGGATACATGAATGGAAAAGATGTAGAAAGAATGTACAAAGCTGCTGATATTTCAGTGTTTCCAAGCACATATGAGCCATTTGGAATAGTAGCATTAGAAGGAATGCTTGCTGAAAGACCAATAGTAGTATCAGATGCAGGCGGATTAGGAGAAATAGTAGAACATAGAGAAACAGGAATGAAGAGTTATTGTGGAAATCCAAATTCAATAGCAGACTCTATATTAGAATTATTATATAATCCAGAATTATGTGCTAATATTGTAAAAAAAGCAAAACAAAAAGTTAAAAATGATTATAATTGGGCAAAAATTGCACAAGATACACATTTCACATATCAAAAAGCTATATGTGAAACAATGGCAGAAAAACAAAGAAAAGAAATGGAACAAGAAAAAAATCAAAAAACAAAAAATGCAAAGACGGCAGAAAAAGGATTATCAAATATAATAGCTTTCAAAAAACGTCAAGCATATGCTTAAATTATATTAAAACAAAAGAGGACGAATTAAAATTTTCAATTATTGAAGTTTTAAATTCGTCCTCATAAGAATTATGGGAGGAATAAAAATGGAAATATATGATACAGCTAATAGACTAGCTCAAGAAATTAAACAATCTGAAGAATATAAGGCATATAAAACAGCAAAGGAAAATATAAAAGCAAAACCTGAATTAAAGCAAAAAATGGATGAATTTGAAAAAGCAAGATATGAAGCTCAAGTTGTAGCTTTACAAACAGGAAAAGATGATGAAGCAAAAATGAAACATGTTCAACAACTTTATGGCGAATTAATTCAAAATGAAGAAGCAAGTAAATTCTTTGATGCAGAAATCAAATTTAATGTTATGATAACAGATGTAAATAGAATCATTGGAGAAGCTGTACAAGAAGTAATGAAATAAGAGGAAGATTTTTATGGAAGCCATAATTATAATTATTATTTCAGTAATTTCAATATTAATTATTGGAACATTAATGAAAGCCAATAAGAAAGAAATGGAGAAAATTGCAACAGACGAAGAATTAAACAAAAAAGCAAGTTTATATCCTAAAAACATTGAAATTTGTAGAACAATTTTAAAACAAGTAAAAAATGAAAATGTCAAAATAGAAGAAAATGAAAATTCTAATTCTACTTATTATATAGCAATTCAAAACAAAATATTAATTGGAAATACACATAATAGTTTTACAAGAATTCAAACAGTAATACATGAATGTTTACATACTATTCAAGACAGAAAACTATTAATATTTAATTACATATTTTCAAATATATATTTATTGTATTTCTTAATAATATGTATTTTACTTATAATTCACAGATTACCAAATGAACTATTATTTTCAAATATTTTGTTAATAATGGGGCTTATATATTATGTGGTTAGAATATTTTTAGAAAATGACGCAATGATTAAGGCCGAATTTATCACAAAAGAGTACATTGATGAACAAAAAATAGGAACAGAAAAAGATAGAAAAGAATTAAAAGAGGGGTTCGAAAAATTAAACAAAGGAGCTATTAGAGGTACAAATTGCATAATGTTCATAAATATTATGATAAAAGTTGTATTTTTTAATGTTCTAGCATTGATTTTTTAGGCAATATGTGGTAAAATAGCATAGTACATAAAAATGAATAAAGAAAACCGTTAGGAGGAATACTAAATGCAAATAGCAAAAATAATATTAACAGTATTAGATATAATAATATGTATAGCCGTTACAATATTAGCAATGATTTCATCAAAAGAAGATGCAGGCTTATCATCAACAATAACAGGTTCATCTTCAAATAATTTCTTTGAAAAAAATAAAGGAAGAACAAAAGAAGGAAAACAGAAAAAATGGACCATAATATTGGGAATAGCTTTTGTAATTGTTACAATTGCACTTTCAATAATATATATAGCATAGTAATTTTGTAAGGAGCGGTTTACCCAACCGTTCCTTTTTGAGTTTTAAGGAGGGTATATGAGAAAAGAATTTAAAATAGGAACATTTAGAAAAAATCAAAAAGGATTTGGTTTTGTAAAAATAGAAGAATTAGAAGATGAGATTTATATATCTAAAGAAAATACTTTAAATGCATTAAATGGAGATACTGTTCAAATTGAAATAAAAGCAAATCAAGAAAAAACAGAAGATCAGAAAATAGAAGGAAAAATAATCAAAATAATTAGACACGAAAAAAATACAGTAGTAGGCACATTTCAAAAAAATAGAAATTTTGGATTTGTAGTACCAGATGATAAAAACTTTGGAACAGATATATTTATTTCAAAATCACATTGGGGAAAGGCTAGAAATAATCACAAAGTTTTAGTTAAAATAACTAAATATCCAGAAAAGGGCAAAAATGCCGAAGGAGAGATAATAGAAGTTCTTGGAGGAATCAATGAAGCTGGAGTAGATATGCTATCATTAATAAAACAATATGAACTTCCATATAAATTCCCTGAAGAAGTTGTAAATGAAGCAAAAGCATTTGGAACTAAAATAAATCCAAATGACATGGAAAATAGAAAAGACTTGCGTAATGATATTATATTTACAATAGACGGAGAAGATGCAAAAGATTTAGATGATGCAATTCATGTAGAAAAGTTAGCTAATGGAAATTACAAACTAGATGTTCATATTGCAGATGTTAGTCATTATGTAAGAGAAAAGACCGAATTAGATAAAGAAGCATATTTAAGAGGAACAAGTATTTATATGTTAGGAAGAGTTATTCCTATGCTTCCAAGAGAACTTTCAAATGGAATTTGTAGCTTAAATGCAGGTGAAGATAGGTATACACTTTCATGTTCTATGGAAATTACTCCAAAAGCTAAAATAGTAAATTCAGATATATATAAAGCAGTTATAAATGTAACTGAAAGAATGTCTTATACAGATGTTCAAAAAATATTGGACAAGGCTGATAAAGAAGTTTTAACAAGGTATGAGAAATATATTAAAGATTTCGAATTAATGGCAGAACTTGCAAACATTTTAAAGGCAAAAAGGAACGAAAATGGCTATTTAAATTTAGATATTCCAGAAAGTAAAATCATACTTGATGAAAACGGATTTGCAATAGATGTAAAGAAATACGAAACATATTTTTCGAATGAAATAATAGAGCAATTCATGCTAGCGGCAAATGAAACAGTTGCTGAAAAATTCTATTGGCTACAAGCACCATTTATATATAGAAATCACGAAGCACCAGCTTTAGATAAAGTTAAAGAGTTAAATAAAGTATTATTTAATTTTGGATATAAAATAAAAATATCAAAAGAAGATATTATTTATCCAAATGAATTTGCAAAAATTCTAGAAGATGTAAAAGGAAAACCTGAAGAAAAAGTAGTATCAAATATTATTTTAAGAACGCTTAGAGTTGCAAAATATGAAGCAGAAAATAAAGGACATTTTGGAATTGCAAGTAAATATTATTGTCATTTTACATCACCTATTAGAAGATATCCAGATTTATTTATACACAGAATAATTTCAAAATATATTGAAACAAATTATATGGTTAATGATTTTTGGATTAAAAAATATGAAAAAAGAGCAGAGAAAAGAGCAGAAAATTGTTCTGAACGAGAAAGAACTGCAACAAAAGTAGAAAGAGAAGCAATAGACATTAAAAAGGCAGAATTTATGGAAGATAAAATTGAAGAAGAATATGATGGAATTGTTTCATCTGTAACGAACTTTGGAATATTTGTTGAGTTAGATAATACTGTTGAGGGATTAATAAGATACGAGAAACTTGGTGATGAGTATTTTATATATAATGAGGAAAGAAGAGAGGCTATTGGAGAAAATTCACACAAAGTATATAAAATAGGAGATAAAGTTAAAATTAGAGTTATAGATGCTAATAAATTATTAAGAAGAATAGACTTTGAGATAGTATAATAAATGATTTTACAATTAATATTAAAATAACTTGACAAAAATATTTCATAATATATAATGTAATGGATAAAATAGAGATAGCACTAAGAAAAACACAAGATAAAAACAGCCCCAAGTGCTAGGAAAGGAATGGAGAAAATGGAAAATCAAAATCCCGAAGAAGAAGCAAAAGTAAAGAAAATGATAGATGACTTAATGGAAAAAGCAAGAAAAGCTTCTCAAGAATATTTAAAACTAGACCAAGAAACTATTGATAACATTACAAAAGCAATGTCAATGGCTGGTCTAGAACATCATATGGAATTAGCAAAAATGGCAGTTGAAGAAACAGGAAGAGGAATTTATGAAGACAAAATAACAAAAAACATGTTTGCAACAGAATATGTATATCATAGTATAAAATATGAAAAAACAGTTGGAGTAATAGATGAAAACGAAGAAGAAGGATATGAAGAAATTGCAGAACCAGTAGGAATAATAGCAGGAGTAACACCAGTAACAAACCCTACATCAACAACAATGTTTAAATCAATTATATCAGCAAAAACAAGAAATGTAATAGTATTTGGTTTTCATCCATCTGCACAAAAATGTAGTGTAGCAGCAGCAACAATAATGAGAGATGCAGCAATAAAAGCAGGAGCACCAGAAAATTGTATATTATGGATAGAAGAACCATCAATATTAGCTACAAGAATGTTAATGAATCACCCAGATGTAAACTTAATATTAGCAACAGGTGGAACAGGAATGGTAAAATCAGCATATTCATGTGGAAAACCAGCTTTAGGAGTTGGACCAGGAAATGTACCATGTTATATTGATAAAACTGCAAAACTAGAAACATCTGTAAATGACTTAGTAATGTCAAAATCATTTGACAATGGAATGATTTGTGCTTCAGAACAGGCTGTTCTAGTTGATGAAGAAATACATGATAAATTTGAAGAATTAATGAAAAATGCAGGTTGCTATTTTGTAAATGAAGAAGAAAAAGAAAAATTAAAAAATAGTATGTTTGATGAAACAAAAGGACATAAATTAAAATCACATGTTCCAGGACAAAGTCCAGCACGTATAGCAAAAGATGCAGGATTTGAAGTCCCTGAAAATACTAAAGTTTTAGTAGTATATGAAGAAGGAATTGGAGAAGAATACCCATTCTCTAAAGAAAAATTAAGTCCAGTATTAACATATTACATTGTAAAAGATAAAAAAGAAGGAATTGATAAAGCTGAAAGATTATTAGAATTTGGTGGATTAGGACATTCAGCTGTAATTCATTCAGAAAATACTGAAACAATACAAGAATTTTCAGCCAGAATGAAAGCTGGAAGAATTATTGTAAATTCTCCATCAACACATGGTGCAATAGGAGACATATATAATACAAATATGCCATCTTTAACACTTGGATGTGGTTCATTTGGAGGAAACTCAACAACAGCAAATGTATCAAGTGTAAACTTAATAAATATAAAAAGAGTTGCGAAAAGGAGAGTTAATATGCAATGGTTTAAAGTTCCAGAAAAAATATATTTTGAAGCAGGTTCAATAGCATACTTAGAAAAAATGCCAAATATAGAAAGAGCATTTATAGTAACAGATGAAGGAATGAGAAAATTAGGATATGTAGATAAGATTTTATATCATTTAAGAAAAAGAAAAAATCATGTACATTGCGAAATATTTAGTGAAGTAGAATCAGATCCATCATTTGAAACAATTAATAAAGGATTAGAAGCTATGGATTTATTCAAACCTGATGTAATAATTGCATTAGGAGGAGGAAGTCCAATAGATGCTGCAAAAGGAATGTGGCTATTCTATGAGAACCCTGATGCAGACCCAGAAGGCTTAAAATTAAAATTCATGGATATACGTAAACGTACTTACAAATTTCCTAAAATGGGCTCAAAAGCTAAAATGGTAGCAATACCAACTACTTCTGGAACTGGTTCAGAAGTAACATCATTTGCTGTAATAACAGATAAAGTAAAAAACAAAAAATATCCATTAGCAGATTATGAGTTAACTCCTGATGTTGCAATAATTGACCCAGACTTAGTAATGAGCTTGCCAAAATCAATTACAGCAGATACAGGAATGGATGTATTAACACATGCGTTAGAAGCATATGTTTCTGTTATGGCATCTGATTATACAGATGGTTTAGCAGAAAAAGCTGTTGAATTAGTATATAAATATTTAAGAGAAGCATATGAACATGGAGATAATAAAATTGCTAGAGAAAAAATGCATAATGCAAGTACAATAGCAGGTATGGCATTTACAAATGCGTTTTTAGGTGTATGCCATTCAATGGCACATAAAATAGGTGCAGAATTCCATTTACCACATGGAAGAATAAATGCAATTTTACTTCCTTATGTAGTAAGATATAATGCAACAAAACCTACAAAATTCGTATCTTGGCCAAAATATGAATATTATATTGCTGATAAAAAATATGCAGAAATGGCTAAGAAAATTGGATTAAAAGCTGATACTGTTGAAGAAGGTGTAAATTCTTTAATAGAAGAAATTAAAAATATGAATAAACAATTAAATATTCCAAAATCTTTCAAAGAAGCAGGAATTGATGAAGCAGAATTTTTAGCTAAGGTGGATTTATTAGCAGACAGAGCTTTTGAGGATCAATGTACAACAGCTAACCCAAGAGTACCACTTGTTTCTGAAATTAAACAAATGCTACTTGACAGTTTCTATGGAAAATAACAAATTGTGCCGGTTCCCTTTTGCCAAATTACGATTTTGGCATTTGGTGCCGGTTCTTTTTTGTCAAAAAATTTTTAAAAGAATTGACGTTAAAACATTAAAGTGATAAAATCAATTAGAATACGCAAGTATTTTGTCGAAATCAACACAGTCATCAAGGAGGTAGCATCATGAGCAAATTTGGCAAGGTTGTTTTCATTGGCATTAATCAGTGTCCGACAGGTTACATGCTTCGAGAGTGCTATCCTAATGTACTCTTAGAAAAGTATGTAAGAAGTAGTGATGATGACGCACTTAAAGTTTCTATTGAAGCGGAGTTTGAGGAAAAGAAGCTTCTTAAATTTGAGGATTTGTGTGAATGCTTGGAAAAAGCTCGTAAAATTGTTCCTGATATGAATGTTCCAATTCATGTAGATGTATATTCTGCAGATGGAAGTCCTCTTGTTTTGAAAATTCCTTTTGGTCCTGAAAAAGAACCTGAATGGGATAAAATGTATGAAGAAAAAATTAAAGGATTAGAGACCAAGATATTGAGACTCTAAGGCTGTGCAAAGTAGGCTAGCAATTGCTAGCCTACTTTTTATATAAAAATTTATAATAAATTTCTCAAAAAAAGAGGGAATTATGTAAAATTCGTCGAATAATATAATTATGCAAGTTTATATGTAGGAGTGGAGGTAAATGTTGCGATATAGTGATGAAATTATAGAAGAAATAAGACAAAACAACGATGTAGTAGATATAATATCACAATATGTACATTTAACAAGAAAAGGACGAAATTACTTTGGATTATGTCCATTCCATAACGAAAAATCTCCATCATTTTCAGTTTCACCAGACAGACAAATATTTCATTGTTTTGGATGTGGTGTAGGAGGAAATGTATACACATTTTTAATGAAAATAGAGGGAATAACATTTAAAGAAGCATTAGAGCAATTAGCAGAAAGAGCAAATATACAATTGCCAACACTAACAAGTGGTGCAGATACTGCAAAAGAAGAATTAAAAGCAAAAGTCTATAAAGTAAATGAATTCACAGCAGAATTTTATCATCAAAATTTGTACAAGCCAAACGCCAAAATGGCACAAGAATATGTAAAAAAGAGAAAGTTAAATCAAGAAACTTTAGAAGCATATAAAATCGGGTTCTCAGGCAAATTTGATGAACTATATAAAGCACTAAAACAACAAGGATTTGGAGAAAAAGAAATATTAGAATCAGGGTTAGTAAACAAAAATGATAATGGAACATATATAGACAGATACAGAAACAGGTTGATGTTCCCAATATGTGATGCAAGAGGAAAAGTAATTGCATTTGGAGGAAGAGTATTAGATGATTCAAAACCTAAGTATATAAATTCTCCAGAGAATATTGTTTATAGTAAAGGAAGACATTTATTTGGACTAAATGTTGCAAAAAAATATTCTTCTAAAAAACTATTAATAGTTGAAGGGTATATGGATGTAATATCATTACATCAAAGAGGAATTGAAAATGTAGTCGGAGCTTTAGGTACTGCACTAACAGAACAACAAGGTTGGCTTTTAAGAAAAAGCACAGAACAAGTAATATTAGGATTTGATGCTGATGGAGCTGGACAAACAGCAGTAGCGAGGTCAATGGAAATTTTACAAAATATGGGGTGTGACATGAGAGTGTTACAAATCGAAGGAGCAAAAGACCCAGATGAATTTATAGTAAAATTTGGAGAAGGCAGATTCAAATTAGCAATGGAAAATGCCATATCATTGGTAGAATTTAAAGTCAAAAATCTTAGAAAAGATATTAACTTAGAAAATGCAGCAGATAAAATAAAATTCTTAAACGAAATAGCAAAAATACTTGCAAAAGTAGAAAATACAATAGAGAGAGAAATATACATAGAAAAAATTGCAAAAGGGTATAATATATCAAAAGAAGCGATTTTTGCTGAAGTAAACAAATTAATATATTCTAATTCTAAAGGAATTCAAACACTACAAGAGCAAAATAAACCAATAAGAAAAGTAGAACAAAATAAAGAAGAAAAAATTTCAGTGAATGAAAACTTAATTAAAAGAGAAAATACAATAATAGCATTACTAATTGATGCAAATAAAAATGTTTTTGAAAAAATCAAGCAAAACATTAAACCAGAAGACTTCAAAGATTCAATAAACAGAGAGATTGCACAAAAATTGTATGAAGAATTAGAAAAGCAAGATAGTAATATTAATAAACTTATAGATACATTTGATGAGGAAACTCAAAATCATATAACCATGGTAATGGCAACAGATTATGAGATAGAAAATGTAGAAAAAGCAGTTGATGATATATTACAGAAATATAAAAGAGAAAAACTAGATGATAGAAAACAAGAGATTTTAAAACAACTTGAGACAGAACAAGATACAGAAATTAAACAACAATTAGGTAAAGAGCTAAATAGTATAATTATAGAATTAGCCAAAATTAAGTAGGGGTGAATTTTTGTGGGGAAAAGTAAAGAATTAGATCAAGAAAAATTACAAGAAGAAAAGGACAAATTAAAAAAAGAAATAAAAGTAATTAAAGAAAACAAAGCAAAAAAAGATGTAGAAAAATCAGAAATTGAAGAAAAACCAGTTGTAAAAGAAGAAAATACAGAAGAACAAAGAGAGCAAGAAGAAAATGATAAAGTTAAAGACATTGTAAAAAAAGCTAAAGAAACTGGAAAAATGACTTATGGGGAATTAGCAAAAGAATTAGAAGACACAAATCCAGAACAAATAGACAAAGTATTTGACGCATTTGAAGAAATGGGTGTAAGTCTTTTAAATGATGATTTTGAGGAAGAACCAGATATTGATGACTTAAAAGAAGTAGAAGATTTAAAATTAGATGAAATCACAGACACAAGTTTTGAAGGAATAAGTGTTGACGACCCAGTAAGAATGTATTTAAGAGAAATAGGAAAAATACCACTTTTATCATATGAAAAAGAATTAGAATTAGCAAAAAGAATACTTGATGGTGATGAAGAAGCAAAACAAGAATTAGCAGAAGCAAACCTTAGATTAGTAGTAAGTATTGCTAAAAAATATGTTGGAAGAGGAATGTTATTCTTAGACTTAATACAAGAAGGAAATATGGGACTAATTAAAGCAGTAGAAAAATTTGATTATACAAAAGGATTCAAATTTAGTACTTATGCAACATGGTGGATAAGACAAGCAATTACAAGAGCAATTGCTGACCAAGCAAGAACAATAAGAATTCCAGTACACATGGTAGAAACTATAAATAGACTTATTCGTACATCAAGACACTTATTACAACAATTAGGAAGAGAACCTACTCCAGAAGAAATAGCTGAAGAGATGGAAATATCTGTAGATAAAGTAATGGAAATTCAAAAAATAGCACAAGATCCAGTATCATTAGAAACACCAATTGGTGAAGAAGATGATAGTCATTTAGGCGACTTTATCCAAGATGAAGATTCTCCAGCACCACATGATGCTGCTTCATATACATTATTAAGAGAGCAACTAGAAGAAGTAATGGGAACATTAACACCTAGAGAAGCAAAAGTTTTAAAACTAAGATTTGGACTAGAAGATGGAAAAGCAAGAACACTTGAAGAAGTAGGAAAAGAATTTGATGTAACAAGAGAGAGAATTCGTCAAATAGAAGCAAAAGCATTACGCAAGCTAAGACACCCAAGTAGAAGCAAAAAACTTAGAGATTACATGAACTAATAATACTAAAGCTGTTGTTTATACAAAATTAGACAACAGTTTTTTTAAAAAAATAAAAAAGGAGTATAATATGGACCAAATTATAGAAATAGTTAATAAATTAAATTTTCAAACTGTAATTGATATAATACTTGCAATAGCGATAATATTAGTATTTAGAATTATCAGCCCAATAATTTCAAGTAGCATCATAAAAATTTTTATACATAAAAAGAAAGACAAAAAAGAAGTAAAGAAAAATCCATTTTATTTACCATTACGAACAATAATAACTTTTATAGGCATATTTTTAGCTTTAGGAGTTTTAAAAAATGCAATAACTGTAACACCAGAAATATCTGTTGTAATAAGCAAAATAATAAAAATTGCAATGATTATATTTGTAGCGAAAGCTTTTGGAGATGGACTTCACGAAAAAAATGGAATATTTGCAAAAGTAAAAACAAAATCAGGAAAAGAAATGGACCAAACAACAGTCAATATGATTTTAAGAGTAATAAGAATTGCAATATACATAGTAGCAGGATTTATGGTTATTTCAGAATTAGGATATGATATAAGTGGATTTATAACAGGACTAGGAATTGGTGGTGTTGTAGTTACACTTGCGGCACAAGACACAGCAAAAAGTTTGATTGGTGGAGTTTCAATATTTGTGGATAGACCTTTTAAAGTAGGAGACTATGTAAAAGTATTAAACTATGAAGGAACTGTTGAAGATATAAAATTTAGAAGCACAACGATTAGAACAGGAGATAATTCAGTGTTACATATACCAAATGCACTAATGTCAACTGAAGCAATTGTTAACTATGCAGAAATGGAAAAAAGAAGATTTTACACAAATCTACTTTTAGATGTTAATACTCCACTTGAAAAAGTAGAAAGAATAAGAGAAAAAATAGAAAATATATTACACCAAAAAACAGATGTAATAGAAGATTCAATAATTGTAAAATTCCAAACAATTTCTAATGATGGAATTAACTTAATGGTAATAGCATATTTTGCCCAAACAAATTACTCAAAATATTTAGAAATCCAACAACAAGTTAATTATGAAATCATGTCAGAATTAAAAAATGAAAATATAGATTTATCACAAAAAGCCCAAACAGTATTTGTAAAAAATGTATAAACAAATGTACCAATATGTTAACTAAAATTTCACAAAAAAGACATATACATAAAGTATAATATTAGAGAAAAAGCGGATTAAATGTAATCTTGGAGGAGAAATTTATGGAAGGAACATATATTTTAGTAGTAGACGATGAATCAAGAATGAGAAAACTTTTAAAAGACTTTTTAATTGCAAAAGGATATAAAATACTTGAAGCAGAAGATGGAGAAAAAGCAATAGAAGTTTTTGAAGAAAACCGAAATAAAATAAAATTAATATTGTTAGATGTAATGATGCCAAAACTTGATGGTTGGTCAGTTCTTAGAAAAATACGCCAAGAATCAAATGTTCCTGTAATAATGCTGACAGCTAGAGGAGAAGAACAAGATGAATTATTTGGATTTGAACTTGGTGTAGATGAATATATATCAAAACCATTTAGCCCTAAAATACTTGTTGCAAGAGTAGAAGCGATATTAAAAAGAGTATATGGTGATATTAAAGAAGTTAAAGATTATGGTGGAATAACAATAGACCAAGAAGGAAGAACTGTAAAAGTTGATGGCAAACCAATAGATTTAAGCTTAAGAGAGTACGAATTATTAAAATATCTTTTAGATAATGAAAATATAGCATTATCAAGAGATAAAATTTTAAATAATGTATGGAATTATGACTATTATGGAGATTCTAGAACAATAGATAGCCATATAAAGAAAATCAGGCATAAATTAGGCAAAAAAGGAAAGTACATTGAAACAATAAGAGGAATAGGATATAAATTTGAAATAAAAAATAAGCAATAGAGGTTCAATTAAATGAAAATCTTTAATAAAAAAGTAAAATCAGTTAGAGCAAAATTATTTTTTACATTATGTATTACAGTAATATCAATTATTTTGTTTTTAATATTAGTAAATAATTTGGTTTTAGAACAATATTATCAATACATGAAAAGTAATCAATTAAAATCTGTTTATAAAGCAATAAATGACTACTATAATAGCAATAACCCTAATATAAATATATCAGAAGAATTGGATGAAATATCTATAAAAAATAATTTTGATATAATAATAAAAGACGAAAATGATGTAGCAGTATATCTATCTAGTAAAGATTATTTATCAAATATTCGAAAAATTATAGATTTTTGGGGAATAAATAGAAGACAAGAATATACAATTTTAGAAGAAACAGATAGTTTGGAAATGCGAAAGATTAGAGATATAGAAACAAATGCAAACTATATTTTATTATCAGGAAAGCTAGATAATGGCTATTATACATATATAAGAATACCAATTTCATCAATACAAGAAAGTGTAAGAATTTCAAACAGATTCTTATATTTAATCGCAGGTATAGTAATAGTAGTTGGTGGAATAGCAATTATATATATATCAAAAAATTTTAGCGAACCAATTTCAGAATTAAATGCTATTGCAAAAAAAATGTCAAATTTAGACTTTAGTCATAAATATAATGTTACAGATGACGACGAGATAAACGAGTTGGGCAAAAGTATAAATGTAATGTCAGAGAAACTAGAAAAGACAATTAATCAGTTAAGAAATACCAATATAGAACTGGAAAAAGATATTGAGAAAAAATCTAAAATTGACGAGATGAGAAAAAGTTTTATCTCAGATGTATCACATGAATTAAAAACACCTATCGCATTGATTCAAGGATATAGTGAAGGACTTTTAGAAAATGTAAATTCAGACCCAGAAAATAGAAAATTCTATGCTGAAGTAATATTGGATGAAAGTAATAAAATGGACAAAATGGTTAGACAATTAATTGAACTTACAAAACTTGAATATGAAAAAAGAGAATTCAATAATAGAGTATTTAATATAGTTGAATTAGAAAAAGAAATTGTAAGAACTTCACAAGTTATGCTTGATGAAAAAGGGGCAGAAGTTGAATTTGATACAGAAGATAAAATTAATGTATTTGCAGATGACTTTTATGTAAGTCAAATAATCACAAATTATTTGACAAATGCAATTAAACATGTTGAAGAAATAAATGGAGAAAAATATATAAAAATAACAAATACACTATTACCAGACAAGGATAAAGTTAGAATAACAGTATTTAATACAGGATATAATATTTCAAAAGAAAACTTATCTCGTGTATGGAATAGATTTTTCAAGGCAGATGAAGCTCGTAATAGAGAAGATGGAGGAAGCGGAATAGGATTATCTATAGTTAGAGCTATTATGAATAATTATGGTAATGATTATGGCGTAGAAAACAAAGATAATGGTGTTGAATTTTATTTTGACATAGACTTTGCCAAAGAGGCAGAAATCAAAAATAAAGAGGAGTAATCCTTTTTATTTTTTTTGCCATTAAGGACCGTCCCCGTGACAAAACTACAGTAAAACTCTTGCTATTTTTGACATTTTACGATAAAATACAACAAGAAAGGTGAGAAACATGTATTTAAAGAGACTAGAAATGCAAGGATTCAAGTCATTTGCTGATAAAACTGTACTTGAATTTATGCCAGGAATAACAAGTGTAATAGGCCCAAACGGTTCAGGAAAAAGCAATATATCTGATGCAATAAGATGGATATTAGGAGAGCAAAGTATGAAATCATTAAGAGGTTCAAAAACTCAAGATATCATATTTGCAGGAACTCAAAATAGAAAATCATTAGGATTTGCAGAAGCATCATTAATATTTGATAATACAGATGGAACATTACCAATAGAATATTCAGAAGTTACAGTTACAAGGAAAATTTACAGAAGTGGTGAAACAGGATATTACATTAATAAAGTTCCATGCAGATTAAAAGATATAGTAGAACTATTTATGGATACAGGAATAGGAAGAGATGGGTATTCAATAATAGGTCAAGGGAAAATAGATGAAATTTTAAGTAATAAATCAGAAGATAGAAGACATATATTTGAGGAAGCTGCTGGAATTGTTAAATATAGAGCAAGGAAAGAAGAAACAGAGAAAAAATTAGAACAAACAAAATTAAATTTACTAAGAATAAATGATATTTTATCAGAAATAGAATCTAATTTAGAACCATTACAAATGCAATCAGATAAAGCAAAAAAATACTTAAATTTAAAAGAAGAATTAAAAAACATTGAAGTTGGACTATTTTTATATAATATAGAAAAATATAAACAAAGTTTAGAAGAATTATCAAATGATGAAGAAATCATGAAATCAACACTAAATCAAGAAGAAGGAAAACTTGAAAAAATCAAGATTTTAAAAGAAGAACTAAAAGATAAAATTGACGAAATTACTACACAAATTGAAAAATTACAAAACATTGGATTTGAGAGTCAAAAAGAAATAGAAAAATTAAATTCAAATATTAATGTTGCAGAAACTAAAATACAAAACAATATAGAAAATGTAGAAAGAAACAAAAATGAGATTACAGAGTTAGAAGAAAAAATTAATAATTTGAAACAAGAAATAGAACAAAAACAGACAAGAAAAGACAATTTAAAACAAAACAAAGAAAAGTTCGAAAATGAGTTAAAAGAAAAAGAAGAAGAATTGCAAAAACTAACAGAAAAATTAAGCTCAAAAGAATTAGAGATAGAAAAATTAAAAAAACAAGTAGAAGAAAATACAGACAAAAAATATGAATTACAATCAGAGATAAGTATGCAAACAGCGAACTTGGAAAATTTAACACAAAGACAAAAACAAGTAAAACAAGAAATAAGTAATAATGTTTCAGAACTTGACAGAGCAAGAATGAAAAAAGAAGATATTTCAAAAGAATTCTATGAAATAGAAGCTGAGAGAAATCAAATTTTAAAACAAATAGAAGATATAGACACACAAAAACAAGAAGTAAATAATAAGATAAAAGAATTTGATTTACAAATTGTAAATAGTACGAATGACATGAGAATGAAGCAATCTAGGCATAATTTTTTGGTAGAAACAGAAAAAGAAAAAGAAGGATATGTAAAGAGTGTAAAATCTTTGCTATTAGATTGCGAAAAAATCAAAGAACTTGGAAAAGGAATGCATGGAGTTTTAGCTAATATAATTTCAGTTCCAAGTGAATATGAAACAGCTATAGAAATGTGTTTAGGAATGAGCCTTCAAAATATTGTAACAGATACAGAAGAAGATGCAAAAAGATTAATTGAACATTTAAGAAAAAATAATTTAGGAAGAGCGTCATTTTTACCTATAACATCAGTAAAAGGTAAGAAACTAGAAAATATAAAAGGTAAAAAAATCGGGATTGTAGGAATTGCATCAGATTTAGTATCATTTGATAGAAAATATGAACAAATAATACTAAACTTATTAGGAAAAACTGTTGTTGTAGATAATATGCAAAATGCTATAAATATAGCAAAAGAAAATAATTATTCATTTAGAATTATCACAGTTGAAGGAGATATAATTAATCCATCAGGTGCAATTACAGGTGGATCAGTTGCTAAAAAAACTGTAAATATATTAGGAAGAAGTAGAGAGATAGAAAGCTTAGAAAAAGAAATCAAAAAAATAAAATCAAAAATAGAGAATCTAGAGAAAGAAAAAGAAGAATATATAAATTCATCAGAAGTTATTATAGAACAAGTTCAAGGCTTAGAAAAGCAATTACAAGAAACTGATATAACATATGCAACAGGAAAGCAAAGAGTATCTTCAATAGATGAAAATATACAAACAATTCAAAAAAGAATAGAAAAACTAAAAGAAGAGAGTTCAAAAATAGAAGAAAAACAAAAAGAGATACAAACACAAAAACAAGAAAACGAAAAACAAATTGAACATATGAAAGAACAAAATGAAGAAGATCAAAAAATAATAGATGAATTTTCAAACTCTAACAAAGAAAGCCAAGAATATATAGATAATTTAAATTTGGATATAACAAATTTAAAAATATCTGTATCATCATTCAATGAAAGTGAAGTTTCAATTCAAGAAATGACAGATATGCTAAAAACAGAAATTGAAACTCATACAAAAAACAAGGAAAATAAAAATAAACAAATAGAAAATGCAAAAGAAGAAAACATTCAATTAAAGGCAGAGATAGAAAATACCAAACAAGAAATAGAGAAGGTTAAAGAACAAGTTGCAAATAGTGGAAAAAATATTGAAAAACTAAAACAAGAAAGAATTCAAAAAAATGAAAAACTAACAGAAAAAGAAACCGAGCAAACTTCAGAATTCAAAACTATAGAAGATTTGAAAGCCCAAATTACAAAATTAGAAGTAAAGAAAACGAAAACAGAAGAAGATATTATTGACATTATAAATAAAATGTGGGAAGAGTATCAGCTTACGCCAAATAATGTTAAAGATTATCAAAAACCAGAAAATATTGCATTAACACAAAGAAAAGTAAATGAACTAAGGACTGATATAAGAGAGCTTGGAAGCGTAAATGTAGATTCAATAGAAGAATACAAAAATCTAAAAGAAAGATATGACTTTATGTGTGAGCAAAGACTTGATCTAGAAAATACTATGTCAAAATTAAGAAAAATAATTCAAGAAATGCTTGAAACTATGAAGCAACAATTCAAAGAAAAATTTGAAATAATTAATAAAAACTTTGGAGAAGTTTTCAAAGAATTATTTGGTGGAGGAATGGCAGAAGTATCTTTAACAGACGAAGAAAATATACTAGAGTGTGGAATAGATATAACAGTACAACCACCAGGAAAGAAACTTCAAAACATGACACTTTTATCAGGTGGAGAAAAAGCATTTACTGCAATAGCATTACTTTTTGCAATTTTAAAAATAAACCCTGCACCATTCTGTGTACTTGATGAAATTGAAGCTGCACTTGATGATGTAAATGTTTATAGATATGCAGAGTATTTAAAGAAGTTTTCTAAAGAAACACAATTCTTAATTATAACTCATAGAAAAGGAACAATGGAAGCGGCAGATACTGTATATGGTGTTACAATGGAGGAAAAAGGTATTTCTAAATTGCTTTCAATGAAACTAAAACAATAATCTTATTAAAATAGGGTGTTCTAAATTTGAACACCCTATAATTTTGATATTATCTTAAATTTCTCAAAGCTTCTATTCTATCCTCTGTACTAGGATGAGTAGACCATATATTTGTACTATTTTTCTTTTTTCTAAAAGGATTTACAATATACATATTTTCAGTAGCATTATTTGCAACTTTTAACTGATTAGGATCTCCAGAAATTTTTTCAAGAGCTGAAATTAATCCATCCGGATTACGTGTAAATTCAACAGCTGTGGCATCTGCTAAAAATTCTCTTTTTCTTGAAATTGCAAGTTGCATAAGTTTTCCAAAAATAGGTGATAAAATTAAGAAAATTAGTCCAATTAGCATTAAGATTGCATTTCCTCTGCTATCATCATCGTCATTATCACGAATTCCACCCCAAAATGCTACTCTAGTAAATAAATCTGAAAGCATTACAACAAATCCAACCATTACAGAAACAACTGCTGAAAGCATAATGTCATAATTTTTTATATGTGCCATCTCATGTGCAAGTACACCTTCTAATTCATAATATTCTAGTTTATCAAGTAATCCTGTAGTTACACATATTACAGCATGTTCCGGATTTCTACCTGTTGCAAATGCGTTTGGTTGAGCATCTTCTACAATATATAATTTTGGTGTAGTTGAAAGTCCAGAAGCAACAACTAATGAATCTAAAATATTAACTAATTTAGCATTTTCTTCTTTAGTTGCAGGTCTAGCTTTGTTTAAACTTAGAACGATTTTATCACTATAGTAATAAGAACCCCAAGTTGTTGCAACAGCAAAAATCATTGCTATTACAATAGAAATAGAACCCAAATCTAAAGCCATGCATATATAGTAAACTATAAGTGAAATGAATACTAAAAATGCAAAAACAATCCCCCAAGTTTTCATTTTGTTTTTCTTTATATCTTCAAACATTTATGACCATCCTTTCTATAAAGTAAAAGGTAGAACTGCTAAGCAACAATTCTACCCCTTTTAAAATCAATTATTTGTTAAAATCGACTTTTACATTTTTTCTTGCTTCTTCATTTTCTGTTTCAAACAATTCTCTTGCTTTAAAATTAAACATATTTGCAATTATGTTTGAAGGGAAAAGTTCTAATTTTGTGTTATACATTGTAACACTGTCATTATAAAATTGTCTTGAGAAAGAAATTTTATTTTCTGTATTACGTAGTTCTTCAGATAATTCTGAGAAGTTTGTATTTGCTTTCAAATCTGGATAATTTTCTGAAACAGCCATTATAGTTTTTAATGTATCAGAAAGTTCATTATCTAATTTTGCTTTTTCAGCAACTGATGATGAATTTGCCCATGATGTTCTTAATGAAGCTATTTTCTCAAATGTTTCAGATTCATGTGTCATATATCCTTTAACAGTTTCAACAAAATTAGGAATTAAATCAAATCTTCTTTGTAATTGTACATCAATTTGACTCCAAGCATTGTCAACTTTTAATTTTGCTGATACTAAACTGTTATACATTGCTATAACCCAAATTACTAATACAGCAATTATTGCTATTACAATCCACATAATAATACCTCCTTTGGATTTTCTAATAGTTATATAATAACATATATTAAATGTTTTTACAATATTTTTACCAAAAAACATGGTGAAATTTGGGTGACTGAATTTTTATTTATTTACCAAAATATAAAAATAAAAAAATTTTTTTGGAATTTTTTTTGTACAAGCAACATATAATATATTATACCAAGTATTCCCAAGGCTTACGGAAATTGGCACTAGAAAAACAAAAAATTTGACAAAATTCTAAATAAAGTGTATAATAGAAATGTCGTTAAAGGAGGATTTATGAATAAAAAAGATAGTGCATCTATCTCTATTCTAAAAATTATTGGTATTAGTTTAATAATAATCCTAATCTGTGGAGTAAGCGTAATGGCTACGGAAATAGACTTTAGGACAGTTAAGATAACAATGTCAAATGGATATGAAATGACAGTTATAACAACAAAAACTAATGTTGCAGAAATATTAGAAGATAATAGTATAATTGTTGAAGACGACGAAAGGGTAACACCCACATTAGATGAAGAAATATCAGATAATAATGAAATTAAGATAACAAATAAATCAGAACAAGAAATACAAATAGCTAAAATTTCAGAAAGTGGAATCGAAACAACATTAGATGAAATTTTAAAAAGCTATTCACCAATAATTGAAAAAATAGTGGTAGAACAAGAAACAATACCATTTGAAACAATAACAAAAGATGTTGCACAAGGGGCAACAGATACAAAAAATAAAGTTATAAAACAAGGCGAAGACGGAATAAAAGAAGTAACATATAAAGTAAAATATCAAAACGACATCGAAATAGAAAAAATTAAACTTTCAGAGAAAGTAGTTAAAGAGCCTGTAGATAAGATTGTGCAAATACAAAGAAATGTTGTAACATCAAGATCTTCTTCAAATAGAACAAGTTCAACAGCTACAACATCATCATATGTCGGAGCTAAATGGTCATATACATCAAATGAATTAGATTTGATGTGTGCTATTACAGCCCAAGAATGTAGTAGTAGTTATAATGGTGCATTAGCTGTTATTACTACAGCATGTAATAGAGCTGAATCAAGAGGAACAGACCCATTAACAGAATATAAAAGAACAGGACAATTTTGTTATTCAATTGATTCACATTGGAAAAAGAGATTAAATGGAAATTATTCTGCAAGTGTATTCCAAGCAGTAATTGATGCTTTGAATGGAAAAAGAAATCACAACTATTTTTCATTTAGATCAGCATCATCTGGTGCATCAGGAGTGAATATTGGAGGAAATGTATATTTCTAATTAATATTTAAATAAAAAATTCTCGGTATAAAATCCGAGAATTTTTTTGCTCACAAATTAAAATTAAAAAAATTACAAAAAAATAATGCAAAAAAAATATAAACATGGTATAATAAAATTGCCGAGAAAGTAGGAACAAATAAAAGGTTTATAGGTATAACCAAAAAGTAAAAACCTAAATATAAAAACATAAGGAAAACTAACAATAAATGGAACAAAAAAATATAAGAAATTTTAGCATAATAGCACACATAGACCATGGAAAATCAACATTAGCAGACAGATTAATCGAAAAAACAGGAGTATTATCTCAACGAGAGATGGAAGAGCAAGTGTTAGATAACATGGACATAGAGAGAGAAAGAGGAATAACAATAAAATCTCAAGCTGTGCGAATGAGATATAAAGCCAAAGATGGACAAGAATACATATTTAACTTAATAGATACACCAGGTCATGTAGACTTTAATTATGAAGTATCAAGAAGTTTAGCAGCATGTGACGGAGCAATCCTAGTAGTAGATGCAAGTCAAGGTGTAGAAGCTCAAACATTAGCAAATGTATATTTGGCAATAGAAAATAATTTGGAAATCTTACCTGTTATAAACAAAATAGATTTGCCAAATGCAAGACCAGATGAAGTAAAACATGAAATTGAAGAAATAATAGGAATTCCAGCAATGGATGCACCATGTATTTCAGCAAAGTCAGGATTAAATGTAGATGAAGTACTAGAAAGAATAGTAACAGACTTACCTGCTCCAAAAGGAGATGAAAATGCCAAAACAAAATGTTTGATATTTGATTCATATTATGACAATTACAAAGGAGCAGTTGCATATGTAAGAGTTGTAGATGGAAAAGTAGAAGTTGGAGATGAAATCAAATTAATGGCAACAGGAAAAAGCTTTACAGTAGTTGATGTAGGTTTTTTTGAACCAGGAACATATTCAGCAACACAAGAAATAAAAGCAGGAGAAGTAGGATATATTGCAGCAAGTATAAAAAGTTTAACAGACATACATGTAGGAGATACTATAACATTAAAAAATAATCCTGCAGATGAACCATTACCAGGATACAAAAAAGTCACACCAATGGTATACTGTGGTTTATATCCAGTAGATGGTAGTGAATATGAAAACTTAAAAGTAGCTCTAGAAAAACTAAAATTAAATGATGCAGCACTAGAATATGAACCAGAAACATCAGCAGCACTAGGCTTCGGATTTAGATGTGGATTTTTAGGATTATTGCACTTAGAAATAATAGAAGAAAGACTAGACAGGGAATTTGATTTAGGACTAATAACAACAGCACCATCTGTAATATATAAAGTACATAAAACCACTGGAGAAGTTCTAGATATATACAATCCAGCAGATTTACCACCTCAAACAGAAATAGCATATATGGAAGAACCAATAGTAACAGCTAATATTATGACACCAAAAGAATATGTTGGAAATATTATGGATATCTGTCAAAATAGAAGAGGAATATTTATTGACATGAAATATCTAGATGAAAATAGAGTAACTTTAACATATGATATGCCTCTAAATGAAATTATATATGACTTTTTCGATAGTTTAAAATCAAGAACAAAAGGTTATGCATCATTTGACTATGAATTTAAAGAATATAGAGAATCAAAATTAGTAAAATTAGATATTCATGTAAATGGTGAACCAGTAGATGCATTATCATTCATTGTTTTTAAAGATAATGCATATGCAAGAGGCAAAAAAATGGTAGAAAAATTAAAAGAAGTCATACCAAGACATTTATTTGCAATCCCATTACAAGCTGTTGTGGGAGGAACAATCATTGCAAGAGAAACTATTTCAGCAATGAGAAAAGATGTATTAGCTAAATGCTATGGAGGAGATATAACAAGAAAAAAGAAATTGCTTGAAAAACAAAAAAGAGGAAAAAAGAGAATGAGGCAAATAGGCAGTGTAGAAATGCCACAAGAAGCATTTTTATCAGTTTTGAAATTAGATGATGAATAACCTTATAAGGAGAAAATTATGAAAGAAAAGTTTGATGATCAAATAGAAGGAAGAAACTCAGTATTAGAATTACTAGAAAGTGGAAAAGACATTAACAAAATATTTGTAACCAGAGGAGAAAAACATGGTTCTATAAACAAAATCTTAGCAATTGCAAGAGAAAGAAAAATAATTGTAGTAGAAAAATCTCAAAAACAAATGGAAGAAATGTCACAAGAAGAAAATTATCAAGGTGTTATAGCAATAGTGCCACCATTTGAATATGTAGAAGTAGAAGACATATTAGCATATGCTAATGAAAAACAAGAACCGCCATTTGTGCTAATATTAGATGGAATAGAAGATCCACATAATTTAGGTTCTATAATAAGAACAGCAGAAACAGCAGGAGTTCATGGAATAATCATACCAAAAAGAAGGGCAGCATCTGTTAATAGTACAGTAAATAAAGCTTCAGCAGGAGCGGTAGAACACATGAAAATAGCAAGAGTAACAAATATTACAGACACAATAGACCAACTAAAACAAGCAGGACTATGGATTTGCGGAACAGATATAAATGCAGAAAAATACTATTATAACCAAGACTTAACAGGTCCATTGGGAATAGTTATAGGAAACGAGGGAAAAGGAATAAGTGAAAAAGTTAAGAAAAATTGTGACTTTTCAGTAAAAATTCCAATGAAAGGAAAAATTCAATCACTAAATGCAGCAGTATCTACAGGAATAATAGTATATGAAGCAGTAAAACAAAGGATAAAACAATAATATATACCAAAAAGGAGAATTAATATGAAGAATGGTAATAAAAAAATATTAATCATTGTAATTATAATTATCTTGCTTTTAGCTATAATTGGTGGAATTTTTGCTTTTCTATTTTTGGCAACAGATATATTTAAAAGTGATAAAGAATTATTTGGAAAATATATATATCAAAATACAGAACATTTAAATAAAATGTTAGATTCTCAAACACAAAAAATATATCAATTAGTCAAAGAAATGAATACATATGAAACAGATGTGGATGTTAGAATTAGCCATTCAGAAGGAGGAGAAGTATCTAATCCATTTAATAACTTGTCATTTCAATTAACATCACAAAAAGATGGAGATTATATTTATAAAATGGCACAAGTTGCTTATCAAGATCAGGAAGCATTACAAATCGAAGGCATAAAAGATGGAGAAATATATGGTGTAAGATTTTCTGATGTATTTAGACAATTTATAAGTGTAAGAAATGAAGAAGCAATCATGCAAGTCCCAAATAATCTTGAACTTGATCCTGAAATGCTACAAAATATAATGGATATAATAAATGGAGATATAAATTTATTAAACCACATAATAACAAAAGATGAAATAAATCAATTAAAAGAAAAATATACCAAAATAATTTTTGACAGTTTTGAAAATGCTACATATAGTAGTCAAAAAGATGCAGTTATTACAGTAAATAATAATACAATAAATGCTAATGCATATACAGCTTCATTAACTTCAGAACAAGTTCAAAATATGATTGTTCAATTATTGAATAATTTAAAAACAGATGATATAATAATAAATAAGCTTGAAACTTTTGGAATTGCAACAAGTGAAGAAATCGAAACACAAATAGATGAGATTTTGGAGAATTTAGGAATAGACCAAAAAATCCCAGAAATAAAAGTTACAGTTTATCAAGAAAAAGGAGTAACAATAAGAACTCTAATTGAAATAGATTTAAATAAAATTACAATTGATAATACAGAGCAAGAAGGAAACAGTGTTACAAAAATACAAATTGAAAACTTAAATGATGAACAAGTAAATCAACAAAACATTGAAATTTCTAAAACAAATACAGAAACAAAAGAAGATTATAACATAAAATTTGAAATAATGAATGGTGAAAATACATATACATTTACAACAGATTTATCAACTGAAAATAGTAACAACAATATAACTACTGAAATAAACAATCAATTTAAAACAGGTATTACTACGATAGATGTAAACTTGACAGCTGATACTAAACAATACATAGAAGAAAAAATAGAATTAGATGAAACAAATAATGTTTTATTAAATGATTTAGATGATAACACGAGAAAAGGAATAATAAATAGAGTAGAAACACAAGTTCCTGAAAGAGTTACATCAAGATTAGATACTTTAGCACAATTACTTTTCTTAAAATCATTAGAACAAATAATTGAGGAAATGGCTCCAGACCAACTAGAAGAACCTGAAACAGAAAATCCTTCAACAGGAACTGGAGAGCCTACAGAACCACAACTTTCACAAGTAGAAGTAAATAGATTTAATGCTAAATTTGAATTTTATACTGGAGAATCTGTATCAGCAGAAAATGTTAGAACATTACTTAATGAAGCAAAAACAAATTTAGCAAGTGTTCAAATAACATCTCAAGAAACAGAAGAGCCAGAAAATACACACAATCAAGAAGAGCCAAAACAGATCTTTACATTAAATATAGAAAAAGATGTACCAAATGAAGAGCTTGCAAATAGTATCTTGGAAAAAATAAAAGATGATGCAAAATATAGAGTGTCAATAACTTATAATGAGCAAAACCAAATGATTCAAACTATAACTATTACAGAACTAGACTAATGTAGAAAGGAGAGTGACTATGAATCAAATCCTAATAACAGAAAAACTTTATGTGACTCCTGAACTAAAAAGGAAAAAGAAAATTTATAAAATTTTATTTATGATTTCAATCTTTTTAGTAATATCTTTATGTTCTATATATATTTATGCAGAATATGATAGAAATAAAGATTCAGGTGTTTCTGATGAAATTTTATCATCATTTTTAAGTAGTGATGATACTTTAGTAGGAGAAGAACAAAATGCCTTGGTTGTTCAATTAACTCAAGAAGTTGCTGAGAATATAGAAGAATACCAAGAAACAGAAGAAGAACCAGTACAAGTCGCTCCATCAACAGCTACATTTACAGCTTCAAATGGAAAAACATATGAATATATAGGAAGAGTCACAATTCCAAAAATAAATGTTGATTATGCTATTTTACCACAAGCATCAGATATTAAAACAATAGAAGCTCTAATGAAAGTGTCAATTATAAAATTTCATGGTGCAGATCCAAATGAAGTTGGAAATTTGTGCTTAGTAGGGCATAATTACAGAAACTCTAGATTTTTCAGTAAAGTTCCAGACCTAGAAGTGGGAGACATTGTGGAAATAACAGATCTAAGTAAAAGAACAATACAATATGAAGTTTATGATATTCATACTGTATATCCTAACAATAGAGATGATACAACACAATATACAAATGGAAAAAGAGAAGTAACTCTAATTACATGTACAGATGATAGTGAACAAAGAGTTATAGTAAAATGTAGAGAAAAAGTATAACAAATAAATTACTCTCTTCATAATATACATTATGGAGGGAGATTTTTTATGGCAAGAATTTTAGTGTATAATCAAGATATAAATAGAATGGAATCATTTATTAGAGGAGAAAACGATCCAATGCCATATAATACGAATGGAACATTAAAAGTTAGAGAGTTTAGAGGCTCAAGCAGAAGTAATATTTTGTGGACAGATAAAAGGACTATGCAAGCTTGGAATAGCCAAAGATATATTTATGGTGCACCAATTTATGTTGGATTTGCATTTAAAAGACCTTATGAAGGAGGACATGGAAATCAAAGTCAACATTATGCAGGGACAGCATTTGATGTTGGACAGAATTTAACAAATGCACAAAGAGCAGTTTTAAGAAATAGTGCTTCAAGTTCGGGATTGTGGGGATATGTAGAACCAGTATCACTTTCTCCAACATGGGTTCATTTTGACCGAAGATTTGGAACTCCTGCGTGTTCAACTGGAGGATATCCATTAATAAGAAATGGTTCAAGAGGAAATTATGTATGTATAGCTCAAGATGATTTAAACACACTTGGATATACAACAGGTGGATTAGATGGTGTATTTGGAACACAAACATATAATGCTGTAAGAAGATATCAAAGTTCAAGGGGATTAAGTGTTGATGGTATAATTGGATGTAATACATGGAGATCTTTACAAGAAAATGTTGTTGGTACAGGAAAGACGAGCACAACAATAGATTAATAAAATTTTACAAAAATAAAAAAATTTTCAAAAAAGTATTGACAATATGATAAAAACATAGTATACTAATCCTTGTCGAAAGACATGGTCGCTTAGCTCAGCTGGGAGAGCATCTGCCTTACAAGCAGAGGGTCATAGG
>ERZ1643251.1397-NODE-1397-length-27495-cov-5.081268_pt1 | contig 27495 bp, 19 predicted proteins | sample MGYA00579261_ERZ1643251 | MGnify/ENA primary metagenome ERZ1643251 (study PRJEB29033, sample SAMEA4952267) | chicken gut metagenome | biome: Broiler Chicken; feature: Gastrointestinal Tract; material: Caecum | place: Ireland | collected 2018 | study: Broiler... | reverse complement strand
GGAGCTTCCCGGATTGGCCGTGTAATGGACGACCACTCCCGTGATATTGTCTGTGCTGATACCCGGTCTGGAATACGGGTTCACATCAAGGAGCTGAACGTCAAGCTCCGGTTGGGAAGCATCCACATCCACATGATATTCCCCGCCTGTCAGGCAGGAACGCACTCCAAGAATGATAGTTAAAATGATCAGGACAGCTATGCTGATAAGGACATAACGGTTTTTAAGTATCCCTTTTCCGCTCCATTTCCCTGAACCGCTTTTGTTCCCTGCTTTTGATTTTCCTGACTTCTTTTTATATGTATTTCTTCTTTTGTCCCCTCTGTATGAGTTCATTTGTACGCCTCGCTGTCTGTTGTACTTACATTATATCATGTATTTCTTTCTGTGGGATGAAGAAAATCTTATGATTTTATAAACCGTCATCCTTTTCTTTTCATCTGTGTGTCCTATATTTATTGCAGCATAAGCCAGTTTGCCCTAAAGGGTCGCATCAGGTTCCAGTACCAACCCCCTGAGAGTCCGTACTCCTTTATGAGATTCCATTTTGCCTCAATGCTCCTGACATCCTCGAACCAGACCACGTGCTCCATTCCGTTTTTCCGGTAGGTAAACCACGGACTCTGCGCCACAGGCGCATACTCGATGGAGGCCGCGTTCTCCGCCGCGATATCCACTGCCTCCACATTGCCTACAGTACGCGCCCTTGTCACGCCCCGCTCGTAGGGAAGCTGCCAGTCGTAGCCGTAATTCGGGATTCCCATGATAAGTTTCTCCGCCGGAATCCGTGTCAGAGCGTACTCCACCACCTGACGCACTTTATCAAGGGGCGCCACCGCCATGGGAGGGCCGTAGGTGTATCCCCACTCATAGGTCATCAGAAATACCGCGTCCGCATTTTCACCGAGCAGGGCATAATCTTCCCCTTCCACGAGAAGTCCCTTCTGGTCGTCGGACACCTTGGGTGCCACTGCCACGGATACACGGTATCCGTTTTCATTCATCCTTGCGCGCAGCTTCCCCACAAAGTCCGCGTACTGAATCCGGTTTTCAGGCAGCACGTATTCAAAATCAACATCCACACCGGCGTATCCTCTGTCACTGACCGTCTCCAACATCTGGCCGATCAATTTCTCCTGCACCGCTTCATTTTCTACAAGAACTTTTACAAGCTGATTATTGAACACCCCCTCGGAGAACGGAGTCAGCACCATCAGGGGTTCTGCCCCTCGGTTCCAAGCTGTCTCGATCATCCACAGCTCGTTCTGGAGAGGGGGAACCAGATCGCCCTCAAACGTAAATCCATAGGAAAATATAAGAAGCTCCTTCAGCGCCGGGAACGTCTGGCCCAGAATTTCCGGTTCAATGAACGGGTAGGCATAGCCGCCCACTGTCCTCCCCTGCGCCAGATTATATTCTTCACCGGGCGCGAGAAGGAGAAGCGCCTGCCCCGGAACAATTACATTCTTATCTGATATCTGATTATCATAGACGATCTTCCAGACAGGAATCCCCGTCTGACCGGAAATCCCTTCCAACGTATCGCCTTTTTCTGCTACATAGATCAAAAAAGTCACCCCCGTGCAAAAGTCTATGCTCCTGCACGGGGGTTTATAACCGTTTTTCATACAGCTTAAATATCTATTTGTCTCCCATACCGTTCTCTCACGGTCTGCGGTTATGACTGTTTAAATTCCTCCGGCACCTGATCAATTGTCTGCCATTTTGTCATGGCTTCCTCTAACGGTATGCCTTTGCTGATGGCATCTTTTCTGACCGCATTGATGGCCTGAATCTCTTTCATTCTCGCTCCGGTCAGCTTATAGCCTTTCATAGCGATAAGCGTCGCGATCCACGCTATCATCGGAACGACACAGAAGAGGATGATCACCACCACGTGCATTCCGTCAGCATACGGCGTGGTGCCGTCCGGCAGGTTCGCAAGTCCGATCGCTGTCACAGCAAGGCCGACTACTGTAGAGCCAAGGGAGCTCACCAGCTTATCAACGAGTGAGAACAGCGTTCCCATGATGCCCGGGATGTAACGCCCGGAGCGGAATGTCTCGTAGTCGGAGCAGTCCGCCACCATGGGGATCGGCATATCCGCCGTCGCATAGTACGCGCCGTAGCCGATGCCAAAGCACAGAACGAACAGCACTGTGTAGATGTTGATGTGTGACAGGCTTAAGTTCACTCCGGGCACTCCCTGCTTCCACATGATAAGCAGTGCCAGCACACCCACATACATGATAAGCGCCAGTCTGACATAGAATACAAGCGACGCCTTCTGTCCTTTCTTCTGCGAGGTACGTACCGTGAGCAGGAAGAACGGAACTGAAAATACATATCCCACGATCATCATGGGCAGGTACAGTCCACCGTAGTCTCCCATCATTGAGCCGTAGAGCATGGCGAGAACCGTCATGTTCGTAGCGATAGAGAACGCCAGTTTACATCCCGCTCCCGCTACCATCAGGCGCTGCAGCTCCTTATTTGCCTTTAATATAGCAACATACTCTTTTACCTTCACTTTTTCTTTGCCGCTGTCGCCGCCGATGCCGAAGTATTCCGGACGGTCTTTGCCTGCGATACCAATGATCGCAAGAACCGTCATGGCTGCTGAAACGATCATTGCCAGCGGGATCATGATATTGAAGAATGTCTCTGTCGAATAATTTCCTCCTGTTACCAACGGAGCGAGAAACTGCACAAGTCCCATACCGATGAGGCTGGCAACGGTATTGAAGATTGTGAACAGCGGCCTCTGCTTCGGATCGTTCGTAAGACAGGTCTGTCCGGAACGGGTAACAGACGTCTGGAATGTATATCCGATTACGTACAGTGCGTAGAACAGGATGAACGCCACATAGCGCAGCCACATCATGTCGTCGCCAATCACCCTTGTACCGAAATACAATAACAGAGAGGAAATGATCATGATGGCATTACCAATCACCATAAACGGTCTGAATTTACCCCACTTTGTAGAGGTTCTGTCCATAAGCGCCCCGATGATCGGGTCTGTGATCGCGTCGAATACACGCATGACCGTTACCATAGTTGTCGCAAAGGCCAGCAGTAATCCGAGGACTCCGTTCGCATAGTACGCGATAAAGTTCATCGTCAGAATGTAATATACATTCGTCGCCCCGTTATTCATGGGGAAAAGTACAAGCTGATACAGCTTCGCCCGGTTTAAGGCGTTCGGCGATGCAGCCTGATTTGTCTTTTCATTCATAAAACTCTCCATTCCGCCGCCTTTGCCCGGCGGCATGCTCCTTGTAAGCAGGACTCCCCCATAAGACCGGGGGAGCCGTTTTCATCTGCTTGTTCAAAATTCTATTTCTGCTGTGACGCGGGCGCTGTGTCCGCTTTTTTACGCTTCACCGCGCGTCCTGTCATCACCGCGCATACAACCGTCAATACGCCGAATACTACGATCAGCGCTATCAGGGCGATCTGCCACCACGGTGTAACCTGTTTCATCGTATCTGCCTCTGACAGACCATTCATGGCGTTGCTGTTTACTACTGTGTAGAGGATGTTGTGCATTGCCTCGCGCATCTGTGTCACGATGTATGCGTCATTCTCGTAGTTCGCCGCATTTGCCGTATGGATCGTCGGATCCGGACTGTCGTAGATGTCTGTGCCTGCGATCAGAGCGTCGCACAGATCCATGTATTTACTGGAGCCTGAGTAGTCGGTGATGCTCATTCCTCTCATGCCAAGCTCTCCGCGGAGATAATCTGTCTGAAGAGCCGCGTAGGCCCCGCACCATGTTGAACCCCAGCGGTTGAAGCCGCTCATTGTGCACCATGCCCCGCCGTCGATCACAGCCTTATCCGCAACCTCAAGATAGATTTCTCTTGCTGTCTGCTCGTTCAGCCATGTGTTTACACCACGGCGGCTGGACTCGGAATCGTTGAGCGCAACGTGTTTCAGATATACATATACGCCCTTGGACTGGATGCCCTGTACTTCTGCCGTACAGATCGCGCCGGAGATATGCGGGTCTTCTGAATAGTACTCAAAGTTTCTTCCTGAGTAAGCGGTGCGGTGCATGTTCACACCCGGGCCGTACAGACCGGAGTAACCCATTGCAAGGCAGTCCTCGCCGATGCAGCGCCCTACATCTTCCATAAGCTCTGTGTTGAATGTAGCTGCCATAACGTCCTCTGATGTGTAGCACATCGCGGACTCGCCGCCTGTCAGGGCCGCTGTAAGACCCTGCGGGCCGTTCTCGTCTTTTGTAGCCGCCTTGCCGATATTCGGGATAGCCGCTGTGTTGTGGAATCCGAGTGTAATGGTATTTACCATATCCTCGTATGTGAGCTGGTCAAGAAGATCCTCCCACATCGGATCATCATAATCCGCACCGATCAGGGATGCAAGGGCAAGATCGCCGTCAGCGCCCAGCGTCGGCATCTCCACGGAATCAGCCTGAGATCCGTCATACTGTGTGATCGCAAGTGACGCCGCGAGCGTATCGTTTACTGTCAGCTCTGCCGGAGCTGTCGGGAATGTCCCCTCCCAGTCAGAACGTGTAAGCCATGTTACTTCTCCCGGAGCGTCGCTGCTCTTGTTCGGGTCAGACTCGTCAAACAGGTTCGTGATCTTCGCGCCTGTCGCCTCAGAGGTTGAGAAAATCTCTGTGTCGAGTTCACTGTTCGTCCATTTGTATGTAACTGCCGCATCTCCTTCAGCGTCCATGCCGTCTGCTGTTGTGTAGCCTTTTGCCGCCAGCACGTTATTGACCGCCTCATGAGCACCGTCCGCTACTGTGAAGTAGTAGTCGCCTGCGTCAAGGATGTATGTCTTCGCATTGTTGGAATCGTATGTGCGGAGCTCATCTTTATCCACATGGATCGTCACATCCTCTGATTCGCCCGGTGCGAGCTCATCTGTCTTCGCGAATCCGCAGAGTTCAACAGATGCCTTCTCGATGCCGTTCTCTTTGTCATAATCTGTGTACGGCGACTGGAAGTAAACCTGTACTGTCTTCTTTCCTGTGTATGTGTCGCCTGCGTTTGTCACTGTGACGTTTACATCAAATCCGTCGTCACCCGCTGTCACACTGTAGTCGCTGTATTCGAAATCTGTATAGCTGATGCCATGTCCGAAGGAATATGCAACCTGTGAGGTATAATCATAATCACCTACGTTTGCCGTTCCCATAACCGCGTCTTCATAGCGGGTCTCATAGTAACGGTATCCAAGGTAGACACCCTCTTGATATACGCTGTACATACCCTGTACGTCCGGGCCGTCTGTCATCAGGTCGTAATCCGCTGCGTTCGGGTAAGCCTGTGTATAGAAGTTGTACATTGCCGGGTTTGTCATATTGTCGTATGTGAATGTATCCACGATACTTCCTGACGGGCTTACTTCGCCTGCGATGAGACGTGCCACGCCGTTGATACCTGTCTGTCCTACGTCGCCGATCCACATGCAGGAGTCAATGCCGTAGTCAACGCCGCAGATATCCGGATTGAGGAAATCAAGCTCAATGGCATTGGAGGAGTTCAGAAGCACGATGATGCTCTTGAATGTCCCGTCGTCCTTTAATTCCTTTAAGCCTGCAAGAAGGTCTTTTTCCTCCTGTGAAAGCGCCAGATAGTTTCCGTCGCCCTCTGTTCCTGCGATCCAGTCGTCGTCTGTTCCGTTCTCTCCGCTGGGAAGGTCAGCGCCCTCACCGCCGGAACGTGCCAGCACTACGATCGCCGCGTCGCCGTAATCAGCGAAGCTGTCAGCCGCGCCGCCTTCGATCTCGCTCCACGGAGCCTCATTTACACCGTACTGTGTGTTTGCCTCAAGTGTATCTGAGATCGCGTCCGGAGTCAGACGGCTGTATTTCTCCATCATATCCTCAGATGAATAGAGATCCCAGAGTGTCTCATTTACTTCGATGCCGACACTTGTAAGAGCGTCCTTAAATGACGGTGCGCTCGCCGTATCGACCGCGCCTGAACCTGTACCGCCGTACATCAGGTCAACTGACCCATGTGCGAACAGGCTGACCTTTGCGCCTGATGAAAGAGGCAGCGCCTCGTTGTCGTTCATAAGAAGAGCCGCGCCTTCTTCTTCCAGTCTCGCGCAGAGCTCCTCCTCATATGCTTCTCTTTCTTCATCGGACGCGAAATCACTCTTAAAATATTCGGTATCCGCGTCGGAATCTCCCTTTACGATCTTGTACGTCTCAACGTCAAGCGCCACGTTGATGGTCGTTGTATAACGAAACGCTATGGTGCTTCCGATAATGAGCGCGACCATCAGGATAGCGGATATGGCGGTCAGGATCCCCCACTTTTTGACGCCAGTACCCTTTTTCTTTTCCATACTCATATCCTCCTCTGGTACTTATAGGATGGGGCGTAAATCTTCATACCCCTGAATCTGTATCATTCCCGTGCCATGTCCCGGTTCTGATACGCCTGCGGGTTACATACGGCTAAAACACGTCGAACGTATCTTCAGCCGTCCTTACCATTCTCATGCAGACCAACCCTGCTTCCGGCAGCACTTCCTTATACCCAGTTCTGGCTCTTTCCCTTACTCTTCTTAAGCGTATAGTCAGGATTCGGAGCGCTGACGCGGCGGAGTGTGCATGAATCCTTAAGATCACCTGACACAGCCTCAATCTGAACCTCACCCTCAAGAGGGATCTTGAATTCAAAGACCTTGTCTCCGTCCTTTTCTTCCGCCAGTTTTCCGTTTACATAGAGCGCCACATATTTCTGGTTCGTGTAGACCTTTACGGAAGTCACTGCCTCTGCCCTGTCAACATAACGCTTACTGCACAGATGAACGAACGGTTCATCGCTCCAGTATGCTTTGTAGATGTAGAAGCTGTCCTTTTTTGTCTTTCTGTCAAATGTCACCAGACCCTTGTGGTTCATTCCCGGCTCGCCGCCCTGATCGCGCGCGTCCGCCGCGAAGTCGAACATGTTCCATACATGTGTGCTCCACATATAGGGATGGCGTTTGAAACATTCCAGCATGAACTCATGGTAAATGCTCTGGTATTCTTCCGTGTGGTCTCCCCTTCTCGGGTTGGAGGAATGTAAGTTCGGCATTCCCTCGCAGCCATACTCAGAATACCCTAAACACCTGTTGGGATAGACCTTGTGGAAGAAACTGATCCACCAGTCATTTAAGAACAATCCCGGTACATACCAGCCAAGATAGAGATTCCAGCTTACCAGATCCGTGATATGCGCCACCTTGTTGAACGGACCGCACATGGCATAACACGCCAGTGTTGTCGGACGTGTCGGATCCATCTTGTGACACAGATCATTCAGTACGTGATGGTTATCCAGCATATCCTTCTTATCCTTTGTGGATATGGTGATCTCATTGGATACGCCCCATGTCACGATACTCGGATGATTGTAATTCTGTACGATCAGTTCCTTCATCTGGCTGATCGTATTCTCCCGGCCGCCGGGCATATGTTCAGAAATATATGGAATCTCCGCCCAGACGATCATTCCGTACTGATCACACAGATCGTAGAAATACTGATCGTGCTGGTAGTGGGCGAGACGCACGGTATTCGCGCCGATCTCGCGTATCATTTCCATATCTTCCCTGTGGTGTTCTTTTGTAAGAGCGTTTCCGATCCCTCTCCTGTCCTGATGTCTGGAAACGCCGTGAAGCGGATAGGGACGTCCGTTTAAGAAGAATCCCTTCTTCGGATCCACTTTAAAGGTACGCACTCCGAAAGGAACTGTGACCTTGTCCTTCGCCTCTCCGTCAACTGTCAGAACCGCTGTGGCAGTATACATATAAGGATCTTCTACTCCGTCCCAGAGATGCACAGACGGGATGGCCAGCGTGGCATCACTGCCTGTTCCCTCCGCAACGGTCTGTCCTTTTGCGTCAGAAATCGCAATCTCCACCTGCGCGCCCTGCGCCTTGTGGAAACACTCAATGCGGACTTTTCCGTCCTTTCCTTCTACTGTGGGAGTGATCTTTACGCCCTCCCCGCCGAAATGATCCAGCTCAAAATGTTCTTTGGAGACGATCCTTAAGAGCACGTCGCGGTAGATCCCGCCGTAGAAAGTAAAGTCCGCCTTCTGCGGATAGATCTCACCGTTCACACTGTTGTCAACCGCTACTTCCAACGCATTGTCTGCCCGGAGCACGTCCGTCACATCCGCGCGGAATGTGGAATATCCTCCGTCATGGCTCATGACCTCCTGTCCGTTGAGCTTCACATGGGCAGAGGCGTTCACTCCTTGAAACTCCAGATAAACTCTCTGAGCCTCCCTGTCAAACTCCGGCGCAGGAAACGTCGTCCGGTAACTGCATGTCCCCCTGTAATAATCATTTCCCCCGTCCTGTCCGTCAATGGAATTCCACGTATGGGGCAGATCCACCTGCACCTCGGCGCCGTCGCGGCCTGTGAAATACCATCCTTTCATCAGCTTGATACTCGTTCTCAATTCTTGATTTTGCATGTTTTTACTCCACGATCACTTTTTTGTTGTCAATTGTTGTCACGTTTTTCATACTCTTTAAAATTATATTAGTAATTTTGCACAAATACAATGGGTTTTACACAACTGGTTGCATACCATGTCTAAGTGGTTATCTCAAAAAAAGAAAGCCTCACAGGCTCTCTTTTCTATCCCCCAGCGGAACCATTGCTTTCAGATAAAAACATCCGTCTTTTACCTCCGCCGTCAAATATCCTCCATACTTTTGTATCGTATGCCGCATGCTTTTCATCCCGTATCCATGGTAGCCGTTTTTCACTTTTGTAGTAAGCGGAATCCCATCTTCGAACTTCAGCTCGCCGCAGAGCGGGTTGACGATCTGCACTATCAGACAGCTCTGTCTCTCACAGATCATGATGTCGATCACCCTTTTTTCTTCGTCAGCAATAGATTTCACCGCCCGGATCGCATTATCAAGCGCGTTTCCGAAAAATGTATACAGATCAACCACGTCCATAAAATCAAGCGGGGATTTGTCCGCCACACAGTTGATATGGATGCCGTTGTTCACACAGACAAGGCTTTTTTCGGTGAGGATCGTGTCAAGGATCTCATTTCCCGTCCTGACTGTTGCGCTGTATATCTGAACCGCGTCCTCAACCTCCCTGAGCCGTTTCTCCCGCTCCCGCTCATCCTCCATCGCCCGGATCGCCCGCACCTGATGCTTGAGGTCGTGGCATTTGTGGTCGATCAGCTCGATGGTCTCCTTAGAAAACTGATACTGTTCCTTGCGCTGGTGCCAGAGCGCCTGTATCGTATCCAGTTCCTTCTTCATGCTGCTCTTTTTAAACAAAGCGCTCTGCAAATAAAGAATCGTAATGCAGTAAAACTGGAGCATAATATTAAGCTGCCGGTCTCCTCTCGAAAGATAGAGATAAATATAGACCGTACCTGACATGATACACAATACCCACGCGGAGAGCATCTGCCTTGGCCCCACCTGATAATGTCCGTCTTCGGGCATCCATCTGGCTGCCGTCAGTCCCGCCGTCACATAAAAAACCGCAAAAAGAAGCAGTCTCATCACCCGGCTCTCCCAGCCTGTCCCGCCCTGTCCGCTCAGTCCTGCCAGCACATAACTCACCGCACCGATAAACAAAAATGCCATGAACGCCCAAGCGCCGCAGTACCATGTCTCAAACCCGCGTACTTTTGCACATATGAAAAAAAACAGCACTGACACGATATAACTGAATAAGATAAGAACCGCAAGCAGTCCGATACTCCTGCGCTCCGGTGAAACCGATATATAATACATCCATGATTCCGATGCGATAAGCGCGGCAGCACACAGACCGACACGCAGCGGAAAATGGTTCTTGTGTCTGAGAGGCAGAAGAAAGATCAGACAGGATACGCACAGACTGATCCCGCATAAAATACTCTCTCCTACACCTGCTGTATTCCAGTCCATTTCCCTACATTCCTTTCTTCACCATTTCCGTCCCTGTTGTCCGCGGATATCCGTCCCTATTGCGCTCCCAGATAATCCGTCATTGCCGCAAGGAAAGCGTTTCGGTTCCGCCTGCTGATTTCCAGCTCATCTCCCGCCACGACAGCGATACTTTTGCGGATCTCTGAAACATGTCTTAAATTGACCAGATAACACTGGTTGCATTTTACAAAATGCCAGTCTTCTAATTCCCCCTGCACATCTTTCAGCGCCCCTCTGACTACCAGTTCTCCCTGCGCGGTATGATAGTGGAGCATCCTGTTCTGGATCTCTACATAATAGATATCCCGGCTGTCAATCCATTTTACCCCGCCGGAGGTTCCCACGCAGATACGTTTGCCCTCCCTGCTTTTGACCCGTCCCAAGGCTCTGGTAAAACGCATGGAGAAAGTATAGTAATTGATCGGCTTTAATATAAAATCAAGCGCGTCCACTTCATAGCCTTTTATGGCGTACTGCGCCATATTCGTGATAAAAACAATGACGACCTCGCTGTCCGTCTCTCTGATCTTTTGAGCCGCTTCCATGCCGTTGAGATGGGGCATCTCAATATCAAGGAGAAGGATGTCGTATTTTTCATGAGCTTCCACCAGTTCCATGCCGTCTGAAAAAGCACTGACCCGGATCTGTCTGTTATGCTCATCCGCATATCTGTGTACCATTTCCTGAATGAGTTCACTACATTCTGTCTCATCCTCAACTACTGCTACGCGCAACATGCCCTGATCTTCCTCCTTTCGACTTTATATCATACATTTTACCTGAATTTCACTACATGCGCCAGATTTATTTCTTTTCACGCCAAAAAACCTGTGCAGAAGCCGATACTCCTGCACAGGGGTTACAAAAGTTTATTTAATAAACATGGCATCGCCGAATGAGAAGAAACGGTATCTCTCCCTGACCGCCTCCTCATACGCCGCGAGCACATTTTCTCTTCCGGCCAGAGCGGATACGAGCATAACCAGCGTGGACTCCGGCAGATGGAAGTTGGTGATAAGGGCGTCCAGTACCTTAAACCGGTATCCCGGATAGATAAATATCTCCGTCCAGCCGCTGCATGCTTCCAAGTGTCCGTTCTCATCCGACGCGGACTCGATGGTACGGCAGCTCGTTGTCCCCACGCAGATCACGCGCCCGCCGTTTTCTTTGGCGCGGTTGATCTTCCTCGCCGCCTCCTCGTCAATCATATACAACTCCGAGTGCATATGGTGGCTCTCCACATAGTCTGCCTTCACCGGACGGAAGGTTCCCAGTCCCACATGGAGGGTCACCCGGGCGATGTCCACGCCTTTTTTCTGAATCTCCTCCAACAATTCCGGCGTGAAATGAAGTCCCGCCGTAGGAGCCGCCGCCGAGCCGGAGTTTTTCGCATACACCGTGTTGTAACGTTCCTTGTCCTTTAACTGATGCGTGATGTACGGGGGCAGGGGCATCTGTCCCAACTGATCTAATATTTCCTCAAAAATCCCCTCATACTCGAATCGTATCAGCCGGTTTCCTTCCTCCACGATGTCCACGACCTCGCCCACAAGCAGTCCGTCCCCGAAGCTGATCCTCGTGCCCGGCTTCGCCTTGCGGCCCGGCTTCACAAGCGTCTCCCACACATCGTTTGCGCCCCTCTTTAAGAGCAGCACCTCGATCTTCGCGCCCGTCTCCTCCTTGGCGCCGATGAGACGCGCCGGGATCACTTTCGTGTCATTGATGACCAGACAGTCCCCGGGATTTAAATATCCCACGATATCACGGAACACATGATGCTCTGTTTTCCCGGTCTCCTTATCAAGCACGAGCAGCCGCGAGGAAGAACGATCCTCAAGAGGATCCTGAGCGATCAGTTCTTCGGGAAGGTCATAATAAAAATCACTTGTCTTCACAGATATATTCCTTTCTTACTTATCAGCCTTATGGCGCAAAGTGTCAGGCATCGTTTAAAATGCCTGACACGCTCTGCTTGCCACATGGTCGAATATTGTTTCTGTTCGAAGGCTTCCTGCATCACTGTCTCAGCTCAATCCCCAGTTCCTCAAGTCCTTTCAATATCTTCTGCATCGCCGCAGTCACATCCGCCTCCTCAAGAGTGCGGTCTTTCGCGCGGAATACGATAGAATATGCCACAGACTTGAAGCCTGCCTTAATCTGCGCTCCCTCGTACAGGTCGAACAGACGGAAGCTCTCCAGATGGGCGCCGCCCTTCTTCTCGATCACTTCCTCGATCTGTCCCACAAGGACGCTCTTCGGCACGACCATACTGATATCTCTTGTGACAGACGGATACTTGGCGATGCCAGTGTACTTCCTGTCAAATGTCGCGTAGGGCAGGATCTCCGGCATGTCGATAACCGCGATGTACGCCCGCTCGCCGATGCCGTAAGTATCCGCCACCTCCGGATGTACCTCGCCTAAATATCCCACAACCTTTCCGCCGTAGATGATGTTTGCCTGACGTCCCGGATGGAGATAGGGTTTTCCGGCGTTGGGATCGTATTTCTCCCTCTCCTTCATGCCGATCTTCTCAAAGAACTCTTCTACCACACCCTTTAATGTGAAGAAGTCCCCCTCTCCGTACATTCCAAGCGTAAACTGCATCCGCTCCTCGGGAAGCTCGGTAAGCGGCAGTGATTTCGGCAGGTAAATGTTGCCCTGCTCGTACAGGCGCACGTTTTTATTTCTTCGGTTGTAGTTCGTCGCAAGTGAGGTGAGCATCCCGTTTAAGGAGGTCGTCCGCATAATGCTGTAATCCTCTCCCAGCGGGTTCATGATCTCCACCGCTTTGCGAAGCGGGGAATCTGCCGGGATGAGCAGCTTGTCAAATACCTTCGGACTTTCAAAGGAATAAGTCATGCCCTGACTGAAACCGCAGAACTCGGCGATATCTCTTGCCACCTGCTCCACCCGCAGCTTAAAGGACAGCTTACCGGTGGTCGCCTCTCCTGTCGGAAGGGTGGTCGGGATGTTGTCATATCCGTAGAATCTTGCCACTTCCTCCGCAAGATCCGCCAGACGGAACAGATCGTGGCGGAAGGTCGGAGCGATAATTTCCTTCGCCGCAGCGTCATATTCCAGATCCAGCATCTTAAAGTAGCCGAGCATCTCCTCCTCGGAAATGTCCGTACCCAGCATGGCGTTGACCTTGTCCGCGTCAAAGGGCACCCTTACAGGCTCTTTCTTCTTTCCATATACATCAACCATTCCTCCAACCACTTCGCCCGCGCCCATCTCTTCCACGAGCTGACATGCGCGGTCAATGGCCGCCTGCGCGTTGTTCGGATCCAGTCCTTTTTCAAACTTGGCGGAAGCGTCTGTCCTCAAACCCACGCGTTTTGAGGACTTGCGGATGTTCACGCCATCGAAGCATGCCGCCTCGAAAAGCATGGTCTGCACATTGTCCGTGATCATGGAGTTTTCTCCGCCCATGATACCCGCAAGTCCGATGGCTTTCTCACCGTCGCAGATCATGAGCACATCCTCGTCCATGGTGCGCTCCTGTCCGTCCAGCGTCACAAACTTCTCGCCGTTCTTGGCTGTCTTGACAACAATATGATAATCCGCGATGGTATCCAGATCGTAAGCGTGCATAGGCTGCCCGTATTCTTCCATCACATAGTTTGTGATATCGACCAGATTGTTGATCGGACGGATGCCCACAGAAGCCAGCCTTCTCTGCATCCACTTCGGGGACGGCCCGATCTTGATATTCTTCACGACTCTCGCGCAGTAACGGGGACAAAGGTCTGTATTCTCCACCGTCACCTTCACATAGTCATTGACATCCTCCCCATTTCCCGTCGGTGTCACAACCGGAGGCTTAAACTCCTTGCGGAATGTCGCCGCTGCCTCTCTGGCGATACCGATGACGCTGAAACAGTCCACACGGTTGGATGTGACCTCATACTCGAAGACCGAATCATTTAAACCCAGAGCTTCGATGGCGCTGGCACCGACCTGCGCGTCCTCCGGAAAGATGTAGATGCCGTACTCCGGCGCCTCCGGATACATGTCTCTTGTGGAACCCAGCTCTTCGATAGAGCACATCATGCCGCAGCTCTCCACGCCGCGCAGCTTGCCCTTCTTGATCTTGACGCCGCCTTCTACCTTCTGACCCGGCTCGTGTCCGCCCGCCACGCGTCCGCCGTCCAAGACGACCGGAACCTTGTCTCCTTCCTTTACGTTGGGTGCTCCTGTCACGATCTGTACGCTCTCTGTCCCAATGTTCACCTGACAGATGATGAGCTTATCCGCGTCGGGATGCTTCTCGATCTTGTCGATCTGCCCGATCACAATCTTCTCAAGATCCTGATCCATCCTCTCATAACCTTCTACCTTTGTCCCGGACAGTGTCATCGCGTCCGTGTACTCCTGAGGAGTCACGTCAAGATCCGGAACATATGCTTTTATCCATGATAATGAAGTATTCATCTTCTTGATTCCTTTCTTTTTAATACAAACTCCGCCCCTTGCGCGGGTGTGACTAGAACTGCTTTAAGAAACGGTCGTCGTTCTCATACAGAAGTCTCATGTCGTCGATCTCGTATTTGAGAAGCGTAATGCGCTCCAGACCCACGCCGAACGCGAATCCGTTGTACTCTTCCGGATCAATGCCGCACATCTCAAGCACATGCGGATGCACCATGCCGCAGCCGAGGATCTCGATCCATCCAGATCCCTTGCAGAAACGGCATCCCTTGCCCCCGCACTTAAAGCAGCTTACATCCACCTCGGCGCTCGGCTCTGTGAACGGGAAATGATGGGGACGGAACTTTGTCTTTGTCTCCGGCCCGAACAGCTCTTTTGCGAACACTTCCAGCGTTCCTTTCAGATCCGCGAAGGAGATGTTCTTATCGATCACAAGTCCCTCGATCTGATGGAAGGACGGAGAATGTGTGGCGTCCACTTCGTCAGAACGGAACACTCTTCCCGGAGCGATCATACGGATCGGAAGTTTTCCCTGCTCCATCACGCGCGCCTGAACAGGCGATGTCTGTGTACGCAGCACGATATCCTTATTAATATAAAATGTATCCTGCTCGTCCTTCGCCGGATGATCCGCCGGGATGTTCAGCTTCGTGAAGTTGTACTCATCGTACTCCACCTCGGGGCCTTCCACGACCTCGTAACCCATTCCCACGAAGATGCGCTCTACCTCTTCCAGCACTATATTGTTCGGATGCCTGTGTCCCATGATATTTTTCTTGGACGGCAGGGTGACGTCGATCACCTCTTCCTTCATCTTCTGCTCGCGGATAGCTTTCTCCATTTTTGTCTTGTACTCGTCGATCAGCTCCTCGATGGCTGCTCTCGCGTCATTGACAAGCTGTCCCACCTTCGGTCTGTCCTCCGGCGCGACATCCTTCATGCCCTTTAAAACAGCGGTCAGCTCCCCTTTCTTTCCAAGGAAACGGACACGCACGTCATTTAATTTCTCAGGCACATCCGCCGCCTGAATGAGCGCGGTCGCTTCCGCTTTGATCTGTTCCAGTCTTTCCTTCATCTTTCCTGACTCCTTCCTTTACTCTCTGTGTAAAGTCTTCCACGTACACGGATGTTTTGCGTATTCCGCACAGAGTGCTTTTTGTACCGTAGGGCGGAGTACAAAAAACCCCGTCCCAAAAGGGACGAGGTCATAAACTCCGTGGTACCACCCTGATTCCCGCAGATCACCCGCGGGCACTCTCATCTGTGTAACGTACAGTATACGGCGCTTCCTACTGTGATTTCAAAAGCGCGGCTCACATGCGAAATTCGATCGCCATCTGAACTAAAGAGGACTTTCAGCCGGTGATCCTCCCTCTCTGATAGAAAATGGGTCTCTACTTTACACGGTCAAAGCTTTTTGCAAAATTACTTTTTCATTTTATCATATGATTTCTTTTTGTCAACCCCGCGATTGCCCGCTGTCCGCGTTCTGTAATCATCGCAGGCGTCTCCCGTTTATTGACAAACAAATTTACTGTTGATAATATTTCTAGCAAGTAAGGAAACGATATGCTTTAAGAACCACTGTGTTTGTGTACGGAAATGATCCGTACGCCGTGTAACTTCCGGAGAAACGGCCGATGAGAAAGGAGACGCTGGATATGACAGAACAGGAAATCAAAAACCTCGTGATCAGACAGAGAACTTATTTTGAGACCGGAGCCACACTGCCGGTCAGCACCCGCATTGCCGCTCTCCAAAGACTCCAAGGCGCCGTTTCTTCTCATGAGAAAGAAATCCACGACGCGCTTAAAAAAGATCTGGGGAAAAGCAGCTTCGAGAGCTATATGTGTGAGACTGGCATGGTCTTAGAAGAACTCAGCTACATGATAAAGCACACCCCGCGCTTCGCGAGGGAACAGAGAGTCCGCACTCCGCTGGCGCAGTTCCATTCCAGAAGCTATAAGAAGCCGTCGCCTTACGGGGTTACAGTGATCATGAGTCCATGGAACTATCCTTTCATGCTGACACTCTCTCCGCTTGTTGACGCGCTGGCGGCGGGGAATACCGCTGTGGTAAAGCCAAGCGCCTACTCCCCTCATACCAGCGACGTGATCCGTCAGATCCTGAGCGAATGTTTTGAGCCTGAATATGTGGCGGTAGTGACCGGAGGCCGCGCGGAAAACACCTGCCTTCTGCGGGAGCATTTTGACTATATTTTCTTCACCGGCAGCCAGTCCGTGGGAAAAGAGGTCATGCGAAATGCCGCTGAATATCTGACGCCCGTCACTCTGGAGCTTGGCGGGAAAAGTCCCTGCATCGTAGACCAGACCGCGAATATCAAGCTTGCCGCGAGACGCATCGTGTTCGGCAAATATTTAAACTGCGGTCAGACCTGTGTGGCGCCGGACTATATCTACTGCCACCGCTCCATCAAAGACAAGCTCATAAAGGAAGTGAAAAAACAGATCCGCAGGCAGTACGGCAAAGAGCCGCTTCTCAACGCTGATTACGGCAAGATCATCAATGAAAAACATTTTGACCGCATCCTCGGACTGATTGATAAGGAAAAACTCGTCTACGGCGGAAACTCCGACCGCGCTTCGCTTCGCATCGAACCCACGGTTCTTGACAATGCGGCTTTCTCGGACTCTGTCATGCAGGAGGAGATCTTCGGTCCGCTCATGCCAGTCCTTGTATTTGACAGTCTGGATGAAGCCATCCGCAGGATCAACTCCATGCCCCATCCGCTGGCGCTCTATCACTTCACTTCGGATAAAAAAGCGGCGAAGAAAGTCGCCGCCCGCTGCGGCTTTGGCGGCGGCTGCATCAATGACACGATCATCCACCTTGCGACTTCCGAGATGGGATTCGGCGGCTTCGGGGAAAGCGGCACGGGCGCTTACCACGGAAAAGCAGGCTTTGATACCTTCACGCACTACAAGAGCATCGTGGACAAAAAAACATGGCTTGATCTGCCCATGCGGTATCAACCCTATCGGAAGCTCAATGAAAAGCTGGTGAGGTTTTTTCTGAAATAGTACAGTTTTTCCATTTTTATATCAGCAGACCACGATGGATCTAAGCCTGAACACAGGTAATCATTGACGTATGACATCAAAAGGGTGTATTTTTAAATGTATACAAATTATTTTCTATAATACCGGAAAACAATCCCGTATTCATACGGGTTTTGGCGTTTAGTATACGCCGTATATATAGGATATAAAAAGAGGGGAGCGAAAGGAGGAATTTTATGTCCACAAAAAATCCATTTAAGATGAATGGGAAGTTTTACTATGGCTGGGTTATGTTAGGCTGTGGGTTTTTATCAATGTTCATCTGCTACGTTATCAAAGTCAACTGTTACTCACTGTTTTACGATCCGATCTGTCAGGAACTTGATATTTCCCGCACGGCATACATCCAGACAAACACAGTTATGACTGTAACCATGCTGATCGCATCGGCGTTTATCGGGAAGATCTATAAGATGTTTCCGATAAAATATGTCCTGACCGGATGCGTGGCGCTCACCAGCATCTGCTACATAGGTATGTCGCAGTCAACGTCGCTTTGGCAGCTGATTCTGTTCTCCGGTATTCAGGGAATCGGATGGAGCGGGGCCACGAACCTGCCCGTCACGATCATGGTGAGCAACTGGTTTGGTCCCAAGATCAAAGGGACGGCTATGTCGATCGGTATGCTTGGAAGCGGCGCCGGAGCTCTTGTATGGGTAAACGTCGTCAATTCCGCGATCGTAAACTACGGTTGGAGAGACGCTTATCTGGTGATGGCAGCTATCAATGCGATCATGATACCGGTAGCTCTGATCTTCGTTGTCAGTATGCCGAGCGATAAAGGATTTGAGACAAGGATTGGGGACCCAACGCCGGAGGATGCCAAAATGGAGGGCGTGTCGCTGCAGAAAGCCGGCATCACAGGCAAGCAGGCTCTAAAAACCGCGCGCTGGTGGTTCCAGTGGTTTGCGGGACTGACGACCATGATCGGCGCGGCTGCTTTCAGCGCGCAGTTCGTCTCATATTTTACAGAAGTGACGGGCGACAGCACCAAGGCGGCCGCACTGTATTCAGGTGCTCTGGGTACGATGATACTGGGAAAATTCCTGCTCGGAGTATTGTCCGATATCTTCCATATCAAGCGAGTGTCCGTAATCGCACCGCTGTTCTATGCAGGTGTCTTCATCTGCATGGCGCTGGCATCCGGCAATATGATGTTTGCCACAGTGCTGATCCCGCTGTATATGATCGGCGGCGCAGTGCCGTCTACGATACCGTTCCTTATCACAGCACGTAATTTCGGCGATAAGGAGTACGGCGTCATGAGCGGCTGGATGAATATGGCGGGCAATATCGGACAGATCGTAGGACCGACGATTGCGGCTTTGATCTTTGACATCACAGGAACATACACGCTGGCATGGATCATCTTTGCAGTTCTGATGGTAGTTGTAGGTGTTCTGTACCTTTTGTCCAACATCACCAGCAAGAAACAGATTGAAGAGATGGGATATATCCCGCAGTAAGTTTATTTTACGAGGAGGAGATAAGAAATGAAAAATTATTTTGACGTGAGCGGAAAATGTGCGATTGTGACCGGGGCATCCTCTGGTCTGGGACGCCAGTTTGCACTGTGTCTGGCGGAACAGGGCGCCAATGTGGCCATCTGCGCGAGGAGAGTGGAGCGTTTAGAGGAAGTCAAAAAAGAGATCGAGGCATACGGTGTGAAATGCGTTGCGGTTCCTACGGATGTGACCGACACATCCCAGATCGTAAGATGTGTGGAGACAGTGATGAAAGAATTCGGGCGCATTGATATCCTCATCAATAATGCAGCGGCCGGATTTGCGACTCCTGCCGTTGATACAGACGACGAGACATGGGAGAGGGTGATTAACACAAATGTGAACAGCGTGTTCTATTTCGCAAGAGAGGTCGGAAAGGTCATGATCGAGCAGAATTACGGGAAGATCATCAATATCGGCTCTTTCCACTGTCAAGTGACGATGAACGGTGTGCCAAGATCCGGCTACTCTACCGCGAAAGGCGCGATCTATATGATGACGAAAGCTCTGGCTGCCGAGTGGGCGAAGAAAGGGATCACTGTCAATACGCTCGGTCCCGGATATTTCAAGAGCGAGATGGCGGATAAGGTCGCTGACCAGAGCTATGAGGACGGCATTACCAATAATTGCCCGATGGGACGCAGAGGAAATCCGGGCGAACTCAACGGTGGGATGCTTTTCCTCGCTTCCGATGCCTCCAGCTATGTTACAGGGCAGCTTCTTCTGGTAGACGGCGGCTGGACCATCGTATAGGAACTACACAGATTTATTTAAGCCTGTCGTACAGCCGTCCGCAGGCGGTCATCCGGACGGATGCCGCCGCGGACGGAAAAACGGCAGATGAAAGGAGGGGGATATATGGCTTCAGATATTATGGGACTTGTCATCATGTGTATCTGTATCGTCCTTTTTCTGACCAGACTGATACCAACGGTAGTCACAGGAGTTTTGGGATGTCTGCTCATGGTACTCACAGGCGCGGCGAATTTTGAAGATGTATTTTCCAGTTTTTCGGACAGCATCGTAATACTGATGTTCTGTGCCATGATCGTGGGTATCGCAATGTTCCAGACAGGCGCTGCGCCGGTGCTTGGCCGCGTCGTGATTAAATGGGCGCACGGAGACGAGCGGATCTTTCTTTTCAGCAGTTGCCTGATCACTGGTATTCTTGCCATGTTCCTTGCCAATACGGCAATACTGGCGGCTATGATCCCAATTGTAGACAGCGTGTGCAGGACATCCGCACATATTAGACGCCGGAACCTGCTGCTGCCCATCGCATGTTCTATCATGATCGGAGGCGCATGCACACTGGTGGGATGCACACCACAGCTCACCGCGAACGCACTTCTTTTGAAGATGTCGGGAGTAGAGATGGGGATGTGGACTCTGACAGGACCGGGACTTGCGCTATTTGTGATTTTTCTGGCATATCTGTTCCTATTCGGGTACCGGGACGGCAAAAGACTGTGGGGCGACCGGCAGGAATGGGTTATGTCAGAAAAAGAAGAAAAGATAGATTCCGTATTACAACCCCATCATAACCGCAGAAAGCTCATCATAATGTTCGGCATCGTCGTCCTGATGATAATATCCTATATAGCAGGGATCGTGCCGGTCGTAGTGACAGCCATGTGCGCGGCACTTTTATGTATCCTGACCAGATGCTGCACTGTAAATGATGTCGTGAGGGAAATGAACTGGGAGACAGTGATCTTTTTGGGTTCCTGTCTGGGACTGGGGAACGCTTTGACGGTTTCGGGGACAGGGGAACTGATGGGCGAGTCTATGACGGCTGTCTTGGGGGACATCTCTTCCCCGTATCTCGTTTTTATAGTGCTGACAGTGTCCACCCTGTTCCTAAGCCAGTTTATCACCAACTCCACGGCGATCATCATTGTCCTGCCTATCGCACTGGCATTGTGTGAAAATTATGGATTCAACCCCATGACATTCGGCGTGGGAATCACGCTCGCCGCGAGCGTCGCATGCTGTACGCCTCTGGCGGCTTCACAGATTACCATGACGCAGGTGGCGGGATATCAGTTTTCAGATTATCTGAAATTCGGCTGGAAGCCGAGCATCCTTTTTCTGGCGGGCATCCTTTTGTTCGTGCCTCTGTTCTATCCGCTGGTCTGACGATTGCTCAGGCCAGCCAGTCTTGCTGAAAACTTAAGGGCAGTCCGCTATCCTTCCCTTCTTTTTCAAAACCCCTTCCAACAGCGCGTTCACCTCACCGCCCAGCAGAATAATATACATACTCAGGTACAGCCAGAGCATGATAAGGATGATCGTCGTCATACTGCCATACATGCTGGTAAATCCCGTAAAAATATCCAGATAAATAGAGAATATAAAGGATATGAGCAGCCATCCAAAGGCGGTGAACACCGCTCCCGGAAGCTGGCTCCTGAACGATGCCTTTGCCATATTTCCTCTGTTGGGAAGAAATTTATACACAAGATCCCAGAACACTGTGAGCACAATCAGCGTCGTAAAAGTCCTGATCCTGATGATAAAATCGACCACTTTGCTCAGGAAAGGGACATGCTGGTACACAATCGCGCTGATGCTGTTTCCAAATACCGAGAGCACAAGAGACAGGATGATCGCCACAAGGAAGATAACAGTATAAAGAGTCGCCCGCAGACGCAGGTAGATATAATTTCTTGTCTCTGTATTCGCATAGACCGCATTCAATCCTGAAGTTACGGACAGTACCCCTTTGCCCGCAGACCACAGCGCTACCACGACCATCATAGGGATCACTGTCCCGGACTGTGAATAGAGCTGGATCACGATACTGCGGATAAAGTACTGCACCGAATCCGGGAACACAGCCACAACCGCTTTGAGCACATCATCCCGCGTCACCGGAGTAAACTGCACCATCGTAAGGAGAAGGAAGAAAATGGGGATCAATGAAAGCACAAAAAAATAAGCCGCCTGAGCCGCATAGGCGCCTGTGTGATGGGAATTTATTGTCTCTATGATCCTGATTATCTTATGCTTAAGCTTCTTTCCATTCTTCATATCAAAAACTCTCTGCCACTTATGCTCTATTTTATACTCTAATTCCTTGGAAAAAGCGGCCGTACTAGACGACCGCCCTTATCTTTCGTAGTTACCCAAAATGCCGGTCCTGTATTTTGAGTCCTAGCCACAGCTAGGTGGGCAACCGCATCTGCTTTTCTGTCGTCCACTGCTTAACGGAGGCCTGACATATTACAGAAATATAGGAATCCCGTTTAAACAAATGTAGGTTCAAAATAACAGGGTTATCGAACATCTCAGGTTAACTTCCTATTAACTCTACAAGTATTATACTCTGATTCTTGCTTTTTTACAACTGATTCTTTTTTCCAAAAATATGCCTGCACGAATATTCAGCTTTTCACGGATGTCTGCCGCCCACCGCTCTACTTCACCGTCTGTTTTGCTGTTTATATATACAGTGCCTTCTTCACTGCTGATCTTAAGTATCGGCTTATAATCCACATAAATATACATCCAGCACTTTCCTGTCTCTTTTCCCCTGAATTTCCCCACAAGCACCCGTCCGTCATCGCCGCCGTTGACCCTCTTGTAATCATCCTCCGGCAGTTCTTCCATGATCTCCACATCTGTGATCTCGTCATACGCAAGTGAAAAATCCGAGTATCCGGACGTGATCTCAACCCTTTGCGGGTCGATCCACATCTCTATGGGAGTAAACTCCATTTTAAATGTCATGACGACCGCAAAGATCAGACAACCCACGCCGATGATGATGCCCGCGGCAAGGGAAATCTTCCCGGCGGGCCGCGCCATGTTGGTCGCATAATTCCACGGACACACCCAGTCCTGCACGATCAGACGTTTATCATTGGGGTTATTGTACCACCCGTTTTTCCAGTACACGTCGTCATCAATATACAACGGTTTCTCATCCTCTTCCAGAAGCGCCGCCTTTCTTTTGTACATGTAGAAAAACCCGCCAAGCAGGAACAGGATGGGAAAGCTCTGCAATATGATATAGACGGTATAGACACCGCCGCTGATCCAGCCTCTCTCATCCATGAACTGTGCCATCACCAGATAAGCCAGTGTGTTGCATATTCCGCATCCTAAGACTGCCCATGACCATGTGCTTTTCCACATCCGGTTGATCCGGTAATTCACATCTGCATCTTCACTGTACACCTTATTCCTCACCCGCAGCAGTACCGCATGGAGCACGGCAAACAGGACTCCCACAGATACTCCGACCGTCAGGAGTATCCAGCCGTCGTCCGAGTGTTTCAGATAATCTCTTACTCCCGGCAGGAGACATGGCATCAGGATCAGTGCAACGAGAACAAGGTGCCACCATGGCGAAATCCCCATTCTCCCCGACTGCGCACTTGTCTTCGTATCCGCCGCCATGATCCTGCTGCCCGTGCTTCCGATCCAGCCTCTCTCGACCTTCAGGTCATATAACTTCCTGTGTGTGCGGTAGACCAGAAGGAGTGCTCCCACGCACAGTTCCACCAGCCACAGCGACCACACGAGCATAAATGCGGATATATACCAGAAGTTCAAAAGGCTGATCAGCACACTGGCGATCGTATTCCAGAGATAGAACTGATGGGATCTCTTTGTATACTTCCCGATAAAGCTGACTACTTCCTCACTCTCCGCCGCACTCTTCGGTATGTGTACGCCCATGAGCATCCCTTCACAATACTGCTGCTTCCTCCCGTATACCGCATAGAAGATCCCCACTGTAATAAGATCTATCACCAGAAAACTCCAAAACATTATCATCGGTTATCCGACTCTCCCTTCAAGTAATCATCTTTTGTAACTCAGCAAATTTTGATTTGACTAATATCCCATTACTGGTCACTAATTCTTGCATCCACTCCAGATCCGCCTGACGATAAGGGTCCTTCCAAAAACGCTTAATAAATTTTACCAACTGACTTCTAAATGCCCACTTTAAATCTGATGTCCGATTAATCAATTCGAAATCCTCTATAGTTTTTGATGCGTCTGCATCTCCGGTCAAGTACCTGAGAATAAGAATATCTGCAAAGGTGAATGGCATAATATCATCGTCAAACTGCAGCAATGACATATATGGACCGCCGCGTTTAGTATCATCTGTTACAAGAGAATATGCCCCAAGTGTCTGAGCAAGCGCAATCGCATATACTTCCCCTAAATCTCCGGCACCATATAATATTCTATTTTCTCTGACATTATTTTCAAAAATTTTCAAGACATGAAGCTCTTTTAACTTTTGCTTTGTGTATTTTTCTATGTTTCCCTCTTTAATATCTGCATCAACCAGATAGAGAATGTCTTGTCCGTGATTCTCTAGTTCAGTATCTCTGATCTGTTCATATATGAATACACCTTCATTAAAAAAATGAAACAGTATATTCTGAAGACCAGCTCTATAAAAATGTATAATTGCATTTGTATCTAACGAGGCTCTCAATCCGTCAATCCCCCGATCAAATCTTCTAAGTCATCAGGTTCCTCTGTATGGTCAACAAGGTTGTCTCCTATATCCTCAACTGTTATCTGATAACAATCTAATACCTTTTCCAATGTTTCTCTTGGTATGGCATTATGATTATAGTTGTATATGGCATAATCAATATACTCATAAGGGATATCAATATCTTCACTTGCAACGTTCAATTTGGCATTGCCGCCGACGCTTCGGAGAAGATTACCTACCCTCTTCTGCATCTTCTCATTATCAAGGCGGAGACGTTCATGTGCGTCAATTTTTCCAAGATTCTCCAAACGGTTTAAAGCCATGTCAAAACTGACATTAAATTCTGACATTATTCTGGCAATATCCAATGCGGACAAACCATTGTTTGCAAAATCATCAATCTCAAGGTCCAAAAATTTGCCAACATCATCCTCAGGCATTAACAAACATGCGGCAAAATAGTTTGCCTCCTGTTCTTTTTCATCTGTGCTTCTGGCTGAAATCGTAACATTGTCATCTATAAAGGAAGCTGCCGTGTTCATATGAAGAACAACATGACCGATTTCATGGGCCAAAGTAAAAATCTCTCTGGATAATCGGTTGCTCGTATTCGTGAAAATAATAATATCGTTGTCTTTTATCAATGAAAAACCAAGATCTGAATTCTCCCCCAGAGGATAGCGGATCAGTTTGTATCCCAGCCTTTCACATTCTTTAAAGAGGTCAATAACCCCATATCTGCTTACTTTACATTTTTCTCTTATTAAGTCTGCCTTAATGCGGATCTCTTTTTTTCTGAATTCCTGCATATGTGCCTCCTACTCTTTCACACCATGCTGCAGCCTTACATACATATGTTTATTGGCATAAAAAAGATCAAGCATATCAAAAATTTTTTCCGAAGAAATGTTCTTCTCCCCGGCTCTGTATGCTATGTCAGATGTCTCGTCAAGCACTCTTGTAATATCTGCTACGGATACATTCAACACCCCTGCTATTTTTGCCAAGATATCGAGATTGATATTATTAGAACCATTTTCAATTCGGGCATACCGCTGTCTGCTTACTCCGATTTTATCGGCAATCTGCTCCTGTGTAAGATTACCTGCATTACGGAGCGCCTTAATGCGGCTTCCTAATAATTCATTCATGATCATCCCTCCATTACTTTATATGTTAATTATAGCGCTAAAGCAATTTCTGTCAACATATATGTTATATTATTATAACATATGTAAAGCAAAATGATACATATTCATTACACTATTTGTAAATAGTACAATATGGCGTAATTTCCTATGACACTGAAAAAGCAGCCGGCAAGCCTCTGTCTCTCCAACAGGTCGTTAAACGCCCCTGCAAAAAGACAGGTGTACTTGCCGGCTGCTTCGTCTTTTTCCTATCGCAAGCCGATATTTAGTTGATCGTCCTCTTTACATATGTCGTATGCAGGATGTGATGCGCCTTCTCGCTTCCCGGCGCTCCAAGATACTCGCTGTATACCTTCTTGATGGACGGATTGTCATGGGATTTCCTGATCTTCTTCGCCGCGTCGTTGTCATACAGCGCTTTGGCCCTGATCGCCCTTACATCCTCAAAGTTGCGCACATCCGCGTGAACCTGAGGCTGTCCGCCTCCGTTGACACATCCGCCCGGGCAGCACATGATCTCGATGAAGTGGTAATCCGCCTCTCCCGCGCGTACTTTGTCCATGATGATCTTCGCGTTGGACAGTCCGGAAGCCACCGCGATCTTGACATCCATTCCTGCCACATTGTATGTCGCTTCCTTGATGCCCTCTGTTCCGCGCACTTCCATGAACTCCGGTTTCTCCAGCGTCTCGCCGGTCAGTTCCTCAACCGCAGTACGCAGAGCCGCCTCCATGACGCCGCCTGTAGCGCCGAAGATGACGCCCGCTCCTGTGGACTCGCCCAGTGGATCGTCGAAGCTTTCCTCAGGCAGACTTCTAAAGTTGATGCCTACCTTACGGATGAGCCGCGCCAGTTCTTTCGTGGTGATAGAGATATCCACATCCGGCACTCCCGCCGCGTACTGATCGTCTCTTTGAAGCTCAAACTTTTTCGCCGTACACGGCATCACGCTGACGCACACAATATCTTCCGGAGCTATGCCCATTTTCTCTGCGTAATAAGTCTTTGTGATGGCTCCAAACATCTGCTGCGGGGACTTGCAGCTTGACAGATGCGCGAGCTGATCCGGATAGTAGTGCTCGCAGTATTTGATCCATCCCGGCGAGCAGGAGGTCAGCATGGGCAGCACACCGCCGTTTTTCACGCGGTCGAGGAACTCATGGGCCTCTTCCATGATGGTCAGATCCGCGCTGAAGTTGGTATCGAATACTTTGTCAAATCCGACTCTTCTGAGCGCTGCCGCCATCTTGCCCTCCACGTCAGTTCCCATGGGATATCCGAACTCCTCGCCAAGCGCCGCGCGTACTGCGGGAGCGGTCTGCACGACCACATGCTTCGTCTCATCCGCGATGGCCTCAAGGACATCGTCGATATTACTCTTCTCATAGAGAGCGCCTGTCGGACATGCCGCGATACACTGACCACATCCCACACAGCTCGTATCGCCCAGTCCCATCTCGAACGGGGAGCCAATGAAAGTCGCAAAGCCTCTGTTGTTTGGTCCGATAACCCCTATGCTCTGCACCTTCTCACACACTGCAGAGCAGCGGCGGCAGAGGATACATTTGTTGTTGTCGCGCACCATATGTACCGCGCTCTCGTCAAGCTCATATTCCGGACTCTCTCCCTCAAAATAATTCTCGTCCGTCACGCCCAGCTCTTGGCAGAGTGCCTGAAGCTCGCACTGACCGCTGCGCACACAGGAGAGACATTTCTTATCATGATTGGACAGGAGAAGCTCCAGCGTCCTTCTTCTGGAGTCCAAAAGCTTCTTCGTGTTCGTCTGCACTTCCATTCCCTCGGAGATGGGGTGCACACAGGCTGCCACAAGATTTCTCGCACCCTTTACTTCCACAACGCACATGCGGCATGCACCGATCTCATTGACCTCTTTTAACCAGCACAGCGTGGGGATGCGG
>ERZ1643251.1396-NODE-1396-length-27503-cov-16.697829_pt1 | contig 27503 bp, 21 predicted proteins | sample MGYA00579261_ERZ1643251 | MGnify/ENA primary metagenome ERZ1643251 (study PRJEB29033, sample SAMEA4952267) | chicken gut metagenome | biome: Broiler Chicken; feature: Gastrointestinal Tract; material: Caecum | place: Ireland | collected 2018 | study: Broiler... | reverse complement strand
TTTTTGCCGCGCTGTAAGCGGGATTGCTGGCGGTGTGCAAAGAGAGCCGTTTCCTACAGGAAACGGCTCTCTTTTTTGCTGTACATCCGCACAGCAAAACGGCCGTACGCCGTCTGCGGCGTCACACGGCCTCAAAATATTTCAATACATACAGGCTGGGATAAGCCATACGCACAAACGCCCATCTTATCCAGGTCAGCGTTCGGTCGTTTTCGCTCTCACATGTGAACAATTTATTCGAATCAAATAAAACTGTTTTCTGCGTTTCTAATTTACACAGGGCAACAGATCCGCGGTTCCTTGTCATCCCGGACGAGCCAACACATTTCCATAACATAAACTGTTTCATTTTTCCACACAATTTGTTCACATTTTTTTTGTGTTGTCCCCACATTCAGCCCGTAGAATGAACCACAGCAAAACGGCCTCTGCGGCCAAAGATTGGGGAGTTGGATCGATGGACAAAAAAAAATTATCAACTGGAATCCTTCTGGTGGCGGCGGGCGCCGTCGCTGTTTCGACTGTTGTTGTATTCGCTGCCGGCGGTGGTCCGGGTGGTGGTCCCGGCGGCGGACCGGGCGGCGATATGGGCAGCGGCCAGGTGGAAATGTCGGAGAGTGTGATCCAGGTCAAGCTCCAGACGCCTGAAACTGGCAGCCTGTCGCGCACAACCGACTTTATCGGCAAAATCGAACCGTCAGAAAGCGTGAATGTTTACCCGGAGATCAGCGGAAAGGTCAGCGAGGTTTATTTTGAAGCGGGCGATACTGTGCAGGCGGGCGATCTGTTGTTTACACTTGATGATACCGACGCGGCCCTCTCCTATGAAATGGCACAGGCCAGCTATGAGCAAAAGGTCATTTCAGCCGACACAACGCTCGGAAGCAGCTATGAATCCAAGCTGTTGTCCGCCAAAGCGCAGCTTGATTCCGCGCAGCAAAGTCTGAACAACGCGCGTCTCAAGCTTAAGGATTACAACGATGGTTACGACGACAGCCTGATTAATGCGGAAAAACGCCGCGATGAGGCGGAGACAGCGATGAAAGCGGCCGAACAGGCATATGAGGACGCAAAGAACGATCCCAATACGGATGAGGATACCCTCAAGGACTTGCTTGCCGAATTCACCAAAGCCGAACAGGAATATCTGCTCCTGCGTTCTGAAATCAACGAACTGGAGGACAGCGAGGACAGCGAAGCGCGCGACCTGCGCAACTCCTATAAGAACGCACAAACAAGCTATGAGCAGGCGCTCGAAAACTATAACCTCCTGCTTGGCGGTTCATTGGAGGATACGCAGCGCGCCACTGAAGCCGAGCTGAAATCGGCGCAGCTCTCACTGGAGCAAAGCGCCGCGACATTGGATAAATACAAGGTTTATTCCCCTATCAGCGGCGTGATCGAAACAAAATCGGTCACACCATATGAGATGGCCTCGACCGGCACGGCCGCCTATACGATCTCCAACAAGAATACCATGTCGGTTAAGTTCAACGCTTCCGCCGACGCGGCTGTCGCGCTCTCCCTGGGAGACGAGATTACACTCACAAAGAGCGGGACAGAATACACCGCGGTCATTACCTCTATCGATACAAAGGCGGATGAATCGACAGGTCTGTTCCCGATCGAAGCGCAGATTCAGGACGCCGATGGGGCGCTGCTTTCCGGCGTTTCCGTCAAGGTAACGGCTGCTACGCAGAAGGCTGAGAACGCGATGCTCATCCCGATTGATGTGATCTACTATGACGAGGGGCAGCCGTATGTCTTTACATATGCGGACGGTACGGCGCACCGTACCGATATCGTCACCGGCATGACGAGCAGCGACGAAGTCGTTGTCGAATCCGGGCTTGATATGGACAGCCAGATCATCACAACCTGGCATCCCGACCTCAAGGACGGCGCGTCTGTCACGCTTGCCGACGGCCAGACAGATCCACAAGCCGGCCAGTCTGCAAGCGGCACCGGTGATGAAGCTTCCGACGATGCAGCGTTGGCGGACGATACGCCCCCGGCGGATGGCGCGCCCGCAGACAGCAGCAGCTCTGCTGATGAAGCGTCCGCAGATGAAATATCCCCTGATACGCAATCCGGCGATGTCCCGGCGGACAGCACGCCCTCTGCCGCAGACGGCGCCAACGCGCCGGGTCAGGAGGGCTAATACAGGATGACGCTTCCAAAACTGTCTGTCAAGAGGCCCGTTGCGGTCCTTATGTGTGTGCTGATGCTGGTGGTATTCGGCATCTCCTCCATCTTTGGTATGGAGATGGAGTCCACCCCTGAGATGTCCATGCCGGTGTTTATGGTTATGACGCGTTACGAGGGAGCCTCCCCGGAGGAGGTTGACAACCTTGTCACCGATGTTGTGGAATCGGCCCTATCCTCGATCAGCGACGTTAAAACTATGACGTCGCGTTCCTCAGAAGGCTCGTCCATGACGACCCTGGAATTTGATTACAACACCGATATGGATGAAAAATACGACGAAATCAATGAAGCGTTGACGCGCCTGCGTTTGCCGGATTCCGCCGATGATCCGACGATTATGGAAATGAGCATGGATTCTTCATCGATCATGGATCTTTCCATCCGTGCCAACGCCGACGACAATATTTATTCCTATATCGAAAATACCGTTGTCCCGGAACTTGAAAAAATCTCCGGCGTCTCATCGGTCGATATGCGCGGCGGTACGCGCGAATATGTCAAGGTTGAATTGCGCGAGGAGGAGATGGAGCAATACGGTCTTTCAATGACCGATATCTCCAGCGCCATTGCCTCGGCCGACTTCACAACGACCGCGGGGGAAATCAACCGCGGCAACATATCCCTGACGCTCGAGGGCGGCGTCAGCTACGACACCTATGAAAGCCTGGAAACCATCCCGATTTCTCTGGCCTCCGGCGATATTATCCATATCTCCGATGTGGCGACCGTCAGTATGGCCGAGGAGCAGATGAACAATATCAGCCGTTATAACGGCATGGATAACATCAGCCTGTCCATTTCGAAGAACCAAAGCGCCAACACAATTGAGATCTGCAATGAGATTTCCGAGAAAGTAGACGAATTGAACGGGCAGGGGCTTGGTCTTGCAATCGAAATCACAAACAACAGCGGCGAAACGATCTATGAAAACATCATGAACGTCGTTTCCACCTTGCTTCAGGGTCTTGTGCTTTCCATGCTCGTTCTGGTCGTATTCCTGGGCGACTGGCGCGCCGCGCTGATCGTTGCCACCTCGATGCCCTTGTCTGTTTTCGCAGCGCTTGTGCTGATGGCCGCGTTTGGCATGACCATCAACATTCTCTCGCTCGGCGGCCTGGTAGTCGGCATCGGAATGATGGTCGACAACTCTATCGTTGTCATCGACAGCTGCTTTAAAATGCAGGATGGTATACGCACCTATGACGACGCCGCCATCGCCGGAGCGAACCTCGTCAATGGGGCCGTCATCGCGTCAACGATCACAACCATCGTCGTTTTCCTGCCGATTGCTTTGATGGACGGCATGTCCGGCCAGCTCTTTAAGGACGTCGGCTTTACGATCGTCTTTTCGCTGACAGCCTCGCTGATTTCTGCGCTGACGCTCGTTCCCCTGCTTTTTGCAAAGTTCCGGCCCGTGGAAAAACAAACTTCGGCTGTCAACCGCGGACTGCACAAGCTCGAACGCCTGTACGGCGCCTTGCTTGACAAGGCGCTCCGTCATAAGTTGATTGTTGTGGCCATCGCCATTGTCATGCTTGCGGGCACGTTCGTTATGTTCACTCAGATCGATTCCGAGCTGATGCCGATGTCCGACGAAGGCTCTATCCGCATTTCCGTCACAACAAAAACCGGACTTAATATTGATGAAACGGATCAGATCATGACACAGCTCGAGGCGCTGGTGGCCGAACAGCCCGACGTAGAAAGCTATTCCATGCGCGGCGGCGGCGGTTCCGCAAGCATTACCGTTACGCTCAAAGACGACCGTTCCATGCAGACGGACGAATTCATCGCTTTGATGCGTCAGGAAACAGCTTATGTTGAAAATGCCAGCGTTGAAGTGGAGGAACGCAGCAGTATGTCGTTTGGCAGCCGGGGTGTACAGATCAATCTGTCCGGCAGCAACCTCGATGTGCTTGAACAAACGGCCAACGAGGTCAAAGAGGTTATGCAGGAATTTGACGGTATTGATTCCGTTTCAACAAGCCTGTCCGACGGCGACCCCCGTGCTCAAATCGTTGTGGACTCTGTGCAGGCGGCCGCAATCGGTACCACCCCATCGGCGGTGCTGTCTACCGTTCGGAACATGATTTCCGGTATTGAGGCGACCACGCTTCAGGAGAGCGATCAGGAATATTCCGTCAAGGTCATGTATCCGGAAGACCGCTTCTATGATGTCAGCGATCTTTCCGGCCTGATGATCTCCACGCGTTCCGGCGGCCAGGTTCCGCTGACCGATGTAGCGACCATCGTATACAATAACAGCCCCTCTCAGATTCAGCGCGAGGACGGCGATTACCAGGTTTCCATTACAGGCCAGACCGCGATTGGCCAGTCGGACAGCAGTCTTTCCGGCCAGATTCTCGCGCGGGTTTTACAGATGAATCTGCCCGAAGGAGTCACGGTCGAGGAAGGCGGCAGCATGCGCACCATGAACGAGGAATTCAACGCTATTTACGGCGCGCTGGCCACAGCAATTTTCCTGGTGTTTGTCGTTATGGCCATCCAGTTTGAATCGCTGCGCTTCTCCCTTGTCGTCATGTTCTCTGTGCCGTTTGCCATGACAGGCGCATTTCTGGCGCTGCTGCTGACAGACATGTCCATCAGCATGACTTCCCTGATCGGACTGATTATGCTCGTCGGCATCGTCGTCAACAACGCAATCGTCCTGGTTGATTATACCAATATTCTGCGGCGTGAACAGGGGCTAACCGCCCATGACGCGCTCGTCAATTCCGGGCGTTCACGTCTGCGCCCGATCCTGATGACAACGCTGACAACGGTCCTCGGCCTGCTGCCTTCGGCCTTTGGCTTCGGCGGCAATGTCGAAATGATGCAGTCGATGTCCGTCGTTGTGATCGGCGGTCTGACGCTTTCGACGCTCGTCACATTGATTCTCGTCCCGACCGTCTATCTTCTGTTTGACGGCGAAGACCGCCGCAAAAAGGGACACAAAACCGGCAAGCGTTCTCTGCTGCGCCGCAACCGGCGCGAACAGCCGCAGGTATCCGATGCAGCGCCGGTTCCGCCTGAATTCTTTTGACATCCTCTTATCAACTCTCTATACGAAAGCGGAGCTGCGTCACTTGGACGCAGCCCCGCTTTCCCCTTTATTCCCAATATTCTTCAGCCCATCCAGTTGATCTCATCCATTGTTTCCAGAAAACAGGAACAGTTGAAAAAATCATCCGGATATTTTTCAGGACACATCATGGAATGACGGCACTCAAACAGCCTTTCCGCCTTGAAATACGGCTTGCTGGACGCCGCTTCGCTCCCCCATAAAAACCAGCATAGCACCGGCGCCTGCGTTGAGAGATAAGCCAACAGACACGCCGAAAACGGTTCCGATATCGCCTTATGGCTGTTGAATTCGTTCCTAACCCCTGGACATTTGACCGGCTGATCACAATGTAACCCCACGATCGCCTATCGCATCTCAAATCGGTTTTTTCCCTGCTGGTCCGGCCGCATTCCATCCCCCGCGGCGTTGAGTTCATCAAGCTCTGTGTCGAGGAGCGGCGCTACCCCCTGCAAATTTACCGCCTGCATAAATGCCTGGCGCAATGCGTCTTTAAACGCGCCGCACTCCAGGGAAAAGTCAAAATCGGATGTTGTCAGTCCAAAATCGCTGCTTGCATCGCATGTCATCCCCGACCTCCTCCTCTCCAAGTTATCAATACGAATCAATGCGTGAAATCTCCCACAAATTTTAAAAATAGTTGTTTTAAAATGTTCATCCGAAAGCAAATAAATGGTGCGGGAGATTTTGCAGACCGCGTCGTATGTATACTCAGGAATAAAGCTTTCAGAAAAAAATGAAAGGACGATCTTTTCTATGACAATCAACCGAACCAGTCGGGATGGAACGGCTGTTTTTGCTTTGGCAGGCCGTTTGGATACGACCACAAGTCCTCAACTGCATGACGTTCTGCTTCCGGCGCTTGACGGTTCCTGCGACATTCTGCTTGATTTCACCGGGCTTAACTATGTCAGCTCCGCCGGCCTGCGCGTCCTGCTGGCCGCTCAAAAACAGAGCAAGGCGGCCGGCGTATGCATGAGCCTGCGCGGCGTATGCGACGAAATCATGGAGGTATTCGACATGACAGGCTTTTCCGATATTCTAAATATCATTCCAAACGGCGAAACCAGATAAAATAAATGAAAAGGGGGCTTCCGCATGAAAAGAATCGCGGAGCAGGAGCAGCAGCCAACCGTCCAATTGGAGGACGATGTCCTTGAACAGATGACCGGCGGATATACGGCGCCTCTGCCGCAAGACGGCTCTGTGCGCAACTTGCTCTATCGCCATCAGCAGGACAGCGCAAATGTGACCACTTTGCCCGCATCACCCGGCCAGACTCAGGTATCGCAGCTTCCCAACGCCGCGCCCGGTGGAGCGCCGAACGCTATTGACCTGACCAGGATCCAAAGGCTTTGAAGGCCTATCCGGTTCCGGCGAAATCTTGGATGGCAGTTCAAAATGATCTGTTTTATCCACTTGGCGATACAGGCAAAGCCCTGCTTATACAGGAAGCAGGGCTTTTTATAAAATCTTATCAGCTTTGCAGCGGCGCCATATCAAGCGTCTGGCGCCTGACCAGCTCCGCAAAAAGGCCTTTGGCGGCGATCAATTCATCATAAACGCCATCCTCCACAATCTTTCCCCCGTCAAGCACCAGGATGCGGTCGCATTGGCGGATCGTGGAAAGCCGGTGGGCTATCACAATGCGGGTGCATCTCAGTTGACCGAGCGAATCGGATACTATCCGCTGGGTGATATTATCCAGCGCGGAGGTTGCTTCGTCAAACATTAAAATTTTGGGCTTTGAAGCGATCGCCCGTGCGATCATCAGCCTTTGCCGCTGCCCGCCGGAAAGCGCGCCGCTGCCTTCACCGATGAGCGTATACATCCCCATCGGCATTTTTTTGATATCCTCGTCCATGCCGGCCAGCTTCGCCGCCTCCCACGCCTCGTCCATGGTAAGCCACGGGGCGGAAATGGCGATATTAGAATAGATATCGCCGGCAAACAGACGGCTCTGTTGGAGCACAACGCCGATATTGCGCCGCAGAGCAGGCAAATCCAGCGTTTGCAGGTCGCGGTTGTCGTAATAGACCGCGCCTGAGACAGGCGTTTCAAAGCCGAGCAGCAGGCGCATCAGCGTGCTTTTGCCACAGCCGGTTTTGCCCACAATCGCCACATACTGGCCAGGACGGATTTTTAAATTGATATGGTCAAGAATCCAGGGCGCGTCGTGTGCATAACGAAACGACAGGTTCGCCAGCTCCACACCGCCGCTCATTCTGTGGATCTGTTTTTTATTGCCGCCGGTTTCCGGTACAGCCTTCATAATCGGCTCGGCCAATTCAGCCAGCGGTCTCAGCGCCGCCAGGCCCTCTGTCATCGAAGCCAGCGACAGCATGGCTCCATTCACCAAGCCATATGCGGATGCGAACGCCATATAACCGGCTGTCTGCATTCCAGATTTGGCAGCCGAGGAATAAAGCAGGATAGATCCTCCCAAGGCAATCAGCGCCGATAAAACTGGCTGTATCCTGAGCAGAAGCGGCGGATTGTAAAGCAGCGCCGCATTCTCTGCATAACACCTTGCCCATTTTGAAAAGGCGCGCTGCTCCGCCCCGGCCAGTTTAATTTTCTGAATACCCGAAAACAACCGGAACACCAATCCGTTTAAATCTGCCGCAATATGCAGGCGTTTACGCGCCGCATGAGCTTTTGCCAGTACGCCGGCAATCATAACCGTGAGCTGCGCCAATAGAATAACGGCTGTCGGACCGAACAACGCGGGGGCCAGCGCACGGATCAAAAACAGATACACGATGGAAAAAACGCCGTTTATGACGCCTGTCAGCACCGTGTCGCCCAGCAGCGCGCACATTTGCGTCAACGCATCCACACGGTTTTGCAGTTCACCTGCATTGTGAGTCCGGAAAAACTGCGCGGGCAAGCTTAACAACCTGCTCATGGCCGCATTTTCCACTGCCAGCCGCACCTTCTGCGCGATACGGTCGACGGCCAGCGATTTCGTCAGGCCAACCAAAGCCAGTGAAAACAGCGCTCCAACCGCCAACATCCCAACAGGCGCAAGATTCTCCATGCCGCCCATGGGGATCACTGTTGCGAAAAGAATCTGCGTCACAAGCGGGACCACCGTCCCAAACAGGCTCGCCAGCAGACCGGCCAATAAAAACAGCGTTAGATCCCATCTGTCAACCGATTGAACCGCAAAGAGAAATAAATCCCGCAGGGTAAGCGCCCGCAGCGGCAAAGGCCGGTAAAAGCAGACAGCTTCTCCAGTCAGTATCCCAGTGGTTTTCACACTGGCGCGCACTGTCCGCCTGTTTGCAGGGTCACGCCACGCATATCCGCCAAACCTGCGCGGCAAAAGCGCCACCGCGCCGCCCTCTGCCGTGTAGGCGAGCATCGGGCCGGCCGCCTTCCTCCACCATGTTCCATCCAGCTTCACTGTCCGGCGCCGGATTCCAGTTGGGTTGAGCATATAATCGAGCCGGTCGTTAAAATCGTCCATCAGGCCCGGCGGCTCCGGCGCTTTCACTCCAAACCAAGTCAGGATTTCGTGCACAGCATCCTCCAAGCTCCCGTTTTTGCCTGTAACTGCTGCTTTTCCCGTCACAGACTCTCCAAGCGCCTCAAGCGCGTCTGCAAAGGATCCGCGGTCCTGTTCCAGACGCGTTTTTAATTGATCATCAAACAGGCCCATCCTTGTTCCTCTCTTTACTCCATTGAAATCAGGCGTGTATAAACCCCGTTTTTGGCATACAGCTCGTCATGCGTTCCTCGTTCCACCACGCGTCCATCCTCCAGCACAATGATTTCGTCACAGCCGCGGATGGTGGAAAGACGATGCGCCACAAGGATACAGGTGATCCCACGTTCTCGGATCGAGCGGATAACCTCATATTCCGTCTTGGCGTCAAGCGCCGACGTTGCTTCGTCAAGGATAACGACCGTAGGGTCCTGCGCCAGCACCCTGGCAATCTCCAGCCGTTGACATTGACCGCCTGAAAAGTTCTTGCCATTTTCGCAGAGTACCGCATTGTAACCGTTTTCCCGCGCTACGATGTCCTCATGAATCTGTGCGTCCCGCGCAGCCAGAATGATCTCAAAGTCCTCGATGGACCGGTCCCACATACGGATATTGTCAGCGATACTGTCCTCAAACAGCGTGATATCCTGGTCGACCACCGCCAGCGAGCCTGTAAACACCGGACGGGGGATTTCATGGCGCAAGCATCCATCATAGCGGATCTCCCCGCTCCAGGGCTGATACAATCCGGAAATCAACTTGGCCAGTGTTGATTTGCCGCAGCCTGACGCACCTACAAACGCGACTGAGCCGCCCGGACGCAGGCTTAGGGAAAAATTCTCGATAAGCGGCGGCGCAAGCCTGGAATAGCCGAACGTCACGCCATCCAGTTCCAGGCCGCCCAAAAGCTTCTCAAGGCCCTCTGGCGCCGGCGTTTGCGCCGCCGGAGCCTCCACATCGGGAGAATAGCTTTCAACATCCTCCACTCGCTCCATCGAAACGCGCATTTCCTGCATCTGCTGGCCCAGAGAAAGCAGGGACCCGGCCGGCGCCATGAAGGAAGTCAGAAACGACTGAAATGCCAACAGCATTCCCGCCGTGAAACGGCCGTACAAAATCAGGGCCGCGCCCAATAACAGCACCGCTATGCCGGCTAAACCGGAGAGCGCCTGCAAGAGCGCGCCCGAGCCGCTTTCAAGCTGCGCCGCATCCACATCGGCTCCGTTGACACTGGCGTTCAGACCGCTCCACCGCTGAAAAAAACCGTTCTCCGCGCCGCTTGCTTTGATAGTTTCAATCATCTCAATGCCTGAAACCGTCGCTGACGCAAGCTTTCCCGCATCACGCATACGCAGGCGGAATAAATTGGTCCGCCTGCGGGAAGTATACTGCGTGATCAACAGGTTGCAGACAACCGCTGTAAGTCCGATTGCTGTCAGCAGCGGGGAATACCGGATCATCAAACAAAAATAAAACGCCATGACCCCCAGATTGAGCGCCAAAGGTCCCAATTGGGAAATCAGCGTTTCTGCGATCATTTCATTGCTTTGCTGCCGCTGCGCAATATCACCGGCATACCGCTGCGAAAAGAATTCCACCGGCAGGCGCAGCACATGCCACATAAACCGGGCATTTGCCGAAACAGCAAGCTTTCCCCGCAGCTTCAGCAAATAAACCGCTTGCAGGATCGATACAATCGTTTGGAATACAACCAGAGCGCCCAGCGCCATCAAAAAGAGCGGCAGCCAGCGTGGATTTTTTCCGCTGAGTATTTCGTCAAGAAAAACGCGTGAAAAAAGCGGCGACACCAGCCCGGACAACGATGCAAGCAGGCTGATTGCCACCACACAGATCATTGGTGCGAGCGTCCCGCGCAGTCTGGAGCGGACAAATGCCAACACGCTGCGCGGCCGGCCGGCCGGTGTAAAGGATTTTGTTTTTTCAAATGCCATGGCAACTCCGGTGAAGGCTTCGTCGAATTCCTGCAAAGGAACCTCCACGCGTCCCCTGCCGGGATCGCAGATCACCGCCGTTCTTTTTCGAAAGCCGCACAGCACCACAAAATGATTAAAATTCCAGTGAATAATCAACGGAAAGGTCATATTCCTGACGCCGGACAAGCTGCACCGGTAGCCCTGCGCCTTCAGGCCATAGCTGCGGGCGGCCTTTAGGAGATTTCCCGCGTTGCTGCCGTCCCTTCCAACGCCGCAGGCAAGGCGCACCTGTTCCAAAGGCAGCCATTTTCCGTGATGTGCCAGCACCATGGCAAGGCACGCTGCGCCGCATTCCGTGGCTTCCATCTGCATGACCACCGGTACTTTTGCAATCCGGTTCATCGCGCGCTCAACCTCCAAACAGCAGATCAATCGGCCTTTGATGCTTCAATATAATGTCCGCACTGAAAACAGCGCCGGCCTTGGCTGGCGCGCCCTCCAGCTCTACCGGAACAACGCAGACCCAATCCGCAGGCATGGACTGCGCCAACCAAGCAGCTCCGACTGTTTTGGCGGCCTGTTCGGCGGGGACAGGCTCATCAACATAGAGCAGCCGTCCATTCCACACCTCATCCGTACCGCTTGCAGTCAGATGCGCTGTCATTTCCGGTTCAAGCATATACGCTTTGTCAGCCGCGACAAAGCATACCGCCCCTGTTTCCAATTGGACGCCGGTTCCAGAAATTGTGGCCGGTATACTGCCCCAAAAGCACCAGGCTGCGGCTGCGCCCAGCATTAAAAACAACGCCAGGAGAATCAGCCACAGCGAAGGCGCGGACACTTGCAGGTACCGGTCAAGCTGATCGGGCGATGCGATGCGCTCCAGGCTTTTCCGGCGAAAAATCATTTGAGTCATGGATATATGCTCCTTTGACAAGTTGATGGAGCCTCTTGGCGTCAAAACTGCGTATCCTTGAGGTATTTGCGCAGCTTTTCCTTGGCGCGCTGGAGAGCCGAAGCCAGCGTGCTTTCGTTGATCTGGAGCTTCTCTGCAATTTCATGATAACTCCATCCGAGCAGGTATTTATAGCACACCAGCATCCTGTCCCGCTCAGGAAGCTGCCGCAGCGCGGCGTAAAGCGCCCTGCGCTTTGGGCTTGCGATCTGCTCATACTGCTCGTCAAAGGACACGCTGAGCGCCTGGGCAAGGGCCTCCTGTTCGTCGTCTGTTGAGAGGTGACGCTTTTGTGTACGGTAAAAATCGATCAGTGTATTTTCCGCGATCCGCCAGGCCCAGGTACCGGCCTTTGCCTTCTCAGAATGATATGTATGCAAATGCTCCGCAATTTTCAAAAAGGTCTTGGCTGTAAGATCTTCAGCATCCTCCCTGTGCAGCAGCTTATAAAAAAAGAAGTTGTAAATTTTCGGGAAATAGCTCCTGTACAGTTCTTCCAGATCGATCGTATCATTCGCCATCCAGACCCCTCCATTTTTCGACGGACCACTTGAAAAATGAACCAGCAAAACAGATTTTCCAGCGGACCTGAAACAAGCTCAAAGCGGCTGTTCTTTGTATAGAAGCAACCATTTCTATTTTATCCTTTTATTCGACATGAAAAAAAGAGGGGTGATGAAATTAATCACAAAACGACCGAAATTAATAAATATTTACCGTTTTTGAATACCGCAGAATCTGCGCGGCCATTTCGAAACTTTTTTTTGACCGGATGATATGGTATAATATGCGCAGTGCAAACGGCTTTGCCGTTTGCAGACGCCGGATGATTGCGTCATCCTGCCGCATGGAAAGCCAAACCGCCGGCACAGATTCTTACAAAAAAAGGGGGGGATGTCAGTTGTATCACATTGCAATCTGTGACGACGAGCCTGATTTTGTCGCCGGAATTGCCGATCAGATCCGCACATTGACGGCACAGTCTAACATTCCGTGCAGGATCTCAACCTATTTCGAACCTGCGCAGCTTTATGACGCGCTGTGCGCTTCACAGGATGAGATACATCTTGTGCTGCTTGACATCCTGATGGGCGAAGGCGACGGCGGAATGCGGCTGGCTGCCCGGCTGCGCGAAATGGGCAATCAGGTCAGCATCATCCTCGTGTCCTCCAGCCCCGATTTTATTTTGCAGGGCTACGATGTGCAGGCAATTAAATATCTCCTCAAGCCGGTGTCTTCTGAGGATCTGCGGGCTGCCGTGCTCTACGATTACCGCAACCATTATAAAAAGCGATATCTGGGATTAAAAATTGGTTCCACTGTTCACAGCCTGTCTCTTTGGAAAATAGACTGCTTTGAGATCAAGGGCAAACAGGTAGCCGTCTGGCACCAAGGCGGCGTCCATTACTATCGCGGTAAAATTTCGGAGCTTGAGCCGCTCTTACCGTCCGAATTTTTTCGCTGCCATCAGAGTTTCATCATCAATCTTGACAATGTTGTGCGGTTGGTCCGCTACCGCGCATATTTGGAGGACGGGCGCGAGGTGCCGGTCAGCCAGCGGCACTTTCGGGAAACACAGCAGGCCTTTCTGAAAAACCTGCGTGCCCGATTCTCTATTTTTCAAAACGATACAGCTCCATCCGCGCAGCAACCGCCGGACACCACCGCAAAAGCAGATTGAAGCGATCTGCCTTTGCGGTTTTTTCGGCGAATCGGGCTGATTTCTCTACATCCTTTTACGGATTGTCAGCACATTTTTGCCGTCGATAAATTCATATGTAATTTCATCCATCAGCTTTTTCACCATAAAGACGCCCAAGCCCCCGATCTGCCGCTGATCAGCGTCCTGCGTGATATCCGGGTCCTTTTGTTCAAGCGGGTTGTATGGTTTTCCCGCGTCGGCAAATCCAATCGTCACTTGAAGCGGCTCGCCCCCTACCTCGCAGCAAACGGTCGCCTCGCCAATGCTTGGATGGTAGGCGTAGTGTGCAATATTGACATAGATTTCCTCAACAGCAAGATCCACCTGCGTCATAAGCTTCGCCGGACAACCTGCCAGCTTCAACCGTTCATGAATAAATCCTGTTACAATCTCCAAATTTTCCAGCGTTGCAGGTACGGTCAGTTCAGCCATTTTGATCCCCTTTCTCATTGAGCCGCAAAATCAACATGGTGATATCATCAGCCTGCTGCGCGCCGTCTGCAAAAACGGCAAGCTCCTGCCGCAGCAGGTGGAGCTGTTTCTCCAGCGTGCAGCCGTCCAACCTGCCCGAATTTACAAACGCTTTTAAACGCGCCTCGGAATAAAGCTCCTCGCGCGGATTGAGGGCTTCTGTTACGCCGTCGGTGTATAAAAGCAGGCTGTCGCCAGGAAAAAGCGTAATCTGCTGCTGACTGTATTTCATATGCTCCATTCCCGCTAATACAAACCCACGTTTTGATTTCAGCCAATCATAGGGCGCGCCCCCTGTTGAAAGCAGCGGCGGATTGTGACCGGCGTTTACATAAGTAAAGCTGCCGTCGGTCACATCCAACACGCCCATAAAGGCTGTGACAAACATCCCTGCCTCGTTGTTCTCACAAAGCTGGTCATTGACAGCTTCAAACACCTGCTTGGGACTCATACCCGCCTGAGCATGGTTTTTAATCAGCGTTTTAGCAATGACCATAAAAAGCGCCGCCGGAACGCCCTTGCCTGAAACGTCTGCGATCACCACGCACAGATGGGTGCGGTCGATCAGGAAAAAATCGTAAAAATCACCGCCGACCTCCTTTGCGGCCTGCATCAGCGCATAAATATCAAATTCTTTCAAATCCGGATAGGGCGGAAAGATGCATGGCAGCATGGAGGTTTGTATCTGCGTGGCAACCGCCAGTTCGGTTGCAATACGTTCCTTGTCGGCCGTCACTCTTGCCAGATTGTTGATATATTTTGTGATATCCACCTCCATTTTTGCCAACGCGGCCGCCAGTGTCTCAATTTCGTCGCCGGTATGAATGTTCAGCATTTCATCCAAAAAACCTGTGCGGCATTTTGCAAACGCCTCCGCGTTTTTCGTCAAAAACTGAATCGGCATAACGACACGCTTTTGCAGAAAGCGCAGATATCCAAATATAATCAGAAAAACCAGCACGACTGTGATTCCAACTGTGGAAAGCAGGTATGCATTGAGATTTTCAAGGATAAACGGCATAGGCAGGTCAGCCAGAAGCAGCGCCGTGACCTCTCCTGCGTCGTTTCGAACCGGAACAATGGCGGAGGTGTTGTAGCCGAAGCTGTTTTTACGGATGAAATAATCATCCGGCCGTTTCCCAGTTCGGTAAACATCCACCACCTTCTGCGGGTCGTCGCTTCCGATCGGGTCGACCACACCCAGAGCATATGCCTGGGGATTTTGCGCGTCATGGACACGTACATCATAGATCGTTGTGACCGTCATCGCGGCTTCGTCCGGCACACAAATATAAATGCTCGTCAAACCGGTATTTTTGTAGAGCGTATAAATCTGACGGTCCATCTCGTCGTAAGCCGCGTCCGTCCCGCCGCCTTCCAAATAACCGGCTATCCGGTTTCCATCCACATAGGCAAGAGCTGTCGCCGCCAGCTTATAGGCAAAGTCGTTATATGTCCGAAAGGTTGAAGCACGGTACTGATGATAGCCGCTGATACAAACGCTTGCACAAATAATTCCTGCCAACAGCAGGCAGAGAACCGTTATTTTCCACCCAAGACCCCGTTTTCTTTTTTCCAACTCCATCCCTCACAGCTTCTTATAATAAATTACCGCATCACAGGCACATCTTCCCCCACAGACAACACAGTGATAATCCGGGTCGTCATACCAGAGCATTTTACGCTCGTAAAGGCGTTGGAAGCCGAATGCACGGAACGTCCCCTCAATGGGCAGCGTCCCGTTGCAAACCCAGGCTGAACCGTAAACCGCACCAAATCCCTCCGCCCTGGCTTCGCGCAGGCCGGCGTCCGCCATGGCCTTCATGATCCCGCGGTGCTCGAACCGCTTTTGTACCGCCGCACTTTTATAGATCAGGGACGGCTTTTCCCCGGAAATCCTTAAAATATCCGCGCGCGGCATATCCATTTTCTTCATGACCAGCCCGACGCTTGCGGGGATCATCACCGCAAAGCCTGCAAATTCGCCGTCCAGCAGTGCGATCTTCAAAAGTCTCGGACGCTCCAACCAATGTACAAAATCATCCCTGTGCAAATAGCCTGTTCCGTACCTCTCATCGCAAAGCTGTTGAATGTCCTTGTAAAACGCCGCGTCCCCATCCACAATCGAAACCGGACCGGCTATCTGCGTATGCTGTTGTCCCATACCTATCCTCCTATAACAGAATCGTCAGGGTATTCACCCCAAACGTACGTTGATAGCATACGCTTTGAGCCAGCTTTAAGATCATACGGATGCCAAGAGCTTCGCCCATCTCGTCCGCCGCCTGATGCGCCTGATAATAATCAATTGGATTAAACTGTTTTCCCGCATTGCGAATGCGCAGGCCAACCTCCCCCTGAATGACAAACACACGTACATCCACAGTCGCTTGACTCTGCTCCTTAAAGCAATGCTTCATCATAATCGTGAGCATCTCCTCGATGGAAAGGCTCACGGCCATCGTCTGCCGGGCGGTCAGGTTATTTTGTTCACAAAAGCCGCCGATCAGTTCAGCGGCCCGTCCTACCGCATCAGCCCGCGCTTCCACCGAGAAGTCAATGACCTTGCCCATGCGGTCATATGCTTCGTCGAGCAAAAGAATCGGAGATCGCAGCGTATCCGGCCGTGCTTTCCGCCACAGCGCCACAAAAAGCGCCGCCAAGGTCAGCAGTTCGGAGAGCGGAAAAAACCACCAAACAGGAAAGCCTGCCCGGCTCAAAACAAACGCAGGAATAACCGCAAACAGAAGGACCCGGCAGACGGTCACCCCATTTGCAAGCGGCACCTGTCCGCTTGCATTATAAAAAAAGATCAGGATGCTGCACAGCATCGCCATTGGCAGCGACAGCGCAAACAGACGCAGCGCCCAAACAGCCTGTGCAGTTTGCGTGAGGCCAAACAGCGTACAGATTAGGCCGGGCGCCAATATAATCGCGGCGGCCATGCCCCCGATCAGAACGCCGCCATAGCATAGCTGCATGCGTACCAGCAGCCGCATCCCCGGATTGTTGCGTTCGCTGCTATAGATACCCACCAGCGGAGAAGCTGTCTGCGGAACGCCCGAAATCACACAAAGGGTAAAGTCGCTGACGCTTCCGACCACCGTAAAGATAGCTACAAAGCCACTGCCCCCTGCCGCCATCAGGATGCGGTTAAGCAGAATCATCCGTACCACAGACAATAGATTGTTGAGCGCGGGCGGCGTCCCCAATACGAGCAGCTCGCGCAGAATTGACGCGCCGCCATGCGGCACGATCAGACGGAAGCTGCCGCCGTGCAGGCAGACAAATCCGACCGCCACACCCAAACAGGTAGCGAGTACGCTGGCCAGCGATGCGCCCGCCAATCCCCATCCGACTTTGATGAGAAGATAATCGAGCACGCCATTGAGCGCGGTCATCGCGAGAAGGGAAACGCTCACCATAGCCGGTTTTCCATCCAGACGCAGAAAATTAAACGGTACATAGAGCAGACATTTCACTGGAGCGCCCCAAAAAGCAATCCGTGCATAGGACAGCGCCATTGCGAACAGCGTGTCGTCCGCCCCCAAAAGCCTGACGACAGGCCGTAAAAACAAAAGGCCGCCTATCGTCAACAGGAACCCGAACAAAAACTGCAAGGCCACGCACAGCGTATAGCAGACACAGCTTCTTTCACTTTCTCCCCGCCCAATCTGCGCGGCCGCCAAAAGTCCTGCCCCGGAACCGATCAGCGAGCCGGCTGTCGAACAGAGCAGAAAAATTGGTCCGCACAGATTGATCGCCGCCAATGCCTGCGCTCCCATCATGTTGCCAACGATCGCGCTGTCGACCATGACGTTGACCGTGCCACCTAAAACAGACAAGACAGTCGGGAACAAAAACCGGCTGAAAACGCCGTGTAAAAAACGTCCGTCCTGCCGCATAAATGCCGCCGGCGATTCAGTGGAGCATTTGTTCAATGAGATCTTCCCCTTTACAGGACGTATGTTTGTATTGATTGCTATACGAACGGAAAGCAAAAATCTCCCATGCATCCTACTACGAAAAAAAGAAGCCTTGTAAATCAGCATTTAGCTGATTTACAAGGCTTCTTTTGGAGGCGCCACCCGGAATCGGACCGGGGAATGAGAGTTTTGCAGACTCCTGCCTTACCGCTTGGCTATGGCGCCGCGCCCATATACATATGTATATGGAAAAAGAGGCGTTGATGAACAGCGGCCTCTTTTCATTGGAGCGGGTTACGAGGCTCGAACTCGCTACCTCCACCTTGGCAAGGTGGCGCTCTACCAGATGAGCTAAACCCGCAAATGGTGCCTTCGGTCGGAATCGAACCAACGACACGAGGATTTTCAGTCCTCTGCTCTACCAACTGAGCTACAAAGGCAAAACTGGCGACCCGGATGGGGCTCGAACCCACGACCTCTAGCGTGACAGGCTAGCGTTCTAACCAGCTGAACTACCGGGCCAGATTGCGCTGTTTTCTTGAACAGCGCGTTATTTATTATAAGCTATCGCGGACGTTTTGTCAATAGGCACGCGGGAAAATTTTGAAAAAAAACTTCCAGCCATCCACAGCCTTCGCACATCCTTTCATGGTATTCCCTAATCGCCAAAGGATATACCGAGCCGGCGCGCTGTAAAAATCATCTGGTCGTCGGTCGGGATAAACTTTGTCTTGCCGGCCACATCGGACAAAAGATTGTGCGTCACGACATTGTTCTGCATCGCTACGGTAACGCCAAAAATCCCACGACTGACCAGATCAGCCGCATAGACGCCGAACTGTGAAGCAAGCACGCGGTCATACGCCGAAGGCGCGCCGCCGCGGATAAAGTGGCCCGGAACAACCATGCGCGTCTCAAAGCCGCTGGTTTCCTCGATCTGGCGCACAATGCGCGCCGAGGCTGTCGTCTCGCCGGCTGCCGCGCGCCGTTCTGAACGCTCCTTCTTTTTGAGTCTGGCCTCCTCCACGTCGAACGCGCCTTCCGCCACGCAGACGATGGAAAAACCGTGACCGCCTGCCGCGCGGCGCTCGACCGCTTTGACCACCTTTTTAATATCATAAGGGATCTCCGGGATCAGCACCACATCCGCGCCGCCCGCCACGCCTGTATAAAGCGTGAGCCACCCTACCTTGTTGCCCATGATCTCGATGACCATCACGCGCTTGTGGCTGCTGGCCGTCGTATGGATTCGGTCGACCACCTCTGTGCCAAGTCCGACGGCTGTATGAAATCCGAAGGTGACGTCGGTGCCCCAAATGTCGTTATCGATCGTCTTGGGCAGTCCGATAACATTCAGTCCCTCCTCAGAAAGCAGGTTCGCCGTTTTGTGCGTGCCGTTTCCACCGAGCGTCATCAGGCAGTCCAGCTTCATTTTTTTATAGTTGCCTTTCATACGCGCGACCTTGTCGACATCGTTTTCAACAATCTTCATGCTCTTATAGGGCGTGCGCGCCGTACCCAGAATGGTTCCGCCGCGCGTGAGAATCCCGGAGAAATCGGACTGCTTCATCTCATGATATTCGCCTTCAATCAGCCCCTTAAAGCCGTCGACGATCCCCACAATCTCCACATCGTCCATCTTTTGATACATCGCCTTTGCGACGCCGCGGATCGTTGCGTTCAGTCCCGGGCAATCGCCGCCCGCTGTCAGGATGCCAATTCGTGTTGCCATTATTATTTCCTCCTCCTGAAAAGCCCTGTGCAGCCTTTACCGCCGCAGCAAAAACCAGGTTAAAAAACCATATTCCGCCAAAGTGACCGCCGGAATTCCAATAACAAAATACCAATGGCGCGTCTTGTGCCGGAACAGGTACATGCCGCCCCAAACACCCCATCCGCCGCCGAGCAGCGCCAACAGAAAGAAGGTCCTCTCCCGCACGCGCCAAGCCTTGCGCTTCGCCCTGCGCTTATCGACAAAGCAAACGGCCAAGCCCGCCAAATTAAGCGCCGCCAGTACCCAGAAAATAGCTTGTCCCATCCGCAGGCTCCTTTATACGTGTTCTCACCAAATCATAATTAAACTGATTTTGTATTCAGTATACCACTATTTTCCGGTTCATGCAAACAGTTCCGGGCGCCCGCTATCAGGAAGCGCTCATATGCTTTTTAAAATCATGTGATTATATCCGAAGCGACCGGCGCAGGTTCTGTTATGGACGTGTTCTGATAGTCCTCGATTTCCGACGGACCTGCACCGGATAAGCTGACGGAGCATATATTTGTTATTGCTCTGTCTGCGCCCTTCGCCCAAAAAAGAACGCGGGCAAAATCAGCCGTCAAGGAGGTTCTCATGTTTTCTTTATTCGAAGCATTTTGTAATCTGATCTATTTTGCCCTGCATATTACCGGGACTGGGTCCTTTCCACGCCCTTTGTCCGCCAAAGAGGAGCGCGAATGCCTGGAAGGAATTGCTCGGGGCGACGAAGAAGCAAAAACACGCCTTATAGAGCATAACCTGCGTCTGGTCGCACATATCATCAAGAACGGTTGATGCGGAAGGAAAGAAATCCCGCAAGGCCAGCGGTGACGCGGCTTTGCGGGATTTGCTATGGGATAAAGCAAAAGGAAAGACTTTCTGGCGAGGCAGCGGACAAGCCCGGTTTGGGGATTATAACAGGCATGTGGTCATCTGTTGGGATGTGTTGATATAGAGCCCGTCCAAACTGAGGAGGAATCATCCTATAATACCGTGCATAATACCCTGTCTGAAAGAGATAAGAACACACTCAAAGCATAGAAAATTTGTGATTTTTTCTTATGTTACTTATCCCATATTGAAAATGAAGACCGGACTAAAAGCTGTTCTCTTTGAACCATTGAAATAATGTACCGTCTTGCTTTCTTTTGAGAATCTCTCGATCGAAATCTGGCGGTGTCGGCTTGAACCCTCCAGAATCTTTTTGCAGGGAATAATGAAGTGATTGGAATTCGCGCAGGGCAGCCACATTGATATCTGCGGCTAAGATACAAGGATTTTTTCCACCCTTTGTTTTTATAATATCCCGCAGTTCGCTTTTGGTCGGCTGCAGAACCCGGCTGTCACCTGGACCAGAAGAATTCGCCTGAATGCAGTAACAGTGTAAATCACGGCACATAGATTCTATAATGCTACTAAAGTAGGCGATATCCTTGTTCCACTCCACGGCAACAACCATATCAGCATACGAATGAAAAAGAGTGCGGTCTTTGATGGAAGCCAGCTCATAGCAACAATATACAGGAAACCATACATTATGCCAACCAAATAACTGATAACCGTTTCCCTCTTTACAGGTACAGTAATGGCCTTCAATTTGCCGTTTTTCTTCAGGCGAAAATCTCACTTTGCTATGATAAAATATATGGGCAAACTTCTGGTCATTGTGGACATATGGAAGAATTACCGCTGTCAAATTGTAGACAACCGGATTCTTGGAGCCAAAGAGCACATGCTCAATCCCTGTTATAAGGCCAATCTGATTATTGGCGCAGAATCTTGAAACAGTAGGAAGCCATTCAAGCGGGAGATAGTTTTCCGGGAAAACAAGGAGATCCACTTGTTGATCGATTGCTGCATCCAGCATCTTTGAAAGATTTCTGTATCGTTGATAACTGCGATTTGGTTTTTTATTAAGAGCGGCTTTGAAATTATCGACTTTAAGCTCCGCATTGCCGATTGCAACACAAAGTTTGTTCTTATAATTACAGGGATCTTTTCTACCAACATAAATTACATGAGAATTATTGTCGGGTATATTGGAACTATTGAGGCTATGGAGACCATTGAAGCTGTTAAAACTTGTGACCTTTATTTCCTCTAATTCATAAAGAGTGTGGTTTTCTGTTCTTTCGATATTGGGGAAATTACAATTCAAATAAATACGCTTTAATTCTGTTTCATGCTCTTGTGCATTATAGATTTTCCCGTTGCAAATTCCTGCGCACAACAGGAAGAAAGAGATTTCCTGCGGAGTAACCATGTAGGGGTAGTAACAGTAGGGATTGCTGACCCATTCTGAATCCAAAATCTCGATATTCTCTGAAAGTTCACAGAGATGAATGTCAGGGTGATCCTCTCCCATCAGTTGGTTCAATATACAGTCAATAGGAAGCGGGAGGACATATTTATTAATCATACGGAAACGACAGCAATCTAATCGCGCCCGATGTATTAGATCAGGAATAAATAGTTTCAACACCTGGGACGAGCAATCGAATTGGTTTGAATTTTCCGATAATGTTTCATGAATTTTTTCAATTACATGGTTAATTTCCGCGCTCCATGTCAGCGCAGTTGTTCGGCATAGAGCAGCGCGAAAAACCCGAAGGAGTCCATCTTTTACATGAATGCCATTAGGATGTACTTTGTCTTCAGGAATCTCAAGGCGTCTAATTGCAGAAAGAATGCGTAAGGCACACTGTTCAAGAAGTTTGATCCGATTGTTTACGACAAGGATTTCTAAAATGCGTTCCCAAACACCGTAATTATCAATCAGTGTTTGCTCGTCCAAAATTACCATAAGGTCTTTCTCGAAAGCATTTTCTTCTTTTTTGTCATTAATAAGACCGCATACCTTGCGATATTTACCCAAAAATTTAGAAAGGGCAAATTTGTTAATGGTAATACCGTCAACACTACGCAGTTTATTGATGCTGTCACTATTTCTCAGATTAAAAATTTCACTATAATCTTTGCCATACAAGACGCGATCCATATCAGGCATCATTCGAAATTCACTGACATTTCGTGCGATCTGAGTTTGAAAGCATTTTAGTAGAGCCTGGGTAGCACCAGATTGAAAATAAAACACTTTGACCTTACTATTTTGAACACATATATGGCAATGGGGACTGCTAAACAGTTCGGTGTTTATCTCATATGTAATATCATCGTCTTTTTCCTTTTTGCATGTTTCTTTCTCATAAATCTGAAGGACTGGTCTTTCACACTTTTGCAAGAACAGCTCGATTACATCGTCAGAAGTAAGCTGCTGTGTCTCATCCTTATTCCGTGCTCGCTTATAAAGCGGGCTATTTTTCTCAACCTTATCTACGATGATAATATCGTCCACATAGCGCCCATAGTAAACCGGATTCCACTGTTTAATAACAGCGTTGTCAAACGAAGTCAAAACCCAATTGGAGAGAATATTTGAGGGGAGGAACCCAATCGGAAGAATAGTACGATCTGCGATAGAAAGTTCGGTGCCACTGCAAATAGGCCTAATCATATCAGAGTATTGACGAAGCACACGGTATACAAAATAGTTGACACGCTGGATCCAAAGCTCTGAGCGGTTGTAAGATTTCGAGAAGTTTTCAAAATCAGTTTCCAGCATGTCAACACTGTAATAGAAGCTTTTAAAATCCAAAGTAAGGATTACGGCATCCTGCTTATCATTTAAACGCTCCTTGGCCCGTTCTAACCCATGGTCGCGCCAGCTTTCATACTGTGAAAAGTATGGTTCAAACAAATGCGGGGAATATGTGATATCTCCTGATTCTGGATTAACAAGATTTTTCTTAAGACGGTTTCCATAGGAATGCTCATACATTCCCTCGCTATCGTCCTCGCAGTTTTTATCAAGCATTCTTCCAACGGATAGTACCCACAAAACACCAAGTACATGTCCATCGACTGGCAAATCAATAAAGAACTGCGGTTTTTCCATGCGGATTGGCGTACTGCTGCTGTTAAGGATCACCGTATTTTCTGGCCCTTCCTGCAATTTCTTTGGGTACACAAGGATGGACACACCGCTTAATATTTGATCAATAAACGTATTCCAGTCGTGATCTGAGCCAGTTAAATTTTGAACCAGTGTTTCCAGATGAGATTCTATGTCCTGGCTTTCATACACGATCAGCTGATCTCGGAGAGGAAGCTGTGTTTTATCAAAGTAGACACTGGCTTTCAATTTTTTATAAGCAATTTTCACTCGCTCGGAAAGCTCAAGACTCATGTGCAGAATCCTCCTTTTGTGCAGCGATTGCTTTTAAAAACACCTTACCATAGCGGGCCGCTTTCGTTTCACCCACGCCGGACACATCCAAAAACTCTGCCATGGTGCGCGGTGCTTTTACTGCCATATCCATCAGTGTCGCATTGGAAAAAACAATGTATGCAGGAACATTTTCCTGCTGCGCAATCTGAGTTCTAACAGCCTTCAGCACAGCAAACAGGTTGTCCACCTCTTTTGAGCCAGAAGACAGTTCTGTTTGACGGATATTCTTTTCCGTGGTGAAAGAGGCAGACCCTGTTCGAACTGGCATAAATACTTTTTTCCCTTTAAACAAGACAGAAGACGCTGTTGGGGTTGGTTCCAGTGTAGAATGGAGAGAGTTTACATGCAAATATCCTTCCAGTTCCAAGAAGTCAATCAATGAGCGGACCTGTTCTGCGGTCATCTTGTTCATAAGACCATAGGTCGATAGGCGATTTAAGCCAAGATCCAAGATCCGTTTTTCCTTACTGCCGCGGAGCGTTTGAATGATTAGCGTTTTTCCTACAAAATAACCCAGATTTTCTTTCACGCGAATCACACAGGAAAGGATCATTTGGGCAGGGATTGTGATGTCATTAAGTTGATAGCTGCTTTTGCAGTTGCCACAGTTACCGCATACTGCCTCATGTTTTTGGCCGAAATAATCTAAAATATGGCCACGCAGACATTTCGTAGTTTTGCAGTAGCTAACCATTGTCTGAAGCCTCTCGTAATCCTTTTGCCGAACAAGGGCCTGCGCATCTTCGCTCAGTTCTTCGTTACTGCTGCTTTTGATGAGGAAGCGGGCAGTTTCAATGTCCCCAGCTGAAAAGAGAAGGATACAGTCTGCCGGTTCGCCATCACGACCTGCGCGGCCCGCTTCTTGATAATATGCTTCCAGGCTTTTTGGCATATTGTAATGGATCACGAAGTTGACATTCGATTTGTCAATTCCCATTCCAAAGGCGTTGGTTGCAACCATCACATTTTTGCGGTCAAACTGAAAAGCATTCTGATTGGATCGTCGCGTAGATTCATCCAGGCCCGCATGATAACAGGTTGCTGAGATTCCTTTGTCACAGAGATGTTGGCAAATCCGTTCCACGGAGGCACGGGTAGCACAATATATGATTCCGTTTTTCTCTTTGCGTTCTTGGAGTAAGTTGAGAAGAACGGACATTTTATTCTTTGGAGACTGTACATCAAAAAAAAGATTGGGGCGGTCAAAGCCAGTGACATTACACATTGGATCAATAAGTCTTAGCAGCCGAATAATGTCTTGCTGTACCTCGGCAGTGGCGGTTGCAGTAAATGCTGCCACTACAGGGCGATGTGGCAAAGTGTCAATAAAATCTGCAATTTTCAAATAGCTCGGACGAAAATCCTGACCCCATTGTGAAATACAGTGGGCTTCGTCTACTGATACTAAAGAGATTTCTATTTTCTGAACCAATGCCAAAAACTCTTTTGTGATAAGACGCTCTGGAGCAATATAGAGAAGCTTATATGCACCTTTTCTTGTGCGTTCATATACCAGACGAAGCTGGTCTGAGGTCAAAGAACTGTTAATATATGCGGCGGTTATCCCTGATTTTTTTAAAGCAGACACCTGATCTTTCATCAGGGAAATAAGTGGCGAAATGACCAGTGTCACGCCGGAAAGCATTAAAGCAGGAACTTGGTAGCACAAAGATTTTCCACCGCCAGTAGGCATGACTCCCAAGACATCCCGTCCGGACAGTATAGCATCAATAAGTTCTTCTTGGCCTTGACGAAATCGAGAGTGCCCAAAGTTGTGCTTTAAAATTGAGAATTTATCCATACCATCACCATCAATGAATGATATCGCTTGCTGAATCCACCGCCCACAGCGGAAGATTCAGCAGCCAATCTTCTTTCTTATAGTCTGCCATGGATGTCCGAATCGATAGCTGAGGCTGGAACTTTTCCCGGTATACTTTCAAACTCTTGGCCTGGAGATTCACCTCAGCTTTGACTTCGACTGGAATCACATCTTTACCGTTGTCGATGACAAAATCTACTTCTGCGGTTCCGCGATCTGCAGTCCAATAGTAGATATTTAGCCCTTTGATCGTTCTTAATTGCTGCAGGACATACTGCTCTGTCAGAGCGCCCTTAAACTCTTTGAACAATTCATTCCCGTCCAGCAGCACATCCTGCCGGAGTCCAACCATACAAGACAAGAGGCCTACATCCAGCAAAAACAGCTTGAACGCTTTCAAATCCTCGTAGGCTTTTAATGGCAAGCTGGGAGCAGATACCCGGTGGATCTTATGGACCAAGCCGCAATCGGTCAGCCAGAGCATGGCCAGCTCATATTCCTTGGCACGGGCACCCTCTTTGATAAGGCCATAGATAAACTTTCGATTTTCCTTGGCAAGCTGGGCCGGGATGCTGTTCCAAAGCATCCGAATACGGGGTACTGTCTCGTTGGGCGCGTGTTTGGAAAAGTCCTGCTCATAAGCGGACAGAATGCGCTGTTGAATTTCCCGCACCTCATTGAAGTCATGATTGTCCACAAAGGCTTGGACAACCTCCGGCATACCGCCCACATAGTAGTACTGCTTCAGCAGATCGGAATAATCCTGCTTGAACATGGTAGCCATATCAAAATCGCCCTGGTTTAGCAGTTCCACATATCGGTCTTTCCCCATAGCCATGAGAAACTCGGAGAAAGAAAGCGGATAGAGATCAAGAAACTCTACTTTTCCAACTGGGAAAGAGGTCCCTTGATGCAATGCTACGCCCAAAAGGCTCCCGGCACAGATGATTTGATATTGAGGAGCGTCTTCGTTGAAATATTTGAGGCTGGTCAATGCAGTCGGTACTTCCTGTACCTCATCAAAAATCAGAAGGGTATTTGCCGGGTCGATTTTATGCCCTGCGTAGAGCTCCAAACCTGTCACCAACCGCTCTACCGCAAGGCTTCCTTCAAATAAATTGCGCATCCGTTCGTTGTTGTCAAAGTTGATATAAACAACAGATTCATATTCAGCGGCGCCGAACGCCTTCATGAGCCAGGTCTTTCCCACCTGACGGGCGCCGCGGATCACCAGCGGCTTGCGATGCTTTTTGGCCTTCCATTTTTGAAGCTGCTCCATGACAGTGCGATACATTCCATCACCCCTCAGAAATCTTAACTGTATTATACCACATATCGCCAAAAAATCAAACGACTTTTGGGCCTATAAACTCATTTTGCAAAATGATTAATAGAGAACGGGGTGGTGAATCAAGTTCTTTGAAGGATTGTGAACGGACCAACGCTCCTATATAGTTTATAGTGCCATTCAAGTACGCTCTCCCTTTTTAACAGAAAGGAGATTGTAATGAATCTACAGGAAAACAAGCAGATGAAGGAATTTGCGATATGGTCGGAGGACTCCTCGATTTCCATCCGGTATGTTCCCTGCCAGGCGGATCAGCTGCGTACTGCGATTCAACTGGCGCTGAAAAGCGCATATATAGAGCAACTGGAAAGAAAGGAGGGGTGATATGGAAAATCGGGTTTATTGCTTATATCGTGTATCCACGAGAAAGCAGGTGGACTTCAAGGCGGAAAATCAGGCTGATATTCCTATGCAGAGAAAGGCTTGCCGGGAATTTGCCGGGCAAATGGGATGGGAAATCCTTTACGAAGGCCAGGAAGCCGGCGTATCCGGGTTTAAGGTGAGTGAAAAAGACCGGGATG
>ERZ1643251.1395-NODE-1395-length-27533-cov-5.594548_pt1 | contig 27533 bp, 25 predicted proteins | sample MGYA00579261_ERZ1643251 | MGnify/ENA primary metagenome ERZ1643251 (study PRJEB29033, sample SAMEA4952267) | chicken gut metagenome | biome: Broiler Chicken; feature: Gastrointestinal Tract; material: Caecum | place: Ireland | collected 2018 | study: Broiler... | reverse complement strand
AGTCAGTCGTTCCGACTGACGATCGAGTAATACGCGTTCGATGTGAGACGGTAGACCAGCATATAGAACAGCGCAAATATTATAAAGCTGACGACGGTCGTTCCGATCAGCAGAGATACATTGTCGAGATTGAACAAGGTCATTATCTTCGCGATGAACGGGAACGCGAACGTCAGGTGCAGTCCGGCGAATATGAGCGGCAGATAGAATACGGTCAATAGCTGCGAGTTGATGCTCGAGCGGATGTTCTTCTTGGTCATGCCGACCTTCATCATTATTTCGAACCTCGATTTGTCCTCGTAGCCCTCGGTTATCTGCTTGTAGTAGATAATCAGCACCGCGGCGGCGACAAAGACAATACTCAATAGAATTCCGAGATAGAGCAGGCTGCCGAATGTACTGTTGAAGTCGCGGCGCTCGCTGGCTTTGTTCATGCAGGCGCTCAAATAATGGTAATTGGTGTCGGTCTCCTCGTCGTACTGCTTTATCAAAAGCAGCTGCTCGCGTATCGATTTAGTCATTGCAATCTGCTCAGTATCAGGCAGACTGCTGTCGAAGCAGTAATTCCAGAACAGCTCGGTCGCGGTATTGCCGCTGTCACGCACGAGTCCGAGCAGCGATTCGGCAATAGAGTCGAAGTCGGGCGCGACCATATACACAGTCGGTATTATCAGCATCGAATCCTCGGTTTCCATAGGTACGCTGTCGAGATGTTTGACTATTGTAAATGAACAGTCGCCGACATTGACGCGCTCAGGCTGTAATGCGCTTCTGCCCGCACAGTACAGCGCCTCGCCGGTGGACAGCGTCACATTCTCGCCGGTCATGCGGTTGTAGTCCTCGAGCGGAACGATGACCAGCTGCATGAGGTTTCCGAACGACGTCGGGTTGTAGATGTTGACCGAGCTTGAATTTATTTCGAAATCCTCATTTTCTAACAGTCCGACTATCGCTACCGAGCGGTAGTCGAGCAGATTTTGCGGCGTGTCGCCGGCAGATGTTATGCCGTTTGTGATGATTTCGCGCATTTGTGACGAAGTGTCGTCAACAAAGGCGCTGTCATGGAAGCCGACGCGTATCGTCACGTCTCGCGGGCAGCGCGCGTTGATTGCGCTCTCCGAGCCGAAATACAGGCAGGTCGTCGACGACAGCATGACCAGCACCATTGTCGCGAGTATGCAGATTGACGCGAGTCCCGCGCCGTTGCGCTTCATGCGGTAGACCATAGACGCGACCGACACGAAGTGCCGCTTGTTGTAATAATACTTCTTGTTCTTTTGCAGCATACGGCAGACGAGCACCGAGCCGGAGATGAATATCATGTAGGTCGCGACGATGACCATTATCACCGCAAGGAAGAATATCACCAGCGCCGATACCGGGTCCTCGATGCTGACCGCGAGCCAGTACGCGCCGCCGAGCAGGATGATTCCGCCGATACCGATTATCGGATTCGCGCGCGGCGGCTTCTCGCCGAAGCTCTCGCTGCCGAGCAGCGACACCGCGGTCGAAAGATTCAGCTTGACGAGCGAGCGTATGAACAGCAGCGCGAATATTACCAAAAACATTATCGCGGTGTTGCGCAGCGCGTCAGTCGATATTGTAAATTCGTAGTTAATGTCGGTGCTTGTGATGTTGTTAAGTCCGAGCTGCGCGAGCTTCGACAGACCGATTCCGGCGGCAAAACCGACTGCAAGCGATATCACCGCCGTGGTCAGAGTCTCCCAGATCAAAATCCGCGCGATACCGCGCTTGTCCATGCCGAGTATATTGTACAGTCCGAACTCGCGGCCTCTCCGCCTTATCAGAAACGAGTTGGTATAGAACAGGAATATGACCGAAAATATGACCATGACGAAGCTGCCGAGCAGCATTGTCGCCACAATCGCCGTGCCGCCGTAGGAATCCATCACCGCCGGCGATACTGATAGATACTGCAAAATATAGGTCATCATTACCATTCCGGCACAGGTAAGTATATACGGTACATACAGTCGGCGATTGTTCTTTATACCGTTCCAAGCAAGACGAGGAAAGAAAATTTTACTCATTTGACCTCACCGCCTGACGCAATCACTGTGAGCGTGTCAGATATTTTCTGATACAGCTGCTCGTTCGTGTTATTTCCACGGTAGAGCTGGTGGAACACCTCGCCGTCGCGAATGAATAATACACGACCGGCGTGGCTCGCGGCTTTGACCGAGTGCGTGACCATGATTACCGTCTGACCGCTGCGGCTTATCTCGCTGAACAGCCGCAAGAGCTCGTCCGACGACTTTGAATCGAGCGCTCCGGTCGGTTCGTCGGCGAGTATCAGCTTCGGCGAGGTTATCAGCGCGCGTGCGACCGCGGCTCGCTGCTTCTGTCCGCCCGAGACTTCATACGGGTATTTTTTCAGCAAACTCTCGATACCGAGCGTTTTCGCGATGGGGGCGAGCCGTTTGTGCATATCGCGGTAGGCGACGCCGGCGAGGACAAGCGGCAGGTAGATGTTGTCCTCGAGCGTGAACGTATCAAGCAGGTTGAATTCCTGAAACACAAATCCGAGATTGTCGCGCCGGAATGCCGCGACCTCTGACTCCTTGAGCTTTGAAAGCTCGTCGCCGTCGAGCAGAATGCTGCCGCTGGTCGGGCGGTCAAGCGCGGCGATGAGGTTGAGCAGTGTCGTTTTGCCCGAGCCGGATTCGCCCATGATCGCGACATACTCGCCCCTCTCGACGCTGAAATTTACATTGCGCAGAGCCTCGACCCGGTTTCCTCCGAATCGCGTGATGTAAACCTTTTTTAGCTGACTTACTTCGAGAATACTCATATAACTGTGAAAAACCTCCGTTATATTGCCGTGGCGCTGTGTCACGGCGTGTTTATGTATATATTATACCGTAAATTCGCGCCGTTCGCTATCGAATCGCCTTACATAATTAGCCGGAGGTCTTACATTTTTGTTAGCTATCATTCAACGCCGAGCTGGACTCGACCAAGACCGATGTATATTCTTGTGCCCTTGTCGGGCTGTGATTCGGCGCGTATTGTGTGACCGAGCCGCGTGCAGATGAGCCGACAGAGGTACAGCCCGATTCCGCTCGCGCGCTTGTCGGTGCGACCGTTGCAGCCGGTGCTGCCCTTTTCGAATATGCGCGGCAGGTCCTCGGGAGAGATGCCGATTCCGGTGTCCTCGACGCAGAGCTCATCTCCGGTAATATAGATTGAAATAGAACCGCTCGGCGTGTATTTGAGCGAGTTCGACAGCACCTGCTCGATAACGAACAGCAGCCATTTTTCGTCGGTCAGCACCATTCGGTCTATCGGGGCGAGGTTCAGCTTCAGCTGTCGGTATATAAATTCGCCCGCGAATCTGCGTATCGCCTGACTGACGATATCGCCGAGCTGACAGCTGCGCAGCACATAGTCGGTCGATTCCGAGCCGAGCCGCACATACGCCATGACCATGCCGACATAACGCTCGATTTCGGAGAGCCTGCCGGACAGCTGCCGCGACAAAGTTGAATCCTCGCTTTGCAAAATCAGGCTCATTGCCGAAATCGGCGTCTTTATCTGGTGCGCCCAGATAGTGAAGTAATTCGAGAGGTCGGTGTATTTCGCGGCGGCGTCGGTTTCGGAGCGGCGCATCTCGTCATACAGCTTCGAGATTATCTCGCGGTAGTCGCAGTCGTCCGGACTGAGACATTCGGGCAGGCTGTCGACTCCGTCGAGGCGGCGCAGCGAATTTTTCAGCTGCTTGTGATGTATATACGCGCGGCTGAAATCGACGGCGGCGAATATCAGACCGATAACAGCGCAGATTATCGTCGGATACAGCACTGCTTCGAGCGGCAGATGATACAGCCGGAAGCTGACCGCGAAAAACAAGATACATATGATTGCCGCGAGGATTCCGAGCAGATGCCGTTTTAAGTAAAGGGAAATGAACATTGTTATGGCCATGACTTCGCGTCAGCGAAGTCTACCTTTCCTTGTCGATGTTTTGTGGCGGTTTTGCGCAGCAAAATCGAAGTCAGAGACTTCGAAGTCACAAAACTCGCAGTCTGAAAATTTATTTTCAGACTTATCACCGGTAAGTTAGTTTTCAATTATATACCCGCTGCCGACTCGGGTCGTGATGAAGCCCTCGAGTCCGGCGGCGTCGAGCTTTTTTCTAAGGCGGTTGATGTTGACGTTCAGCGTGTTCTCGTCGATGAAGCTGTCGGTCGCCCAGAGCTTTTCCATGAGCCGCTCGCGGCTGACCGTGCGCCCGCGATTTTCCATCAGCGTCGTCAGAATGCGGTATTCGTTTTTGGTCAGTGTGATTTTCTGACCGTTGTATGTGAGCGTGTTGTCGCCGGTGTTCAGTATCGCGCCGCGGTGCTCGATAACCGGCAGCACGCCTCCGAAATCGTAGGTGCGGCGGAGCATTGCCTGTATTTTCGCAATCAGCACGCCGAGGTCGAACGGCTTCGCGATGAAGTCGTCCGCGCCCATATTCATTGCCATGACGATATTCATGTTGTCCGACGCCGACGAGATGAATATGACCGGGGTTTTCGAGACATTCCGTATCTCGCGGCACCAGTGATAGCCCGAGAAAAAGGGAAGCGTGATATCGAGCAGCACGATGTGCGGCTCGTATTCGGCGAAATCGCGCATGACATCGCGAAATGACGTGACATAACGCACTTCAAGCTCCCATTTTGCGGCATATTCGGCGATGAGCTTCGCCGAATCAAGGTCATCTTCGACCAGTAATACACGATACAATTAAATCACCTTTTTTCTTGGATTACATATAAATTATACCATGCGACAGGTCAAAAGTCAACGGCTTGTCAATTTGTTGTATGATAGTAGAATCGTCACTACAGGAAAAAATTTATCGCGTAAATATATTTTGAAAATTTTTGTATAGCTATTGCATTTTTTGAATTGGTGTGGTATAATATAATCAATAAATAAACACCCATTTAACGCTATGATGGAAAAGAGTAAATTCACCGAGCCATAAAGAGAGTATCCGGTCGGTGCGAGGATACAGGCAGAGTGTTTTGAATACATTCCGGAGCAGTCTCCCGAAGTAGCAGTAGGGTCGACCGGGCGCGCCCGATACAGCGCGGTGTGATCGGCAAAACTGCCCGTCACATAATGAGGAGCCTTTCGTGAGCAAGGCTCAAACTGAGGTGGTACCACGATTGCCCTGTCGTCCTCTGTCCCGCGTACGCGGGGCGGGGGATTTTATAATTTAGCGGCAGCCGCGATACCGGTACCATATCCGCGGCAGCCGCGAAAAACGAAAGGATATTATTTATGCAGATTTACGAAGAATTGCAAAAACGCGGTCTTATCGCGCAGGTGACTGACGAGCCGCAGATACGCGAGCTTATCAACAGCGGAAACGCCATTTTCTACATCGGTTTCGACTGCACCGCGGACAGCCTCACCGCCGGACACTTCATGGCACTGACTCTTATGAAGCGTCTTCAGATGGCGGGCAACCGCCCGATCGCGCTGATCGGCGGCGGCACGACGATGATCGGCGACCCGTCGGGTCGCACCGATATGCGCAAGATGCTGACCAAGGAGGATATCGACCACAACGCCGAGTGCTTCAAGCGTCAGATGTCGCGCTTCATCGAATTCGGCGAGGGCAAAGCGATGATGCTCAACAACGCCGACTGGCTATTGAATCTCAACTACATTGAGCTGCTGCGCGAGGTCGGAGCCTGCTTCTCGGTCAACAATATGCTGCGCGCCGAGTGCTACAAGCAGCGTATGGAGAAGGGACTGTCCTTCCTCGAATTCAACTATATGATCATGCAGTCCTACGACTTCTACTACCTGTTCCAGAAATACGGCTGCAATCTCGAGTTCGGCGGCGACGACCAGTGGTCGAATATGCTCGGCGGTACCGAGCTGATACGCCGCAAGCTCGGTCGCGACGCGCACGCGATGACGATCACGCTGCTGACCGACTCGCAGGGCAAGAAGATGGGAAAGACCGCCGGCAACGCCGTCTGGCTCGACCCGAACAAGACCTCACCGTTCGAATTCTACCAGTACTGGCGCAATGTCGACGACGCCGACGTCATGAAGTGCATTCGTATGCTGACCTTCCTGCCGCTGGAGCAGATCGATGAGATGGACGCATGGGAGGATTCGCGCATAAACGAAAAGAAGCAGATTCTCGCGTATGAGCTGACCTCGCTCGTTCACGGCAAGGAGGAGGCGGACAAGGCTCGCGAGGTGTCGCAGTCGCTGTTCGCCGGCGGCGGAGACGACTCGAATATGCCGACGACCGAGCTCGATTCGGCTTCGGTTTCGGACGACGGAATGAACATTATCGACTTAATGCTCGCCTGCTCGCTCGCTGCCAGCCGTGGAGAGGCAAAGCGTTTGATAACGCAAGGCGGCGTAATGCTCGACGGCGAAAAAGTGACGGCGTTCGACCTCATGGTTCCGAAGTCCGCGCTCGAGGGCGGCGTCAAGCTGCGCAAGGGCAAGAAGATATTCCACCGCGCGGTTCTGAAATAGTTGTTAGTTGTTAGTTATTAGTTGTTAGTTAATGGTAAGCAATCATAGCATAACGACGTATGGGAATGCACATAATAACCGTACGGACGTTATAGATAGCCCGTGTGTCATATTGGCGTGCGGGCTTATCTGGTGCGATAAAACCTATAAGGACGGTCAAAATCAATGATAAAAGCTGTGATGTTCGATACAAAGCCATACGATCGCGAATCGTTCGAGCGGGTGCTCGGTGACGATATCTCGCTCGACTGTTATGAGACCCGACTCGACAGTACAACTGTCGGGCTTGCCGCCGGTTACGACGTTGTGATAATGTTTGTCAACGATGTCGCCGACGATAAGGTGATAGCCGAGTTATACAAGTACGGAGTAAAGCTGATCGCGCTGCGCTGCGCGGGATTCAACAATATCGATTTCAAGGCGGCGTACGGAAAGCTTCACGTTGTGCGCGTACCCGCGTACTCGCCGTATGCCGTAGCCGAATTTACGATGGGACTGCTGCTGACCTCGCTGCGCCGGATTCACAAGGCGTACAACCGGACGCGCGAGTTCAATTTCAGTATAAACGGCTTCACCGGATTTGATCTGCACGGTCGTACAGTCGGAGTGATCGGCGCGGGAAAGATCGGGCGCGCGTTCATCAATATCTGTAATGGCTTCGGAATGAAGGTGCTCGCATACGACAAATATCCGGGTGAGGGAATTCCCGCCGAATTCTGCGAGCCGGAGCGGATATATCGCGAAAGCGACGTTATTTCGCTGCACTGTCCGCTGACCGATGAAAACTACCACATGATTGACGAAGCCGCGATATCGAAGATGAAAAAGGGTGTGTATATACTGAACACGTCGCGCGGCGCGCTGATCGATTCAGAGGCACTGCTCGACGGCATCAAATCGGGCAGAGTCGGCGCGGCCTGCCTTGACGTGTATGAGGAGGAGTCGGACATCTTCTTCGACGACCGCTCGGGTCACATTCTGCACGACGACACGCTCGCACGACTGTTGTCGATGCCGAATGTACTGGTCACGTCACATCAGGCGTTTCTGACCGAGGAGGCGCTGGGAAATATCGCCGAGACGACGATCGCGAATATCCGCGGCTTCTTCGCGGGCGAGCCGATGCCAAACGAGATCTGCTACCATTGCAGCAGTCTCGGCGAGTGCAAAAAGCAGAGGAAGGAACACTGCTTTTAACTGAAAGTCATACACTTCGTTTGTTACGAAATACGTATAAATTTACCGGCGGAAAATTGAGCGCAGTCGATTGAGCTGACGAAAGCGTTAGTGATTTGTCAATCAGATTGTCAATCTATCTGAAAACAAATAATATTTACAATTGTAGGTTATGCGAATTTCGCATAACCTATTTTAATGTATATTACTTGACAAATATAATGAAGTATGCTATTATATAATTGTAAACAGATTTGTTTGCAGCCAGCCCTGCACATGAGGGGCAGGCATTCGATTCTTAATATTCATAGCCAAATTGGACGTGACCTGATAATAAAGGAGGAGAGTATTGTGAAAAAATATCGCGGGAAAACCAACTTACGTCGCGGAAGAATCTCGAGAGCAGGCTGCTGTCTGTTTATCTTGTTGATGACTTTGAATCTTCTTTTAGGCTGTCAGCAGAAAGAAATGGAAGCGGACGATTCTGAGAAGATAAAGCTGTCGAATGTGTTCGCCGGTGAGCAGCTGACAATTGACACTGGATTCTCGGTCAATGATTTGTTTATGATTGACGGCAGAATTTTTGCGGGCTGTGACGAAAATGCCGGTGACCACTATATCCGCAGGCTTGCTGAATATGCCGACGGCGAGTGGACGATAGTTGATTTTCCGGAAGAAGTCGATTATCAGGAGCTTGGCATCGTGGACGGAAAATATGTGTTGCTCATTAACTATTTCGATATGGAAAAGGGCGACAGTTATGAGCTTTGCTGCTATGAGGGCAGCGATTTGATCTGGAGCTATGACGTCGCTGAGCTCGCGGCGTATGACAGCAGTATATACATACCTGTTTCGATGTTATGCAATTCGGGGCTGTGCTGGCTTTCAGTCGGAGATCTGATAGTTGTCATCGATGCGGACGGCAAGGTTACAAGGCAGATAGAGGTTGGCGAAGAAGTGAACCGGATCGGCGCGTTGCCCGACGGCGGTTTGTATGTGCTGACTTCAAGCGGGGTATATACAATCACTGACGGCAGCCTTTCAAAGAGCAGTGACAATGACCTGAAACCGCTTTCCAGAAGTTCATATTCGGGTATCGTCGACGGCAAGCTGTGGTACTCTAACGACGACGGCGTTATGATTATTGACGCAGACGGTGAGCGTATGATTGTCGACTGGCTCGCGTCAAGCATCACTCCTACATTAATCAACAGCATAGTTATACCGTCGGTTGACGAGATGCTGTTTTACGGCAGCGACGGACTCGGCGGCGCATACGGTTTGTGGAAATATACGCGTGTGCCGGAGGATCAGCTGCCTGAAAAGACGGTGATAGATTTAAGCTACATTGAGGACGGACGCGGTTTCTTCAAGAAAGCGGCTATCCTGTATAATAAGTCGCAGAGCGATTATTATGTCAGAGCAAAGGATTACAATAGTACGATTGGCGACGGTACATATGACGATATGCAGCAGCGTTTCATGGCTGACATTGTCGCCGGCAACGCCGGTGACGTAGTCTGCTACTCCGATTATGACTGGTATGATACTTTCGCGTCAAAGGGCGCGGTCGCTGACCTTTCAGAATATCTCGACAATCCGGACGATATTTTCGGCTGCATAAAGCGGTATTGCAGCTACGATGATAAAATCTACGCGCTTGTTCCCGAGTTTTCGATTAAAACCTTCCTCTCCACCGAGGACGACCCGATAGCCGACGGCGGCTTCACTATGGACGATATCTTCGATTTCGACAGCTCGGAGCGCAGGCTTATGGCGGATATGACACAGGCAAGCTTCAGCCGGTGCTTCCTCGATTCGGTGATCAGCGACTGTATCGACTACGACAACGCGAGCTGCGACTTTACATGCGACGAGTTTGTCGGTTATCTTGAATACTATTCAAAGCTCAAAGCCGAGGACGATTATGTCGATATATATAACGAGAATTTATTCGCTTCGGGTGAGGTTGCACTCTATAATTATACGATATCAACGCTGTCCGATTATCTTCATATAAATTATATCTACGCGGCTGACAGCCGGATACTCGGATATCCATATAAGGACGGAGCAAACGGCGCCAAGGCGATGATATCGCCGCAGAATTTCTGCTCGATTGCCTATTCGAGCAATGTCAAAGCCGAAGCTGCCGATTTCATAGAATTTATGATTTCGTATGAAGTGGTCTACGACGAGATGCGCGGTATGAGATATATTCCGTCGTCGCGTGACACGCTGCGTAAAATATGTGAAAATGACGCTAAGTATATTAAATATTTGTATTTCTACAAGGATGCTATAGGCAGCTGGTCAGGAAATTCACAGCCTTTTGACGAAGCCCAAGAGGGACCCGGCTGGAATGTCGAGGTCACCGGGGAAAGCATCGACGCGCTGTGTGAATTCGTGGATTCGCTCGACATAATTAAGCCGGTGCCGAATAAGGTGAAGTCGATTGTCACAGAGGAGCTGTCGGCATATCTGTCCGGCGCACAGACCGCGGAGACTACAGCGGACATTATCAACAGCCGCGTCGGAACCTATCTTGCCGAGCGGCAGTGACTGCAATCCGCCTTGATGTGAAGCTATATAGATATGAAAAGCCATATTAAGATGTAAAAGCTATATAAAAACGAGGTATTCATCGATAAGGTGAATACCTCGTTTACTGCTTGCTTCGATAGCTTCCGGGAGTACGACCGGTTACAGCCTTGAATTGTTTGTTGAAATTCGCGGTGTTGTGATAGCCCGACTCGAGCGCGATGTCGAGGACAGTCTTGTCGGTAGTGCGCAGCAGTTGGATCGCGTGATCGATACGTCTTCGCTTGATATATTCGCCGGGCGTGACGCCGACGTATTTGTCGAACAGCCGCTCGAAGTTCGAACGACCCATATTCGCGATTTTACACAGCTCGGATATGCCGACGTCAGATGAGAAGCATGAATCGATATATTCGAGCGCGGCGGCAATCTGACCGTTGTTGGTGCCGAGACTCGACTGCTCGGTTACAAGGTCACAGCCGCGCAGGATATATACGAGTGATGATATCAGATGCTGTCTTGCCAACAGATAACCGCCGACAAGTCCGGAGTTGTATTCCTCCTCGGCGGCGAGCAGGCAGGCAACGATTTTGTCATATGAGCTGCCGGCGATTTCGCGGGTTATTCGATTTGAGTATTGTTTGGAGCGGTTGAAAAACAACCGTGTCAGGTCGGGGCTTCTATCGTCGGCTTCGCTTAAGTTCGACTGTGACAGCAGTATCAGCGGAGAGAAATGTAAATTCAGCGCCGACATCTCATACGACGGGTCGACATAGGTGATTTTGTGTATTTCGTTGTTTGAATATATGAAGATATCGCCGGGCTCTATAGGGTAGTCGTGACCGGTGACAGAATATATGCCGCGGCCACTGCGGAAATAGGCGATCTCAAACTCGTTGTGCTTGTGCGGGTAAAACTCGCGCCGCCCGGGTATTGAGATGACATTGTATATTGACAGGATAGATTGATTCATATTAATTGTTGTGGTGCTAATTGCACAAAAATCGGACGATATTTAACTAATATCGGTCAAATGTTGTTGAGACTGTAATTATTTATATGGTATCATTATATCATAAAAGATTTGATTTGTAAAGTCAAAATTGAATCAATTTCAATAATCGTGAAAAGGAGAAGAACATGAGAAATAGGCTTGCGATACTAATAGCCCTGATGATAGGTTTGAATTCGGCGCTTGCCGCCTGCGGCGACAGTGCCAGCGACAACGCTGTTGACAGTGCCAATGACACAGACGGGAATACAGCACAGACGAGCGCGTCCGACGATGGCTCGCTCGATAATTTACCCGAGCTTGATTTCGAAGGCGAAGTCATAAATGTGTTATATCGAGACGACGTCGTGAATTCGTTCTATGTCGATGAAAGCACCGGAGATATAGTCGACGACGCGGTTTATGAAGCGAACCGCGCGGTCGAGGAACGGCTCAATATAAATTTCAATCTGATAACTATGCCGGGCAGCTCCGAAGCCGACCGAGTCACCTATATGGGCGCGATTACAAACAGCGTCATGGCGGGGGACAACGCGTACGACCTGACCGCGATTCTGACCTACAACATCCCGACATTGATTCAAAGCGGCGTGCTTTTGAATCTGCTCGATGTGCAGTATCTCGACTTCGACCAGCCGTGGTGGGTCGGCGACCTGACAGAGATGGCGACGATAAACGGCAAGCTCTATTTCGCGTCGGGCGACGTGTCGCTCGAGCTTACGCAGAAAATATTCTGTATGCTGTTTAAAAAAGACCTTGCTGAGACTTTGAACAGCGGTGACATATATCAGCTGGTGCTTGACGGCAAGTGGACGCTCGACAATATGAAAACGCTCGCGACCGCGGCTTACGCCGACCTGAACGGAAATACCGCGGTCGACCCCGAGGACAGATACGGGCTTGTCGTCAATGACCTGAACAGCCTGTGCGGCTTCATCGCGTCGTTCGGAATGGAGATAACGACTCCCGACGACAATGGCGTTCAGCACATCAATTTCGCGACTGAGCGCACGGTCGACGCGATACAGGCGCTGACCGATCTGCTCAACGACAACGACGGTATATTCTACCAGAACAAGTCGGACGCTCTGCCCGAGACGGTGGCGGCTAATCACGATGTATACCGCGCGATGTTCAAGAATGACAATCTATTGTTCATCACGACCGAATTCAATCAAATCGCGACGATTTTCCGCGATATGCAAAGCGAATACGGCGTCATTCCCTATCCGAAGTTCGACGAGTCGCAGACCGAATACAACACGGTCGCGCGCAATACCTACAGCTCGTTCGCGATTCCCAAGACCTGCACCAAGACCGACGCGGTCGGAGCCGCGCTCGAGGCGCTCGCGTCCGAGAACTACCGCACGACGTCGCACGTATATTTCGAGACGGCGCTCAAGGTGAAGTATTCGCGCGACGACGTGACGTCGCAGATGTATGACATCATCAAAGACGGAATGAAGTTCAACTTCGGATACACGTTCAATGGGATAATCAATAATGTTATCAATCTCTACTGCGATTCGGTCGCGGGAGACAAGGTCTGGACGACCGAATACGCGGCGCAGGAGTCGGCAATTGAGACGAGTCTCGCGAAATTTTATGAAGATGTCAGTGAAATAGAATAGATTAAAACGCAGGAGCGGTTAACTCCTGCGTTATATTTATTCGGTAGGCTCAACAAATGGCGTGCCGGAAAACACATCGCTTCCAAGCTCGATATTGTCGAGAATGACGTTATCCGAATCGAACAGACCGCAATTTTCGAGCGCCGTACAGCCTGCGAACGCCTTATCGCCGACTGTGATTGTTCCCTCGGGAATCTCGTCAAATGTCACGTCGGTCAGCACCGCGCAGTCGGCAAAGGCAGATTTGCCGATCGACTCAAGCTTCGACGGCAGACGAACGCTTTTCAGTCCGGTTACAGTGCCGTCGCCATGAGGATAAATGAGACCGAAGAAAGCCATCTTCTCAATCACTCTGACGCTGTCGGGAATGTATACGCTGTCAGGCTGTCCCGCACCGCGCTTGCCGAGCAGAACCGCGTCGAACGCATGGTCGCCGATAACCGTAATTCCGTCGGGAATCACGACGTCGCCACCCTCGCCCAAGTATTTGGTCAGAATGACTTCACCGCCATGCAGCTTGATTTCAAAGTCGCCGATGACCGCGGTGCTTGTAAGCTTATCGTCGGTAATCGATATGGTTTTGCTGCTGTCTTCCCAGTCGATGCTGATACCGAATATATCGCAGAAAGCTCTGATCGGAAGATATACCGTTCCGTTGTAGTTGATTGGGAAGACTTGGTTGCCGTTTGCGTCGTACATGGACTGTTCATCTTCGTTGTATCTGACAATGATATTCGGATCGAGTGTCGCGGTGATGCTCTGCGCGGTGATTTGCGCTGTGACAATCGTCGCCGATATCCCGAGCGCGAACACTGCCGCGAGCAGCGATATCGACAGCGATATCAGGATGAGACGGGATTTTTTCATGGTAATACCTCCTGTGTTTTATTTTTGCAGACGTTCAATCATAACTGGGTCAATGTTGTTGAAAAAGCCTTTCCAATAGCGCTGCAGGTAACGTATTTCATCAAATTCTGTATCAACCCCATTTTGCCGCGTCTCGCGCATTATAAAAAGTGCTTCTTCAGTCGAAATATTATAAAGTAATATATCTATTTGGTCATAAAAATCAACAGAATTTGTATCGGGGTTGAATACCGGTCTTTCATTCTCTACTAATTTGTATATTCAGTATATCACAATATTGTGTAAAAGTCAATAGCTGCGAGTTGCTTTTTTGTGCAAAAAAAAGACCACATCTGACGAGCAGATATGGTCTTTATATTTGACTGTTGATATTTATGACCGCATAGTCATTACAACTTTGCCACAGCTATGCAGCTTTATTTCTTCATGCCTTCCTCAACCGCAACGGCGCAGGCGACGGTTGCGCCAACCATCGGGTTGTTGCCCATGCCGATGAGACCCATCATCTCAACGTGAGCCGGTACGCTCGACGAGCCGGCGAACTGTGCGTCGCCGTGCATACGTCCCATCGAGTCGGTGAGACCGTAGGAAGCGGGTCCGGCAGCCATGTTGTCGGGGTGCAGCGTGCGGCCTGTTCCTCCGCCGGACGCGACAGAGAAGTACTTCTTGCCGTTCTCGTGCGCCCACTTCTGGTAGGTTCCGGCAACGAGGTGCTGGAAGCGGGTCGGGTTGGTAGAGTTACCGGTGATCGATACGTCGACGCCCTCATGCTTCATGATAGCCACGCCCTCGAGTACGTCGTTAGCGCCGTAGCACTTAACCTTCGCCTTGTCGCCGTTCGAGTATGCCTTTTCGTAAACGACCTTGAGCTCGTCGTTGTAGAAATCATAATCGGTGCAGACATAGGTGAAGCCGTTGATTCTCGAGATGATGAACGCCGCGTCCTTGCCGAGACCGTTAAGGATTACGCGGAGCGGCTCTTTTCTGACCTTGTTCGCGGTTCTCGCGATACCGATTGCGCCCTCTGCGGCCGCGAACGACTCGTGTCCTGCAAGGAAGCAGAAGCACTTCGTCTCCTCGCGGAGCAGCATTGCGCCGAGGTTGCCGTGTCCGAGACCGACCTGGCGGTTCTGTGCGACCGAGCCGGGTACGCAGAACGCCTGAAGTCCGATACCGATAGCTTCAGCGGCGTCGGCGGCGCTGGTCGTGCCTTTCTTTATAGCTACGGCACAGCCGAGAGTGTAAGCCCATACCGCGTTGTCGAACGCGATCGGCTGTACGCCCTTGACAATTTCTTCTACGTTTACGCCTTTTGAAAGGCAGATTTCTCTTGCCTCTTCGAGGTCAGCGATTCCGTATTCGGCGAGGCACTTTTCAATGCCTGCCATTCTTCTTTCCTTACCTTCAAATGTTACGTTGTTGGACATTGTTGGTTCCTCCTCTCTTACTGCTTTCTCGGGTCGATATACTTAGCGGCTTCGTCATATCTGCCGTAAGTCTTGATGTTGGACTCGTAAGCTTCCTTCGGGTCCTTGCCGGCTTTGATGGCGTCCATCATCTTTCCGAGATGTACGAACTTGTAGCCGATAACTTCGTCGTTTTCATCGAGACCGAGCGAGAGGATATAGCCCTCTGCCATTTCGAGGTAACGAACGCCCTTCGCCTTCGTCGCGAAGATGGTGCCGATCTGCGAGCGCAGACCCTTGCCGAGGTCTTCGAGCGACGCGCCGATCGGGAGTCCGCCCTCGGAGAACGCGGTCTGGCTGCGGCCGTACGCGAGCTGCTTGAAGATTTCGCGCATTGCGACGTTGATAGCGTCGCAGACAAGGTCGGTGTTGAGAGCTTCGAGCAGGGTCTTGCCCTGAAGAATCTCAGCTGCCATTGCGGCGGAGTGGGTCATACCCGAGCATCCGCAGGTCTCGACGAGCGCTTCCTCGATGATGCCTTCCTTGACGTTGAGGGTCAGCTTGCACATACCCTGCTGGGGTGCGCACCAGCCCACACCATGTGACAGACCGGAAATATCCTTGATTTCATAGGCTTTTACCCACTTGCCCTCTTCGGGAATCGGAGCGGGACCGTGCTTCGGTCCTTTTGCGACCGTACACATATTTTCCACTTCATGTGAATAAATCATGTTTATTTTCTCCTTACTTAGCAGAATCTGACTTATTTTTATACAATAATTATTAAATTATTCTATATAAACTGAAATATAGCGGCTCGCGTTCGGATTATTTGATAATCTCGCCGTAAATTTTGCCGAACGCGCAGGCCGCGTTCGCTTCATCGGTGTCGATGTGCATAGCCGCCGCGAACTTCGGGCTGACGCGGCAGACAACGTCGCCGAATATCGTCGAGCGGTCAGCCGAATCGATTTTGACCGAAACGACCTGCTTGTCCGCAACGCCGAATGCCTCCGCGTCGGCAGGAGTCAGGTGGATGTGACGCTTTGCAACGATTACGCCCTCGGTGATTTCAATTTCGCCGGCAGGTCCGACAATCTTACATCCCGCGCTGCCCGCGATGTCGCCGCTCTCACGAACCGGAGCTTCGACTCCGAGCGTGCGCGCGTCGGTGAACGATACCTCGACCTGTGTCACCGAGCGAGCCGGTCCGAGGATGATTACGTTCGGGATCGACTTCTTCGGTCCGACGAGAGTCACGCGCTCCTCGCACGCGAACTGACCGGGCTGGGAGAGATCCTTTTTATGTGTGAGGGTCGCGCCCTTTCCGAACAGAGCTTCGATGTGCTCCTCGGTGAGATGAACGTGGCGGGCTGAGGTTTCAACCAATACCTTGTTATCCATTTTCAGAATTCCTTTCGATGTATAGATATATAAGTTATTTTGCCCATATATATAAATTATACTATATTTTCCGCGAAAAGTAAAGAATCAAATGATGAATTTTTGTAAATACTAATTTACGAATTATAGCTAAAACTACGAATCGAGGGACTATGATGAGCGATAATGATAAAAATGCCAGCAATGAAACAAAAAAGCCTGCCGCAGAAGAAGAGAGCGCCGGCGAACGGCTGGAGGAAATTCGCGAAACCGGCTCGGCGGTGACGAAATCGTCGAAAGGCTCGCTGCAATGTCTTACCGTTATCGGGCAGATCGAGGGGCACTATCTGCTCGGCGACAGCGCAAAGACTACAAAATACGAACACATCATCCCGATGCTGGTCGGAGTAGAGGAGAGCGACGAGATCGACGGACTGCTCGTGATACTGAATACCGTCGGCGGAGACGTTGAAGCCGGACTCGCGATAGCCGAGTTAATATCGAGCATGAGCAAGCCCACTGTGTCAGTGGTACTCGGCGGCGGGCATTCGATCGGCGTGCCGCTCGCGGTCGCGGCGAAGCGGTCGTTTATAGTACCGAGCGCGACGATGACGATACATCCTGTGCGCACGAACGGGCTGGTCGTCGGCGTGCCGCAGAGCTTTGAATATCTGCGTCGGATGCAGGGCAGGATCAACGATTTCATCGTCCGCAACAGCAAGATCAGCGCCGAGGTGCTGAATGAGCTGATGATGCGCACCGATGAGATCGCGACCGACGTCGGGTCGATAATCGACGGCGACGAGGCGGTGAAGCTCGGACTTATCGACGAGGTCGGCGGGCTCGACGCCGCGCTGCGCAGTCTGCATGGATTTATGGAAAAGAATGACAGTGCAAATTAAATAATCTGACGAATAAAATTATATAAAATAATCACATCCTCGTTGATATGATGAGGATGTGATTTTGTTTTATATATAATCATACAATCGTCGCGCCGAACGGCATCAGCGCGAGCTTGGCGAGCTTGAAGTGCTGCATCGCGAACGGTATTCCGATAATCGTAATCGCGAACAGGCAGCCGAAGCAGACATGGGTGAGCGCGAGCGGTATACCGGACAGAATCAGCCAGAATATGTTAAGTATCAGCGAAACCGCGCCTCCGCCGTATACAATCTCGCTCCCGAACGGCAGAAATGACAGCTGCGCGAGCTTGAAGCACTGCACGCCTATCGGTATGCCGACGATTGTAATACACCATAACAGACCGGCGAACAGCCAGGATACGCCGGAAATAAATCCGCCGAATACAAACCAGATGATGTTGCCAAGACAACTCATATAACTTCCCCCAATTGATTATATCATAAACTATTATATTACATCACATCGCGGCTGTCAACCTCACGGTCAGAATGTTTACATATAGTAAACAATGATTTTAGCTGTTTTATAGCTTGACAGCGACCACGACACGCGGTATAATTAATCTGAAACGTGAAAATAAAATCGCGTCTGAATACAGAAAGCACGAAATGGGGATATGAAATGACAAAGCTTGAACGCATGGATGATTTTTTCGCCGCAAGAGTCGACGGTTACGACGAGCATATGCTGCGCGACGTCGGCGGCTGTGCCGACGGATATCGGTTGATGGCAGAGCTTGTCGCGAAGCTGAAGCCGGCGAAATTGCTCGACCTCGGCTGCGGAACCGGACTTGAGCTTGATGAGATATTCAAGCTGCTGCCCGATATCGACGTGACCGGAATTGATATGACCGCGCAGATGCTCGCGCAGATTTTGTTGAAGCATCCGGACAAAAGGCTGACGTTGATGCTCGCCGACTACTTCAAGGCGGATTATGGCGACGGATATGACGCAGCCGTGTCGTTTCAGACAATGCACCACTTTACGCATGATGAAAAGCTGCATATATACCGAAAAATTCACGACGCGTTGAAATCGGGCGGGACTTACATCGAATGTGACTATATGTGTGCTACACAGGCGCAGGAGGATGGCTTCTTCGCCGAGCTTGCTCGTCTCAAAGCCGAACAGCGGCTCGGCGACGGCTGGTTTCATTTCGATGTGCCCTGCACGGTCGAAAATCAGATCAAGCTGCTGAAAGCCGCGGGGTTCGTTGAGGTAAATCAAGTCTACAAACAGGAGAATACGGTTATGATAACCGCGTGTTAGCCCTCGGAGATATGGATAAAACAAATGCAGACAGCCGCCGGCTGTCTGCATTTTCAGATGTTGGTAGAGATATAATCATGATGTAAGAGCTATCAACATATAGCTAACAACTAATATCTAACAACTAACAACTAATCCGGTATTCGCAGGTGAAAGGCTCGTCGTTTGTCTGCTGCAAGCGTATCAGCGCTGCGTCGCCCGGAGCGAGAGTGAGATCAATCGAATCAATCACGCCGACGAGAGACTGCGAGCCGTCGATCCGGCTGACGTCATATCGCCGCATCGGACGTTTTAGCTTGATGCTTGTCGACTTTTCGACTGTGAAGTCGCGGTTTAATACCATAAAATAACGGTTGCCGTATTCGTCGCGCAGCTCGCCGACCGAGATTCGGAAGTCGAGCGGACCTGTGAGTATATCGCTGTCAGAAATGTCGTCGGCGAGCCCGTCAATATATGGGCTGCCGGAAAGCAGCTCGGGGCTGTGGTAGACCGCGTGTGAATCGAGCGCCATCAGCGTGTTTCCGAGCGCGTCGAACTCGGAGTGTATCTGCTTTGTCTCATTGAAGAAAACGTCCGGCTCGCCCGATTCGGTTATGACCGAGCCGACCGCGGTGTAGCTCTGTAGTCCCTTGGCTCCGTACAGCGCGGCGGCATACATCTGGCAGCGCACCATCTCGAACTCGAAGTGAGCATATTTGTAGAGGTTTACCGCCTGATAATAGAACCAGAGCGGCAGCGAGTATTTTTTGCACAGCACGCGCATAAGTCCAAGGTCGCACCAGAACAATGAATTGTCGAGCTGCTCGTCGTCGTTGTAGCCGGGCAGACCGTACGGATAGTAGTCGAGCGACAGCACCGGCGGATCTATCGTCTCGACGTAGTCGGTTAAATAATCAGTAAATTTGCCGTTCTGCCAAGTGTAATCGGTGTTGTAGCTCGGAATCGCGACAGTGAACGGCAGTTTTTCGGGAGTGTGCGCTTGTAGTATATCCGCTTGTCGGCGAGCTTCGAGCAGCTGCTCATGCAGCAGCGGCTCGTCCCAGACGTAGTAGCCGATTGTGTGGCGATAGGGTCTTAGCTTGTCGGCAAGAGCTTTCAGCAGCTGATTGTGTGCCTTTAGCGCAGCCGCAGGGTCGTCGGCGGAGGTGATGCGGTCGAGATGCCATTTCTGCATTCCGCCGAACTCCGAGAAGTCCTGATAAAGCAGGTCGAGCCGGTACTCCTCGCACAGGCTCACCGCTTCTAACGCCTGTTCATGCTCTGCCCAACCAAGCTCGATCAGATTGAATCCGGCGTCGCGGCAGGTGCGTACCGCGCGGCGCATATTATCGCCGCGGCAGCTGAACGTGGACAAAATATAGTTGCTCTGCCGCCAGACGCGGTGAGGGTTGCCGAGAGGGTGGCGTTCGAGCAGCTTGTGTGTGATGTCAGTCATTTTTGTTGCCTTTCTATCTTTTTTCAGGAGATAAACTATCTCGATTTGTATTTGCCGGAGCAGCGTCGCGTCGGATATCGTTAAGTTGGCTTGACGTAGCTTTAGCACCGGCAAATATACTGCTCCGACGTCATTTGTTCGTTATTCTTCCGCCTACGTTCAGCTCGCCGGACACATTGCCGCCAAGCACGAGGTCGCCGCCGACATTGACGTCGCCGTCGACGTCGCACCAGAGCTTGCAGTCGCCGTCGACATTGACGTTACCGGTCACATTCAGTTTGTTGTCGGAATTCTTCGAGCCGACCACACAGTCTCCGCCGACGTCAATATCACCGTCGTGATTTCCGTTTAATTTAAGGTCGCCGCCAACGTTGAGGTCGCCGTGCGTATTGCCGTTGATAAGAGCGTCTCCGCAGCAGTCGATTCCCTCGGAAAGCTGACCGTTTATTTTAGCGTCTCCGCCGATAGTTAAGCTGCCGTCAGCCGAGCCGTTTAATGTGAGGTCGCCGCCGATGTCGGCGTTGCCGCAGAGCTCGCCGTTTATCGAAACGTCCCCTCCGGCGTTGACCTCGCCCGACACCCGGCCGTTGACCGAGACGTCTCCGTCCGAGTCAATATCTCCGTTGACCGCGCCGCCGACCGAAAGGTCGCCGCAGCAGTCGATATTGCCTTTGACCGCGCCCTTGACCGCGACGTCTCCGTCTGAGTTGATGTCGCCGCAGACTCCGCCGCCGACCGCGACGTCGCCGCCGCAGTCGATGTCGCCGTCGACCCGTCCGGTAACGGTCACATCGTCGCCGGCGTCGATGTATCCTGCGACATTGCCGCCGACTGTGACGTCGCTACCGACCTCGATATTGCCGTCGACCTGACCGGTCACATTCGCGCTGCCGCCGGCGTTGACATCGCCGAACACATTTCCGTATACATCGAGGTCGCCGCCGGTCGTAGCTGAGTTGAGGTCGCCGTGGTAGACAAGGTCGTCGTCCGAGTCTGCGTCGAGGCTGTCGCTGTCCGAACTATAACCGAACAGCGCGTTTATGTCACATTTCAGTACCGCCGCGATTTCGGGCAGGGTCGATATCTCGGGAAAGGCTCGTCCCAGCTCCCAGCCCTCCACAGTCTCCGCGGAGACTCCGAGTTTTTCGGCAACCTCGGCTGTCGTCAGCTTAGCCCGCTCGCGCAGAGCGGTCAGCGTTTTTCCGAAATCCGAATTTGATATCATTCAGTCACCTCATTTCGTCTCGCCTGTACAGTAAGCCTTCACAGACTTGATTCTGACCTCGCCGTCCGATTTTGTCACCTCGACCGAGAGCTCGCCGGTTTTGATGGTCGGAAAACGGCAGATCGCCTTGTGCCCGACCGTCTGACCGATGTAGACGCAGTAGCGCTTGCCGTAGCAGGGGAGCGACGCGTAGACGCGGAATTCCTCTATCGCCTCGCCTTCGGTGATGTCCTCCTCGATGACGCAGGTGTCGACCTCGTAAGTGCCGAGCTGCGCCGGATTCCAGCCGTTCTGACGTTCCTTTGATTTGATTGTCCAGTTACCCGTGTCCTCCCGCACGACGTCAGTGAAGGGCAGCGGGTGTTCGTAGCGGCGGCGGAGCTCGTCGCCGAACTCGAGCAGGCGAGCCGCGTCGGCTTCGGGTATCAGTCCGCGCGAATCGGGTCCGACATTAAGCAAGAGGTTCGCGCCGCGTCCGACCGAATACTCGTAGCAGCCGACGAGCTCGGACACCGACTTTATCGTGTCCTCGTTGGCTTCGCAGTCAAACCAAGTCGTGCGCAGCTTCATGTCACATTCGGCAGGCAGGTATTTCATGCCGCCGACCGAGCGCGCCTCGTCGCAAAGCACCGAAAAATCCGCCTTGTCGACCGTATTTACATTCGGCATATCCGCATATCCGTCCTCGTTGCCGACCCAGCGCGTATCCGGATCCCACATCGAGAATATGCGTATTTCGGGCTGAAGCGAGCGTATCGCGTTGATTATACGCGGCTTGTCGTACTCGTGGTTCTCCGAGCCGCAGCCGTCGAACCAGAGGTAGTCTATCTTACCGTAATTTGACAAAAGCTCGGATATCTGATTGATGAAATAATCGTCGTATTCGACCGGATTGTCGAACTTGACGCTGCCGCCCCACTGCGCTGGCGAATAGTAGAGTCCGACGTGCATATTGTATGCGCGGCAGGCTTTGACGAACTCGGCGATGACGTCGCCTTTGCCATCCTCCCACGGGCTCTCGGCGACCGAGTAGTCGGAGTATTTACTCTGCCACATCGCGAAGCCGTCATGGTGTTTTGTGGTGAATATACAATATTTCGCTCCGGCTTTCTTCGCGACGCGCACCCACTGATTGCAGTCGAGCTGCTTCGGGTTAAACGCCGACGCCGGCATCGGCTTGCCGTCCCAGTCGACATGACCGGGGAAGAACGCGCGGATCCCGAAATGGAAAAACACTCCGAACTCCCAATCGACAAAATCAAGCTGCTTTTGTGTAGGTTTAATTTTCATAACAAAACAAATCGCATTTATGCGCCGAAACAACGTTATATCAGATTTAAGCGCCATGAATTTGCGCGGTCGACATAAAATGCGAAAGCTTCCTTTCATATGATATAATCGTCTACGCCAAGTTATTATGTCGCGGCGGACCATCTGCAATAATGATACCATATTATATAAATAATGTCAAGGGATAATCGGTAAATATAAATAAAAAGCCGCCCATATCGGACGGCTCTGTCCTTTATGGACGGCTCGGGGTATTGAATCGTCAGCAGCAGTTGCCGCAGCAGAAGATAATGAGGAGCGCGATGATGATGATCCAGATGCACTTGTCATCGAAGATGTTGCAAAGGCAGTTGTTCATAATATAATTCCTCCGGTGTGCCGACGGGAATATGCCGCCGGTCAGATTCCGTGAATACGGATATGTATTACGGAGAGGACGGCTTTACGCCCTCTGATACTATATTATGACCTCAGCAGGATTTTGACACTGCGAAATCAGAGACACAGCAAGACTTAATCCCGGCGGGATACTGAATCTGTTAATTCGCCTTGATTGTATCACAGCTTTTCGAGCTTCAGATGATTGCATAGCTCAAATGCGCGCACCGCAAGCTCGCTGTCAGTCGGGATATCGCACGACGCTCCGCAGTTCCGGCAAAAGACCTTGACATGGTCGTCCGAGACGGCGACGTCGTAATCTCCGTCGTCGCAGCAGCAGGTGACCTTGCCCGAATCGATGAGATCGCGGATTGTGAACATAACCGCGTCATACAGCGATGAGTCGATCGGCGTTTCATCCTCGTCATGGTCAAGCTCGCCGTGCAGACGGTCGAGGTCGTCAATCCCCGAATCGCGCAGCATTTTTATAAATTCCTGCTCGGATTTGTCGAGCGCAGCCGAGACCGCTTCGGGCGTACCGATGAAGATCATGTCTATCGCTGAATAGGGACAAGGATATACGAAAAGCTCCTTGTCGAAAAACAGCTTCGAGCTGATGACAAAGCTGTGCTCGGTCATGCAGAAGATACAGGGAGCGGATATGCGCAATTTGCCGTCGCGCAGCTGCGTAATTTTAAGCTCGCTCGAGCCGCAGTCGCATTTCAGCTTCTTCACTGCGCCGGAAAGCGAAAATACGCCCACCATGCTTTTGACGCCGGTTCCGCAGTAGGGGCAGCGGTAGGCGATGCAGGTTTCGCGTGAACTCAATATCATCGAATCATCCTTTCATGTGTATACTATATTATATCATGACATTTATACAATGTCAATTAGGTTGATATATTAATTTTATCAATAGTAAACCTCGAAAAAAATTAATTTGTGGGAAATTTGATTAAATGCCCGTGCTATCGATACTTCTTTTCTTTTATATCGCATTTTTAAAGGCTGCCTATATTGACTTTTTATGTTTAATAGAGTATAATATAAATATCCCTGATAATGAAACAAGGTGTAATCCAGAAAGGATCGACAAATGAATACAATATATATGCTGGCGTCGCAGTCGACGGTACAGATGATGTCGTTTGTTGTAGTCAGCGACGGTCACGTGATAGTTATCGATGGCGGCAATACCTGCGACGCCGATTATCTCTGTTCGTATATTAAGAAATTCGGCGGAAAGGTTGACGCGTGGTTTTTGACTCACGCGCACAGCGACCATATCAACGCGCTGTCCTCTCTGCTCGAACGTCATTCTGACGAGGTGACAATCGACGGCGTATACTTCAATTTCCCGTCCGACGACTATCTCAAAGCGGCGGAGCCGGACGGATTTGTCCATGTCGAGAAGCTGTATAGTGAGCTTGCGGAGCACAAGCTGCGCACCATTACCCTGCACAAGGGCGACAGCTTCAAATTCGGCGCGCTCTATTTTAAGGTGCTGCTTGAGCCGGACGAGAGTATCAAGCAAAACGAGGTCAACAATTCGTCGGTCGTCCTGCGAATCGAGGCGGCTGATCGAAGCCTGCTGATACTTGGCGACCTCGGAGTCGAGGGCGGCGACCGGCTGCTCGCGACAAATCCGAGCGAGCTTATCAAAGCCGATTATGTGCAGATGGCGCATCACGGTCAGCAAGGAGTCGGCAAGAATGTGTACGAAGCCATAGACCCCGACTACTGCCTGTGGCCGACGCCCGACTGGCTGTGGGAGAACAACGCCGGACGTGGTTATGATACCCACATCTGGAAAACAATAGTCACCCGCGGCTGGATGAGCGAGCTGGGAATCAAATGGCACTATATCATGAAGGACGGCACGCAGGAAATACCGTTCGGCGAGGAAAAGGAGTAAATTTTTCAAAGTTGAGCAATCAAAGAAACAATACAAATAATAGCACTGATAAAAATAAATCAGGCTGCAAATACACATCTATCGGCGGTCAGGCGTTGATCGAGGGCATTATGATGCGCGGTCCGAAAAAAAGCGCGATGGCTGTACGCAATCCGGCTGGAGAAATCGTGCTCGAAGCATGGGAAAACGAGACGTCGAAGCGTCCGAAATTCTTCAAGCTGCCGGTAGTGCGGGGTATATTCAATTTCGTCGACACCCTAAAGCTCGGTTATAAATGCCTTATGCGCTCGGCCGAGATCGCGATGCCCGAGGAGGCTGAAGCTGAACGCACCGAAAAAGAGAAGCGAAAGGACTCGGTTTTGCTCTCGGCGGCGATGACGGTAGGCGCGATACTCGGAATCGCTCTGTCGATCGGACTGTTCATCTGGCTGCCGGCGCAGCTGTTTACATGGATATCATCGGCGGTACCGTCGCTTGAGAATCGCGTCGTGCGCAGTGTGTTCGAGGGACTGTTCCGCATAATTCTTTTTGTCGGCTATGTGTCGCTGATGTGCCTGATGAAGGATCTGCGGCGGACGTTCGAGTATCACGGTGCTGAACACAAGACGATATTCTGTTACGAAGCGCACCTGCCGCTGACTGTCGAAAATATCCGGAAGCAGCGCCGCTTCCACCCGCGCTGCGGCACGTCGTTCATGATACTGATGCTGCTTGTCGGAATTATCATTTCGATGTTCATCACAATCACGAATCCGCTGCTGCGCACACTTATAAAGCTCATACTCCTGCCGATCACTGTAGGCATCGGCTATGAGCTGATAAAATTCTGCGGAAGACACGACAATCTGCTGACACACATCATCGCCGCGCCCGGTCTCTGGCTGCAGCGGATAACCGTACACGAGCCGGACGACAGCATGATCGAGTGCGCGATCGCCGCGATGAACGAGGTCATCGACGCCGACGACGGTATCGGCGACGTTGTACAAAATCAGGAAGCCCCCAAATCTGACGACGACAGGGTCAGCGATGATACAGGCACAGCTCAGAGCAGCGCCGCGGATAATAACGCCTAAGCAGATATAAACCTCACCGCGGCTTGTCATACCCGTAGAAAAAAGATATAATAATCCGTATCCGGTTGACCGGATACGGATTATTTTCGTGTTTATAGGCTCGCTTCGATCTTTTCAATAAGGTCGGCGATAGCGCCGTCGTCGCAGGAGCAGAGCCGGATTTTTGCGATGTCCTTGACCGCGGGTATCGCGTTTGACGGGCAGGCGGGAATGTCGCAGCGGCGCAGCATATCGAGGTCGTTTTCATAGTCGCCGACCGCGTAGACACAGAGCGATTCGGACGCGGCTCCGCTTGAAATCAGATAACGGCGCAGCTTGTCAATCGCCGTGCCTTTGGTCGCGGAACCGTCCTGAAATTCGTAGATTTCGGCGCTGGCCTTCGAAAAGCTGAAATACTTCGAATACTCGCCCTCGACCGCAGCCCTCAGCCGGTCAAGCTCGTCCGACGCCGCGCAGAACGCGACTCGCGTCCAACCTTCGGGCGTCAGCTCCTCAAGCTCACCGACATGGTACATATCGTCGGCTTTCAGCCGCTCTACATGGTCGGCGAGCTCGCGGACTATGTAGTCGTTGAGCCGCGGAATCAGGTGGCCGGTGCGCGACGAAATGCGAATTCCGACCGCGGGGAAGTCGCGCTCGACCAGATGTATCAGCTCGGAGGCGCGGGCAGAATCGATCGTCACGTCTCCGGTGCGGACATGATGGATAAAGTCATACGAAACCGCGCCGTTGCAGCAGATGACCGGAGTGTTCGCGAGCGTCTCAATGTAAGGCGCGAGCCGTCCCATCGACTCCGGGACGCGTCCGGTCGCTATCGTGAAGCGGCCGCCGTTGCGCTTGAAATATTCGACCGCTTCGAGGTTGCGCGGCACGACCTGACTTTTACTGTTGAAGAATGTACCGTCGATGTCGCTGACTATAAGTTTATCTTTGAATTTCATAAAATTATGCTTTCTTTAATTCTTAACTTTCGTTGCTATTGGCTTCTATTCTTTAATACTTTCGCTGCTATGAGCTTCTATTCTTGAATTCACTTTTATTTCAGCTGGCCGCGTTTGACAGTATGGCGGCTGATTGTATCAGGAAAGCCGAATTGCGTTCAGCCCTCGCGGAGCAGCCGCAGCAGCTCGGTGAAGTATTCGGGCAGCTCGGAGTCAAAGCGCAGGAATTCGCCGGTCGTCGGGTGGACAAAGCCGATGCGCTTCGCGTGCAGGCACTGACCTGAAATAAGTCGCGCCGCCTGCTTTTCGAAGCGGGTGCGGTTCGCGCCGTAGACCTCGTCGCCCATGACCGGATGTCCGATGTGCGCCATATGAACTCGAATCTGGTGCGTGCGTCCGGTTTCGAGCGTGAGACTTAAATGCGAAAATCCGTCGAATCGTTCGAGAAGTCTGTAATGTGTCCGCGCGGGGCGACCGTTCGGCACGACCGCCATTTTTTTGCGGTCGCGCGGATTGCGTCCGATCGGCGCGTCGATAAT
>ERZ1643251.1393-NODE-1393-length-27549-cov-23.665236_pt1 | contig 27549 bp, 32 predicted proteins | sample MGYA00579261_ERZ1643251 | MGnify/ENA primary metagenome ERZ1643251 (study PRJEB29033, sample SAMEA4952267) | chicken gut metagenome | biome: Broiler Chicken; feature: Gastrointestinal Tract; material: Caecum | place: Ireland | collected 2018 | study: Broiler... | reverse complement strand
CAATCCTCTAATTAGAAACTATTAATAAACTGTCCAACTTTTGGGGTTCAGTTCAGTTCGGCTTGGAGTTTTTTTTATTGCTTCTAATAGAAGAGTTAACATTGGGAGAAAATTTATGATTATTATCGTGCATATAATTCCTTCTATCTATCTCATTTTATTCAATGTAATTGCAAAAATTAGTAAAATATACTATAATTAGGATGGTGATATTTATGCAAATAGATCAAGTGGAACTTGTAAGTTGTGCAGTCCGAACTAGTCAGTATCCAGAAGAAGGGTTACCAGAGTTTTTGTTGGTTGGTAGAAGCAATGTAGGTAAATCTAGTTTTATTAATACATTAATTAACCGTAAGAATTTTGCTCATACTTCATCTAAACCTGGGAAAACCCAAACTCTTAATTTTTATCTTATTAATAAAAGTTTTTACTTTGTTGATGTTCCTGGCTATGGATATGCTGCAGTAAGTCATGAAAGACAGAAGAAATTTGGTGTTATGATTGAAGAATATTTAAAATCAAGGGAATCTTTAAAATGTGTGTTTTTGCTTATTGATTATCGTCATAAACCAACTGAAGATGATATTTTGATGTATGATTTTTTGAAATATTATAATTTAAAAATTAAAATTGTTGCAACAAAATACGATAAAGTAAGTAAAAATAGTCGGGAGAAACAAAATAAATTAATTAAAGATACTTTAAAATTACCTGAAGGAGAGGAGTTTATCCCTTTTTCTACAGTTTATAAAACTGGTAGAGATGAAGTGTATGAAGTGATAAAAGAATTATTATGATTAGTTTAAATAGAGAAAAAAATTTAGTAGATGATTATGTAGTATTTGATTTAGAAACAACTGGGTTTGATCCAAAGACATCAAAAATTATTGAAATTGGTGCGTTAAAGTATAAAAATAATGAACTAGTTGAAGAACTTAGTATTTTGGTTAATCCTGAATGTAGCATTCCCGATGTGATTACCATGCTCACGGGTATTGATGATGATTTGGTAAGTAGTGCAATTACTATTCGAGAAGCTTTACCTAAATTTATTGCTTTTATCGAGGATTTACCTTTAGTCGCTCATAATTCTAAATTTGATTTATCTTTTATTGAAGAAAATATTTTAAATTTAAATTTACCTATGATTAATAATACAAATATTGATACTGTATATTTAGCACGTAAATATATTAAAGGAGTATTTAATCATAAATTAGAAACTTTGAAAAATTATTTTCATTTAACTTATTCTTCCCATCGCAGTATAGAAGATTGTCTTACTACAAATCATGTTTATCAATATTGTAAAAATAAAGCTTCGGTAAAAACTCATGAAAAAGTTTAAGAGAATTAAAGCATATAATAAGAAATATATAGAAGAATTAGATTATTCTCTTGCTTTGATAGAACCATATTTAATTAGTACTTTTACAAAATTTTATGGAGAAGAATATCATGGTAAAATTGCTTCTGTAATTTCAAATATGCATTATACCTATTTTATTTCAGAATCTATTTTAGCATTATTAAATAAGAGAAGTTTTGGAATTAGTCATAAATGTCAGAGAGTGGCACAATATTATATAAAGTATTTAAATTCGTTAAAATTAAAAGGCATTAATGATATAGATGAGTTAGAGAAAGAAATATTAAATAAATTAATTGCAAAATCATCTTTTGATAATGATATGCTGTTGCATGCTAATTTTTTGGAATTGTTATCTTCTGATTATCCTATTTATACAGTGATTTGTGATCAAGAAGAGAAAAATTATTATAAATCCATTTTTTTGCCTATTTTTGTTATAAATTTAGAAGTGATTATTCATGAGATTAATCATGCTTTAATGATAGATGCTATAGCATTTACTGATGAAGAGATTATTATGCCTAATTTGTTTATTACTCAAGAGAGCGAAGAGCTATTTAATCATTATATTGCTGATTTAGTATTAGAACAATATTTAAAGGAGAAATTTCCTATTCCTTATGCTCTTAGGAGATTTGATTTTGTTAATCAATATGAGGACTTTTTCTTTTTGATAGAATCATTTTATTATGTTTTTGAACAAGTTATAAAAAAGAGTATTATGACTAAAAATTTTAATTTATTATGGAAATATGCAGGTAAAGATGATTTTTATTTGTTTTGCTCTTTGATTAAAAAATATTATTTACAAGGTGGTTGTACTGAAGAAGAATTAGATCGTTTAAATGAACTTGTATTAAAAATGAATGTTCATGCTTTATCTATTGTTCCAGAAGACGAGGAATCTTATATAAAAGAGTTAGAAAGTTTAGGATATAAAGTTAGAAAACTTGTTAAATAGGAGGATTTATGAGTTGGATTAAGAATCATAAATTAGTGATTATTATCATTGCTTTAGTTATTTTAGCTGTTAGTTTGCCATTTGTCTTTTTGGTTTATCAGAAATATAAACCTTATTATACAGCAGGAGATTTTGGAATTACTACTGTTGTTAGTGAGGTAGATGCAAATCAAAACGGGATAGATGATTATCAAGATATATTACTTGGAGCAAGAATGGATGCTGATAACCATCCTACTTATGATGGTAGATATTGGTCTGCAGGTTATCCACCTGATGATATAGGAGTTTGTACAGATGTTATTTGGCGAGCTTTTAAAAATGCTGGATATAATTTAAGAGCAATGGTAGATAATGATATTCTTATTAGTAATGAAGAAGATTATCATATTGATTATCCCGATTCTAATATTGATTTTCGAAGAGTAGGGAATTTACAAGTGTTTTTTTCAAAATATGCTCAAAGTTTAACTTTAGATATTTATGATATTTCTGAGTGGCAACCTGGGGATATTGTGGTATTTAATGGAAAGCATATTGGTATTATTAGTGACAGACGAAATCGTGATGGTATTCCTTATGTTATACATAATTCAGGACAACCTTTAAGAGAAGAAGATGTGCTAGAGAAAAGGGCAAAAATTGATCCTATAAGTGGGCATTTTAGGTGGAATGCTTTGGAATTAGAAGATATTGTGGTATATTGGGAGGAATAAATATGCGAATACTTTTAGTAGAAGATGATAAAGCTATTGCAGATGGTTTAGTATTCTGTCTTAAAAGAGAAGAGTTTCAAGTGTTTTGTGCTTATAATGGTAATGATGCTTTAACTCTTTTTTCTCAAAATCGTTTTGATATGCTTATTTTGGATATTGGCTTGCCTGATATAAATGGACTTAAATTATATAAGAAATTGAAAGAAGTAAAAGATATTCCTACAATTTTTCTTACTGCAAATGATTCTGAATTAAGTGTAATAGAAGCATTGGATAGTGGGGCAGATGATTATGTAACTAAACCATTTAAAATGCGAGAATTAATTAGTCGCATTCATTCAGTTTTAAGACGTTTACATAAAGAAGAGGATGTTATTAAGTTTCAGGATATTACAATTTATCCTAAAGAAGCTAAGGTTTTTAAAGGGGAAGAACTTGTTTTTTTGACTGCATTAGAGTATAAGATATTACTTATTTTAGGTATGAATCCAGGAAGAGTTTTTACAAGAGAAAGTATCCTTGCTCAAATTTGGGATACAGAAGAAGAATATGTAAATGATAATACGCTTACAGTTTATATTAAAAGAATTAGAGAAAAAATAGAAGATGATCCAACAAATCCAAAAATTATTCTTACGGTGAGAGGATTGGGGTATCAAATAAATGAAAAATAGGAATGTTTTATTTTTTGCTTTGGGTAGTCTATTAGTTCTACTTTTTTTGAATATTTTTTTGTTAAAATTATATGATCATTATATTTATCAATCATTAAATCGTTTAGTAGTTTCTTTAGAAAACGTGTATCCTGATACAGAAATTGAGTTAGTTAAGGCACTTGGGAGTATAGAAGATATTGAAGATGTTTTAGGAAAATATGGAATTAGTGAAGATACGATAAAAGAAATTCTTCCTTATCATAATTTTCGCTTGTTCATCGTTCTTTTAGTTAGTGGTGCTTTTGTTTTAATTATCCTATTATTATTTGGTATTTATTTTCTTAGAAATAAAAAAATACAAAAAGAAATTGAGTTAATTAATGAGTATTTAAAAGATATTTTAAATGATCATTATGAACTTAATATTGCTCAGTATAATGAGGATGAATTGAGTATTTTGAAGAATGATATTTATAAAGTGACAATTAAATTAAAGAATTTGAGTTCTTATGAAAAGCAAGAACAACAATTTTTAATGAATACTCTAGAAGATATTTCTCATCAATTAAAAACACCTTTAACGGCTTTAATGATTACTAATGATATATTAGTAAATAATGATTTATCAGAGGAAGAAAGAGATAAGTTTTTACAAAGGGAAACTAGGGAACTTGAGCGAATGGAGTGGTTAATTACTACACTTTTAAAGTTAAGTAAACTTGATAGTGGGACAGTAAAATTTAAAAAAGAAAAAATTAGGGTGGATAAGCTTGTTGATGAAGCTTTATCTTCTTTACTTATTCCTTTAGAACTTAAAGAAGTGGTTGTAGTTAAAAAGCATTTAGATTTTAATCTTTTTTGCGATATTGCTTGGATGAGAGAAGCACTCACTAATATATTAAAGAATGCTTTTGAACATATTGGTTTAAATGGAAATATTACGATAGTGGGAGAAGATAATCCAGTTTATAGATCAATTTCTATTACAGATGATGGAGTAGGGATAGAAAAAAGTGAAATTCAAAATATTTTTAAAAGGTTTTATAGTAATAATTCTTCTAAAAATAGTTTGGGAATAGGTCTTAATATGGCAAATATAATTATTGAGAAACACAATGGAAAGATTGAAGTGGATAGTGTTTTAGGAAAGTATACTACTTTTAAAATTATATTTATGAAGAGAAATTGTTAGACAGAATATTGGCTGTCTTTTTTCTTTACATAAATTTTGCCAGATAAAGTCGTAGATATAAAAATCGGGGACCATAATGAAAGAGAAGCATTTACAAGAATTTATCTATGTGATATATCCTTAATTAGGTGATTTTATGGATGAGCAAGAATATTATGTTGAAGTAAAGAATTTGATAGAAAATTATGAAGTAAACTCTAGAGTTAGAGTATTACAAGATAATAGCGAAAGGCTAGGAATTAATTGGAAAATAGGAAAACTCATTGTAGAAGCACAAAAAGGAAATAAAAGAGCAGGCTATGGAGATAATTTGATTAAAAAATGGTCATTAAGCTTGTCTAAATTATATGGAAAAAGTTATTCTAAAAGGAACTTAATGCTTTATAGAAGTTTTTATTTATTATATCCAAATGTGAACACATTGTGTTCACATTTGACATGGTCACATTATCGATTGTTACTCTCTATAAAGAATGAGAATGAAAGGAACTATTATATTAATCAAGTAATCTTAAATCATTTATCAGTAAGAGAATTAATTAATTTAATTAAAAGTAAAGCTTATGAAAGATTATCCTATGCTGATAAAGAAAATATTAAACTAATTGAAAATAATTCTACTTTAACTATTGAAGATATGATTAAAGATCCTATATTAATTAAAGCAAATAAAGAAACAAATAAGCTTGATGAAAAAACATTACATAAATACATTATTAGTATGTTAGAAGAAAGATTTTTAGAATTAGGAACTGGTTTTGCTCTTATTGGCCATGAATATAAAATAAAAATAGGAAATCATGTATTTAAAATAGACTTGTTATTTTTTAATTATGAATTAAATTGTTTTATTGTAATAGAACTAAAAGTAAAAGAATATCATCCAAAAGATATAGGTCAATAACAGCTTTATGTAAACTACGCTAATCAAAATATTAAGAAGTCTTATCATCAAGATACAATAGGATTATTAATTGTAAAGAAGAAAGATAAATATGTTATAGAATATACAACTAGTAAAAATATATTTGTCACTACTTATAAATTAATGTTAATCTAGTTAAATGAAGATATGCATGTCTCCGTATAACTTTAATGCTACGAACAGTAATGCTAACGTGTTCAATGTGAATTCGACTGGTTAGTTCAACAACAACGTGAATAATAAAATAATGATGTCCTGTTAGGCGCATGACAGGGCAATATCCTTTTAAACTTAATATTTGGTTACGACTAAATTAAAAAGCATTAGGATACAAGATTAGCCAAAGGATTATTCCTGAATAGGTAATATTGATATTTTAAATCATGTATTTAAAATTATAACAATATTAAACCCCAATTACTTTAAGTACTTGGGGTTATTTGTTTTAAGTAATTTTTTACTCGAATAAATATTCCAATTTTTTTTGACTACTATATATTTCTAATATATAATTAATATAGTTAAGAATCTTTAATTTTATAAGAATAGGAGTAAAATTAAAGATGGAAAAGAGTGAATTAGAATTTGAAACATTAAAATCTAATAAGAATAGATTATATCTTTTATGTGGTATTGTCTGTGTAGTAGTACTTCTTATTACAATAATAGTAAGTAATACATTTGCTAAATATAGAGTAAGTGATAGCATACCAATTATAAATAGTGAGATAAATTATAAAGTACCAGATTTAAATATGGTATCTTTATATGTAGCAAATGAAGACGGAAGTTATGTTGAAGCAGATACTATACCTTCAAGTGGATATATATTAAATACAGAACAAAGTTATTGTGGCAGATCCAATAATGGAGAAATAGTTAAAGATGAAACAGTAAGTATAGTATATGAAAACGGACAAGTTAATGTACTTGGATTAAGTAAAAAAGGAACTAAGTGTTATTTGTATTTTGATATAGGTCAAACTATAACTGCTGGAGAGCAAATACTTGTTAATTATACTAATCAATTAACAAGAAATGATTTTAGTACGACAGTAACAGATACAACAACAGGGACAATCTACTATGCAGATACAAGTAAAGGAAGAACCTATTATTTTGCAGGAAATCCAACAGATAATTGGGTACAATTTGCAGGATTTTATTGGAGGATTATCAGAATTAATGAAAATGGAAGTATAAGATTAATCTATAATGGAACAGGAACGGGTACAACAGGGACAAGCACTCAGATCCAGACAAGTACATTTAATAGCTCATCTAAAGATAATATGTATGTAGGATATATGTATGAAAGTAATCAAGTGCATGGATTAACAACAGATAGTACAATTAAAGGAGTATTAGATACATGGTATCAAAATAATTTACAAAGCTATGCAAGTCAAATTAGCACAGAAGCTGGTTTCTGTGGAGATAGAGAGCCGAGTCCAAGCACTGGGGCATATATAAGACTAATCACAAATAATCAAACACCGACTTTTGAATGCCAAAATGATAGCGATTTGTATACAGTGGCAAGTAGTAGTCAAGGGAATCACGCATTAACTTATCCAATAGGATTAATCACTGCCGATGAAATAGCCTTTGCAGGAGGAGTACGTAATACAAATAATAGTGGATATTATCTCTATACAGGGCAAAATTATTGGACTATATCTCCCTCTTGAGGCAGTATATATACTTTTGTATTTTATATGCGTTCAGAAGGTTTTCAGGAGGGATGGAATGTTCCTTTTACAAACGGCGTCCGACCTGTTATAAATTTATCTTCTGATGTCACATTATCAGGTTCAGGTATTATATCTGATCCTTACATAGTGGTTGGTGCTTAGTTTCTATTTGTATAATTTATGTGTGAGTGTTATAATTTAGGTGGTTAATCTAGATAACTAGAGTGTGCATGTCTCCGTATAACGTTAATTCGTCTGGTAATGCTAACGTGTTCAATGTGAATTCGAGTGGCAACCTCAACAACAACCGCGTGGATAACACGAATGGTGTGCGCCAATATCCTTTTAAACTTAAAACTTGATTAAGGTTAAGTTAAAAAGCATTAGGATACAAGATTAATCATAGGGTAACCTAAATATATGGTATTGATATTTTAGATCTTGTATTTAAAATTAGAACAATACTTAGCAGACTTTTGGTCTGCTATTTTGCTATTGTGACTAAATTGTAATAAATTAGTCACTCTATAGTCACAGAAATTTTATATAATATTGTTGGAGGAAAAAAATATGGAAATATTAAAAGTTGAAGATTTATGTAAGGTTTATGATACAAGTGGTGTTCCTGTAAAGGCTTTAGATCATGTTAGTTTTACGGTAAATCAAGGAGAATTTGTGGCTATAGTTGGGGCTAGTGGTTCTGGTAAATCTACACTTCTTCATATTTTAGGTGGAGTTGATCGTCCAACTAGTGGTCATGTTTATTTAAATGGTAAAGATGTTTATCAGTTAAATGAAGATAATTTGGCTATATTTAGAAGAAGAGAAGTAGGCCTTATTTATCAGTTTTATAATTTGCTTCCTATTTTAAATGTGAAAGAAAATATTACTTTACCTGTTTTGCTTGATGGTAAGAAGCCAGACACTAAATATTTAAGTGATTTGATTCAAACTTTAGGGTTGGTTGATAGAGTAAATCATTTACCAAACGAGTTATCAGGAGGACAACAACAAAGAGTTTCTATTGGTCGAGCTTTAATGAATCATCCAGCATTACTCCTTGCTGATGAGCCAACTGGTAATTTGGATAGTAAAGCGAGTTTGGAAATATTAAATTTGTTACAAGTTTCTAATGAAAAATATCATCAAACAATTATTATGATTACTCATGATAAAGAACTTGCTAAACGGGCAAAAAGAATTCTAGAGCTTGAAGATGGAAAAATTATTCATGATGAAGCTGTAGGTGAAGAACATGCAAATTCTTAATAAGCTTACGATTAAACATTTACTTATGAATAAAAAAAGAACTATTGTTACTATTATTGGCATTGTTTTATCCACGGCATTAATGGTAGGAATAGGACTTCTTGTTTCTAGTTATTTAGAATCGATGCGAATAGATGTTGCTAAAGGAAATGGAACTTATCATGCAATGGTTGAAGGAGTAGGTAGTAAGGATTTTTCTATTATTCAAAATAATGTTCATTTAAAGGATAGTTATTATTTTGCTCCTTTAGGTTTTTCTTATATTGAAAGTACTAATGAATATAAACCTTATTTATATGTAGTAGAGGGAAGTTCAGAGTTTTTAGATACACTTACTTTAGTTGAAGGTAGGCTTCCTGAAAACAGTAATGAGATAGTTATTAGTGAACATATAAATACAGATGGTGAAGTAGGACTTAAAGTAGGGGATACAATTACTCTTGATATTGGGACTAGATTGTCAGAAGGTGAGGCTTTAGATATTAGTCACAATTATGGTATAGGTACTACTTGGATGGATGGTATAGAAAATGTTTTTAAAGAAGAGTTAGATGTTAGTATGACTAAAACTTACACAATTGTGGGTATTGTACAGAGAAGCTTTTATGAAGATTATAGTGCAGCAGGATATATGGTATTTAGTTTAGATACAACTGAACATTCTTTATATAATATTTATTTGGAGTATAATAAACCATCTAAAACTTATGAGTATACAGAAGAAATAGTTAGTGGTTTAGGTTTGGAAGATTATTCTTATAATTATAATGAACAATTATTATATTTTTATGGAGCATCTAAATATGATAATATTAATAATACTTATTTACCTATAATTTTAATTGCTCTATCTGTTATATCAATAGGATGTATTATTGTTATTTATAATTCTTTTGCTATTTCAACAATGGAGAGAAAGAAAAGTTTTGGACTTTATGCATCTGTTGGAGCTACAAGGAAGCAAATTCTTAAGACGGTATTATTTGAAGCATTTATTGTTGGATTTATTGGAATGGTTTTGGGATTAGCTGGAGCCTTTTTAGGAATATATATTGTTATTTTGGTTTTAAATCACTTACTCAGTAGTTTTATTGATATTTATTTTGTTTTTCATGTTGACTTATTATACTTGATGATTCCTTTAATCTTTATGATTTTAGTTATCTTTATTTCGGCTTATTTACCTGCTAGGCGTAGTAGTAAAATTAGTCCAATTGTTGCGATTAGAGGAAATGATGATATTAAAATATCTAAAAAAGAGATTAGAACACCTAAGTTTATTCGTCGTATTTTTGGCATAGAGGGAGATATTGCTTTTAAGAATATTAAAAGAAATAAAAAGAAATATCGTATTACCGTAATTTCTTTATTTATTAGTATTGTTATGTTTAATACTTTTACTTCTTATTTAGGGTATATTACTGCATCTAGTGATATGGTTGATTATTATGATTATGATATAGAAATATCTTCCTCAGGAGATTTAGATGTATTACAAAGTGACTTTGATTCTGTTGTTAAAAATTATGATATTGAAGATAGTATGAGGATATATTCTAAAGAACCAATTTATATTTCTAATTTAAATTCTTCAGATTTTACTTTAGAATACCAAAATGCATATTTAAGAGATATAACTTATGATGATCAATTATTATTTCATTTATATGTTCTAGATGATGAAGATTATAGAGAAATAACAGATGCAGAATCATTACTAATTAATTCTAAATATTATACTTCTTATCAAAATGGAAATAGAACAGTTTATGATATTGATATACTTCCTAATCAGTCTTATTATTTGCGTTTTACTTTTGATGAAAATAGTTATGAGATTAATGCAGAAGTTACTGATAAAGATATAAAAGGGCTTAAAAATATTCTTTATTATCCTATGCCAGTTTTAGTTATTCCTTTATCTACTTATCAAAATAAACTGGGTTATACAGGTGATTATCTTTCTTCTTTAGTTATGGCTACTGATCAATATAGAGAGATAAAAGAAGATTTGGATGAAGATAAACATAATTTAAAGTTAGAGTATTCAGTTTATAGTCCTGCGATAGAATATGCGAATACGAGAAATATGATTTTAGCTGTAAAAATACTTTTCTATGGTTTTATTGCTTTAGTTACCCTTATTGGAGTTACTAGTGTATTTAATACAATTAGTACTAATATTAATTTAAGAAGAAAAGAGTTTGCTATGCTTAGAAGTGTAGGTTTATCTCCTAGAGGATTTAATAAAATATTATTTTTAGAAAGTCTATTCTTCGGCCTTAAGTCTTTAGTTTATGGTATACCTGTATCGATAGGGATAAATGTACTGATTTCTCTTAGTTTAACTAATGTATTTAGTACTAGTATTATTATTCCATGGAATAGTATACTCATTAGTATTTTAGGTGTATTTGTAATCGTATTAATTGCTATGTGGTATTCAGCTAGAAGAGTGAAAAAGGAAAATATTTTAGAAGCTTTAAGGGAGGAAAATATTTAGTTTTCTTCTTTTTTTTGATATAATTGTTTTGGAATGGAGTGATCCCTATGAAAACATTAATTGGTAAAGTAATAAAAGTATTTATTCCTAATGATGATGTTGAACAAAAAATATCTTTTCAAGTTTTAACAGAAGAAGGAGTATATGAAATAAAAACTGAGCAAACAGAAGATAATGCGAATATTTATAAAGATGATATTGTTATGTTAACTTTTAGAAATATTTCTGAGAAAGAATTTATTGATATTGAGTTATTTAAAGAAGGTGAATTAGATGAATAATCCTTTAAATTTATATGAACATAATAAGGAATCCTATGATAAGATTCAAAAAAGTTTTGAACGAGGGGAAAAAGTAGTAGGGATTGTTCATGCAACAGGAACAGGGAAAAGTTATAATGCTTTGCAACTTGCATTAGATAATCCTGATAAAAGAATTACTTTTATTGCTCCTCATAATAGTATCTTAGAACATATTATAGAGATTATCAAAGAAAATGGGTTAAGCTTAGATAAGGATTTTCCTAATTTAACTTTAATGAATTATCAAGGATTGATTAATCTAAGTAGGAGAGAATTAGCATCATTACCAATCGATATACTTATATTAGATGAATTTCATCATATAGGGGCACCAGTTTGGGGAGAAAGAGTAAATGAAATAATTAAAACTCATCCAAACTTAGACATATTGGGAATGAGTGCTTATACTGTTCGGGATAGAGGAACGATGTATGAAAGAGATATGGCAAATCCAGATGGAGGAGAGTTATTTTCTAACAAAATCGTAAGTAGATATGATATTCCAGATGCCATGCTAGATGGAGTATTGCCAAGTTTGATTTATCGGAGTACTTATACGAAATTTATGGGAACTTTATTGGCATTAGAAGATAAAGTAAAAGCTAAGAAATGCTCTCAAGAAGAGAAAGAATTATATGATAAATTATTAAAAGATGCTAAAAGAAAGATAGAAAAAGCACTAAGCTTATCTGATATGGTTCAAAAGTATGTGGGAAAAGAAGATAAAATCATTTATTTTTGTCCAATTGGAAGTAATATAGAAGAAATAGAGGAAGAAGCCAAAAAATGGTTTTTAGGATATATTCCAGAAAGTGATATAGTATTTTATAAGACAACTAGTGCAATGGGGGATGAGGGAGCAAAAAATAGAGATGCTTTTTATCATGATAGAACGCTTGATGGACAAGATGCAACTCATAAATTAAGAGTAATGTTTTGCATTAATCAGTATAATGAAGGAGTTCATGCACCAAATGTAAATGGTGTTATCATGGGTAGAGAAACAAGGTCTGATATTGTCTTTTTTGAACAATTAGGAAGGGCATTATCGGTAAGAGGAGATACAAAAGCAAAATTTTTAGAATATCAAAAATATTCCAGGGAAGAATTAGTCCAATTATGCCAAAGAAAAAATATTGTTGTTTATGAAGATATGACAAAAGAAGCAATGATTGAAAAATTAATTGCTCCATATGTCATTGATTTAACCAATAATATAGGTTTCATTAAAGAGCTAGAGAATAATATCCAAAATAGAGTGAAAGAAAGACAAAAAAGAGGAGAAGGAAAAAAGAGATACTTAAGTGTTCAAGATGTGTCATTTGATATAGAAATAATAAATGAAGAAATATATGAAATACTAAGATATGTTAGAGATAAACTTACTATGACTTGGGGAGATTGGTATGAGTTAGCAGAAAAATACTATGAGCATTATCGTAATTTAAATGTTCCTCAAAACTTTAAGACTATAAATGGGTATGAATACGATGAAAATGGATTAAATTTAGGAAGCTGGATTAATAATCAAAGAAGAGCTAAAAGGCAAGGAACATTAAGCCAGGAGCGAGAAGAAAAGCTACTGGCAATAGGAATGGCCTTTGATGTTCGGGAAGACCAATGGAATGAGATGTATGGACTTGCCAAAAAATATTATGCTCATCATGGCAATTTAAATGTTCCTAACAGCTTTAAGACAATTAATGGATATGAATATGATGAAACAGGACTTGCTTTAGGAAGTTGGATTAATACTCAAAGAGTAGCTAAAAAACAAGGAACATTAAGTCAAGAGCGAGAAGCAAAGTTACTAGCAATAGGAATGGCCTTTGATGTTTGGGAAGACCAATGGAATGAAATGTATGAACTTTCTAAAGTTTACTTTGAACATTATGGTAATTTGAATGTTCCTAAATATTTTAAAACTAAAAACGGGTATGAATATGATGAAACAGGACTTGCTTTAGGAAGGTGGATTAATACTCAAAGAATAGCTAAAAAGCGAGGAAAATTAAGTCAGGAGCGAGAAGATAAACTGCTTGCTATAGGCATGGTCTTTGACGCATTAGAAGCACAATGGAATGAGATGTATGAACTTGCCAAAAAATATTATGCTCATCATGGCAATTTAAATGTTCCTAACAGCTTTAAGACAATTAATGGATATGAATATGATGAAAATGGTGTTACTTTAGGAAGCTGGATTAATACTCAAAGAGTGGCTAAAAAGCGAGGAACATTAAGTCAGGAGCGAGAAGAAAAGTTACTGGCAATAGGAATGGTCTTTGATGTCAGAAAAAATAAATCTTTAATCTATGATTTATGTCAAGTTTATGGAATTGATGAAAAAAAGAATAAAGCAATATTAAAAGATATTCCTTATAGTGAAATAGTAGCTAAATTAAAATATTTAGAAGAACAACAAATGCCAATTACGATTACTAATAATGGTTTATTGCATGAAATATTTAATATAAGTAATCAAGCTTTACAAGAAAAATATGGTATTAGTTTAGAAGAATTAATAGAACAGTATTCTTTAACTGAGAAAAGGGGAAGATAAATGTTTTTAAATCAGTATGTTAATGAAGTGTATTATGAAATGATTCTTGATGAATATGATAGTGGGTATTTATCTACATTAGATGAAGAACAATTTAAATTAATATATGATTTATTTAGACAATATGGTTTTACTTATATAGAAGATATTATTTTAAGATATTTAGAAATATTTGAGATGGATTATAGTGAGGTTAAAGAGAAGATAGAGGAATTAAAGGAAGAACTTGGGGATAATTTTATATATATTATTAGTAATCATTTAAGTTTATTAGATAGAATACTAGATTAGGAGGATTTATGGAAAAGATTATTATTGAAGTTGGTTCAACTGTTACAAAGGTTGATTTATATGATGGAGAGGATATTAAAAGATTAGAGGAGAAAACTATTTTATTTAAGAAGAATTATGGAGTGAATCATTGTTTAAATGAAGAAGATGTTTTAGAATTAGTTCAGATTGTTAAAAAATATTTAGAGAAGTATATAGATATTTATGTTTGTGGAACAAGTATTTTTAGGAAATTAAGTGGAGAAGAAAGAAAAGAATTTTTGGATACATTTAAAAAAGAAACAGGACTTGATTTTCATATTATTAGCGAAGAAGAAGAAAATCATTTGACAGTTAAGGGTGCTACAAGACTAGTAAATGATAGAGTGTGTGTTATGATTGGTGGTGGTGGTTCTACAGAGATAGCTATTTATGATGGAGAGATTATCGAAGAAGTAAATACTTCTATCGGGGTAATTGATGTTTTAAATGCATTTCCTGATCTATCTGAAGACATTAGTAAAACTTCTTTAGAAGAAGTAATGGCTTATATTAAGAAACATTTAAACTTGCCTAAGTTAAAAGCTGATGTTTTGATTTTAGCAGGTGGCGCTCATGAAATGTTTGCAAGAGAATCAGGCATAACTTATCAAGAGAATAAAATTTATCAAGACCATCATGCGCCAATTATGATGGATATAGAATCAAGAATTAGAGATACAAAGAAATATTTTGAAGAAATATCTCTTAATCAAATTAAAGAGAAGTCTAGTGATCCTGCTTGGTGGGATGCAACACGAGCTATGTGTGCTTTTGCCTTAGTGGTAGCAGAAACAGTAGATGCAAAAATAATTATTCCTACCGATATATCGATGACTTATGGAATTATTAGTGGGTCATAATTTTACATAAATTTGACAATTATACATATTTTTGCTATAATTTAGGTGTAAATAAAGGGGGATTTTGAATGGATATTATAGCTCATACAGCTTCAATTCATCAAAGTAAAGAAGCTTTAAAAGAATTAAGAGATAATCCAGATTATACTAAATTAGAATTAGATTTTCGTCTTACTAAAGATAATGAATTAGTATGGTCTCATAGTAATAAAATAAATGGGCGTTTAATTAGTAATACTAATTATCGTAATTTAGGTAGTGTTTTAATACTTGAAGATGTACTTGAAGTATTAGATCATATTAAACCTATTTTAATTGAGATTAAAGGGAAACCAAATGAAAGACAAATATATGGTTTAGTTAAGTCTTTGTTTTCTTTGGTTCATTATCATAATAAGATAGAATTAGAAAGTTTTAATTCAGATTTAATTGGAATTTTATTAGATTTAAAGAAACAAGGGGTTTTAGAGTTTATTGATTATGGATTAATTATTAATTTATTTAAAACTTTTTCTTATCGTAAACACTTTCCAGAACAGTATAAAGAAGTTAGTTTTTTAGCTTTATCTAATGAATTATATGAATGGCCTATTGTTGGTGGGGATTATCAAATTTATAGAGAACAACTTCCTAGTGTTAGACAGTATGCTTGGAGTTGGGATGCAGTATACGAAGAGACTGAAGAGCGAATTTTAAATTATATTTTTAAAGGTGTAGATGGTATAGGTACATCTAATCCAACTTTAGTTAAAAAACTAATAAAATAATTTTGACAAATTTGTATTTTGTGTTATAATTAGATAGACAGATTTAAGTGGGCATAAATATTCCCACTTTTATTATTATATTAAAGAGGTGTGTATGAAAAAAAGTCTAGAAGAATTAAAAAGTAAAATTGAAGATGCTTTAAAAGAGAAAGAAATACTTGTTGATAGTGTTACTTATGAGAAGAATAGTGGAAATTATAATGTTTTATCTGTAATTCTTGATAAAGTTGGAGGAATTGATCTCGATATGATTGTGGATGCGACAAACATTATTAATCCAATTGTGGATGATTATGATTTCACGGATGATTCTTATATTTTAGATGTAGCAAGTAAAGAGAGAGGTGAAGAAAATGAATAGTGAAGAATTTATTAAAGCAGTTAAGAATATTGTAAAAGAAAAAGGAATTAGTGAAGATGTTGTTTTTGAAGGAATGGAACAAGCTTTAACTACAGCCTATAAAAAGAATTTTGATTCTAAAACTAATGTAAGAGTAGATATTAATAGAGAAACAGGAGAAATTAAGGTTTATTCTTATTTAGTTGTTGTAGATGATGTTGATTATGGTAGTGAAGAAGTAGACGCAGAAGGAAATGTAGTAAAAATTCCTCCTAAGATTAATCCTGACGCTCAAATTATTTTGGAGCAAGCAGAAGAAATGGTTCCTGGTATAAAAGTAGGAGAAACTATTGAAAAGGAAGTAACTCCTAAAGATTTTGGTAGAGTTGCCGCTTCTACAGCTAAACAAGTTTTAACACAAAGAATTAGAGAAGCAGAAAAAAATAGTTTGATAGAAGAATTCCAAGATAAAGAAGGAGAAATGTTACTTGGACTTGTTGCTATGGAAGATTCACGAAATTACTTTATTGATTTAGGGAGAACTAGAGGAATACTTCCTAAGAGTGAAATTATTCCAGGAGAAACTATTAAAATGGGTTCAAATATTCGGGTTTATGTAACTAAAATAGAGACTAATTCTAAAGGACCTTTAATTTTATTATCAAGAAAACATTATGGTTTTGTTCGTCGTTTATGTGAACTTGAGATTCCTGAACTTGGGGATGGTACATTAATTATGCATGCTTGTGTTAGAGAAGCAGGAATTAGAACAAAAGTAGCAGTTTCTTCAACTAATGATCGAATTGATGCGATTGGTACATGTATTGGTGAGAGAGGTTCAAGACTTGCTAGTATTTTAAAGGAATTAAATGGAGAAAAATTAGATTTTGTTTTATATAGTGATGATGCCGAAGAATATATTAAGAAAGCTTTAACTCCTTGTAAGAATGCCATTGTTAATATTACTGATCCTGTTAAAAAAGAAGCTTTAGCAGTTGTTTCTAATGAAGAGTTACCACTAGCAATTGGAAAATCTGGTAATAATATTCGTCTTGCTAGTAGACTTACTAAATATAAGATTAATATTAAGACTATGGAACAAATTAATGCTGAGGGAAATAAATAGATAAGAGGCTTGATATGAAGGCAAAAAAAATACCAATGCGTACTTGTGTTATTACAAAAGAAAAGTGCGAAAAGAGAGATTTACTTCGTATTGTTAGAACACCTTCGGGGGATGTAATTGTAGATCCGACAGGGAAAGCTAATGGTAGAGGAGCTTACTTAAAGAAAGATGTGGAAGTAATAAATAAAGCTCGTGCTAGTAAAATATTAGAAAGAATATTAGAGGTTAATATTCCTGATAGTGTTTATGATGAAGCATTAAGTTTGTGTGAGTAAAGGAAGTGTTAAGAGTGGATAATAAACAAGTTTTGGATTTTATTTTAGCTAGTGATAAATTATTAAATGATTATGCTAATGTAACAAGAATGGATAATGAAAAAGAAAGAAATGATGAGTTAAAAAGAATACTTGATGAGGCAAAAACTATGCAAAGAGTATGTTATGATCCTTATGTTTTTGCTACTAAAGATCTTGGTAGTGATAAAATGGAATATACTTGCTTAGTTTGTGGTAAAAATGTTGGTGGCTCCATACCAGGCCATATTGTGAATTTAGTTGAAGATGGTTTAATTGAGGGAGATCATGTAGCAGAATATGCAGTAGAGCAACTAAAGAAATATTTGGTTGCTGAGCCAGCTTTGAGTGAAGCAGAAATTAGAGAGGCATTGAGAAAAGATTTGACTTTATTTGTAAAACAAAGATAGGAAAGGAGAGTGTATTATGACAGTAAAAGAATATGCAGCTGATGTTAATTTAAGTGTAGCAGAAATATTAAAGAAATGTAATGATTTGGGCATTGAAGTAATGAGTGGAGAGGATATTCTTACAGATGAGGATATTATTTCTCTAGATAATGCTATTAATTTGATTACAGAGGATGAATCTTTTGAAGAAGAAGATACAATTGATGAAGTAGTGGATGCTATAGTTGAGGGTAGTAATATTACGAAAAATATTAATATTACCGATAAGAAGCAAAAGTTAAAGAAGAAAAAAGATCAAACTGATGTTAAGGATTATTCTCATTTAAAGAAAGAAATGTATAAAAATAAAAATAAATTGATGAAGAATAGTAAAGATGATAATGTTATTCTCTTTAAAGAGGGAATGAGTGTTGGAGATTTAGCGGAAGAGCTTAATGTTAGTGGAACAGATATTATTAAAAAGTTAATGACTTTGGGCTTGATGCTATCTCTTAATCAAGCGATTGATTTTGAAAATGCAGAAATTGTTGCTTTAGAATATAATAAGACTTTAAAAAGAGAAGAAACACAAGATGTATCTAATTTTGAAGAATATGAAATTATTGATGATGAGGCTCTTTTAGTACCTCGTCCACCAATTGTTACAATTATGGGACATGTAGATCATGGTAAGACCACTTTACTTGATTATATTCGTCATTCTCATATTGCTAGTGGAGAAGCAGGAGGAATTACGCAACATATTGGTGCTTATCAAATAGAGACGAATGGAAATAAAATAACTTTTATTGATACTCCAGGTCATGCAGCATTTACAGAAATGAGAGCTAGAGGAGCAAGTGTAACAGATATTGTCATTATTATTGTTGCCGCTGATGATGGGGTTATGCCTCAAACTAAAGAAGCTGTAGATCATGCTTTAAGTGCTAAAGTACCTATTATTGTTGCAGTTAATAAAATTGATAAACCTGATGCTAATCCAGAGAGAATTAAAACAGAAATGGCGGAGATTAATATTACTCCTGAGGAATGGGGTGGAAATGTTCCTTTCATTAGTATTTCTGCTCAAACTGGTGAAGGAGTAGATAAGCTTTTAGAAACTATTTTAGCAATTAGTGAAATGTCAGAGTTAAAGGCAAATCCAAAAAGATATGCGGTTGGTTCGGTTATTGAGTCCCGTCAAGATAAGAATGTTGGTGGTGTAGCTAGTCTTCTTATTTTAAATGGTACTTTAAGATTAGGCGATCCAATTGTTGTTGGTATTACTCATGGTAAAGTTAGAACAATGAAAAATGATTTAGGTGAATCTATTTTAGAAGCTGGTCCAGGTACGCCTGTAGAAATTACTGGTTTATCAGAAAATCCTTCAGCTGGTGATAAATTCATGGCTTTTGAAACAGAGAAGGAAGCTAAAGAAGTAGCAGAGAAAAGAGCACTACATGCAAAAGAAAATAAATATAAAAAGGATGTTATTTCTCTAGATGATTTGTTTAGTAAAATTAATTCAGGCCAAAAAGAGATTAATGTTGTTTTAAAAGCAGATGTTCGTGGTAGTGAGGAAGCTGTTAAAAATAGTTTACTTAAAATTGATGTTGAAGGTGTTAAAATTAATGTAATACGTTCTGGTATTGGGACAATTACAGAAAGTGATGTAGTACTTGCTAATGCATCAAATGCTATTATTATTGGTTTTAATGTTAGTCCATCTAATATTACTAAAGAACTTGCTAAAGAATATAATGTAGATATTCGTCTTTATACCATTATTTATAAATGTATTGAAGAAATAGAGCTTGCTATGAAGGGTATGCTTGATCCTGAATTCGAAGAAAAAGTTTTAGGTAATGCTGAGATTAGAAGAATATTTAAATTCTCTAAAGTTGGAAATATAGCTGGTTCTTATGTCTTAGATGGTATAATTAAGAATGGAGCTAAAGCAAGAGTTATTCGCGATGGTGTAATTGTTTATGATGGAGGAATCGCTTCTGTTCAAAGAGAAAAAGATAGTGTTAAAGAAGTTAAGAAAGGTTTTGAATGTGGTATAACCTTGGATAGCTTTAGTGATATTAAAATAGGAGATATAATTGAGTGCTATGAAATGGTGGAGGTGCGTGATAATGCCAAGTCATAAGATAGCTAAAATATCTAGTGATATTGCTAGAGTGATTAGTGAAATTCTTTTTGAAGAAGCGAAAGATGAAATATTAAAGTCTATTACGATTACAGGTTGTAAAGTATCAAGAGATTTAGGTTATGCTAAAGTATACTTTACTTCCTTGAGTAATCTTGATCGTAAAACACTAGTAAAAGAAGTAAATGAAGCTAGTTCATTTATTAGAAGTGAAGTTGCTGAAAGACTAGATTTACGTCATACACCTATTTTAGAATTTGTTTATGATGAGTCTATTGAGTATGCAAGTAATATTGAAAATATTATTAAAGAAATTAAAGAGAAGTGATAGGTATGCATGGGAATTTATCTATTTTAACTGGGAAATTTACCGATGATGAATTGTATTTAACATTAAAGATGCATCCAGAAAAGGAAATAGATTTGAAAATGTATCAGGAAGCTAATTATTTTCAAATTCATAAACTTTATTTTAAGAGATCTTTTTTGGGATATGTTGTGTTGTTTTTAGGTCATCATTCTTTAGAAAAAAATGATGTTTTAATTGATGATATTGGATTTCTTAGAGATGAAACATTGTTAGAACCACTGATGTTTAAAATGCTTAAAAGAATTAAAGAGCAAAAGGTTTTCTCTGTACCTTTAGAAGATATTTATTATGAGCCATCTAAGTTTGATTCTATATATCAAGAGATGTTTCATTCTTTGGGATTTAGGGAAGATGATAGAAGTTATGTCGGGCATAATTGTTGTAGATAAACCCAAAGGTTATACATCTCGAGATATCGTAAATATTATTTCCCATGAACTTCATGAAAAAAAGGTAGGACATACAGGAACTCTTGATCCTCTTGCTACAGGTGTGTTAGTGGTTTGCTTGGGTAAATATACTAAGTTAGTCGATATGCTTACTTCTTTAAATAAAGAGTATATTGCCGAGATTAAACTTGGTGTTGAAACAGATACATTAGATATTACGGGTAATATTTTAAGAGAAGAAGATGTTCAAGTTACGAAAGAACAAATTTTAAAAGTGTTTTCTAAATTTATTGGAGAATATCAGATGGAAGTTCCTTTATATAGTGCTATTAAAGTTAATGGAAAAAAACTTTATGAGTATGCAAGAAGTGGTGAAGAAGTTAAACCCCCTATAAAAAAAGTTCATATTTATGAACTAGAGCTTTTATCTTTCCGCCAAGATGTTATAACATTTAGATGCAAAGTAGAAAAGGGGACTTATATTCGTAGTTTAATTCGGGATATTACTAAATATTTAGGTGTAGTAGGAACTATGAATAATTTAGTTAGAATTAAACAGGGGAATTTTAGAATTGAAGAGGCAAATTCTCTAGAAGATATTCAAAATCATCATTATCAAATTTTAAAAATAAAAGATGTTTTAACTATTGAAAATTATTCATTAAATGAGGTAGAATATAAAAAGGTGAGTAATGGTAATTCTTTATCTTTAAATCGTAAAGAGGAAGAATTGTTACTTACTTATCAAGATAGAGAAATTGCTATTTATGAGAAGAGAGATGATTTATATAAGCCTAAAGTTATGCTTATATAATACTCATTGCCCTATGGCCAAGCGGTAAGGCAGCGGGCTCTGACCCCGTAATTTCGTAGGTTCGAATCCTACTAGGGCAGCCAATTAGTTATTTAAGCCTGTATATATAGGCTTTTTATTGTGTAATTAAAAATATAGGCTAGTTTTTGCTATCCTATATTTTTTCTTTTAAGCGATACAATTTTTGCTTTGCTTTTTCCGTTTAAGACATTTTTAACAAATGGTATATAATCTTCATCTTGTTTAGTTGCATGAGGCCTACTTTTTGTGAAAAATCCTTTTGGAATTGAAATTTTTTTGTATTTCTCATATTTTCACCCACTTATAATAAGTATATCAAATATATATAAGTACATCAATTAAAACATAATAAGCACTAAACTTTTTGGTTTAGTAGTCTTTTTTATATATTTATCTGCTTCATCTAATAAAATTACGTTGTAAAATAAAATAAGGATAGCACTTTATTAAGTACTATCCTCACTGGGTCGTATAGACCTTTGATTAACAAATGGAGCGATAAGCTCTTTGTTAAATATATTTTACATTATTTTGGGTTAAATGTCAATGTAAATCTGTTCTTAATCTCCTCGTCTAATTTATTCATGATTTCATTTGAACATTTAACTCTTCCTATAATATCATATTCATTTACTGGTAAAAATATTCTTTCTTTTGAAATAGTTGTTATCAAACTACAACAAGCAAAGGTGCTTTTTACATTACTTTTATAATATGATAATAATGTATTTAATTTATTGAGTTTAGTACTTTCTTTTGCGGTGAGTAATTCACCATTATCAATTTTGCCTTCTAATGGTTTAAACTTATTTTTGATCCTTTCTATCAACATATCTATTATTAATGTCCCTAGATATGTGTTAAATTTACTTGGTTTAGATGTTAATGGTATGACTGTTAAAATATTGTTTCTTGGATTATCATAATTATTTAAAACTATTGCAAAATGGATTTGAGACATCTCTGAACCTATACCAATCCCAAAATCAACTTTCACTATTGTGCCGCGTTGATAAGTCCTAAATAGTGGTGTTTGGGTGTTTAATGTATTTTGCAGTTTTTGCTCTAAAACTGTTGCCTCATTATTTAACAATTTTGATTTTTTCAGTAACCATTCATCTAAGTAAGAAAATTTATATGGTAGTTGTTTTTTTACAACTGTTTGAAAGTTATTATAAGATAAATCTAATCTTATTCTTTCATTTATATTATTTTCAATTTTTGTATTCACTGCTTATCACTCCTTAACATATATTTTTAATTCTTTTACATATTTATCTGTTTTGTATATAACCATTATATCAAAACATACATATGTATGTCAATAAGGATATAATAAAAACTAAACTTTTTTGTTTAGTTTTTTAAACAATATCATCAATGTATCTTTTAAGTTCTTTAGCGTTAGGCCCAAAGATAATCTTTAATTGGTTATCAATTTCAACAATACCTTTAGCTCCTAGTTTTTCAATCGCTTCTTTATTGACAATACTGACATCTTTTAAGATTACTTTAAATCTACTCATATTAGCTTCTGCACTAACAATGTTGTCTTTTCCTCCTAAATAAGTAATTAACTTGTTTGCTTCTATTCTAAAATCTCTTCTTGTTAATTTAATAATAATTAACAAGATTAAAATTAGAACAACTGCAATAATTAAATATTGTAACCATGTATCCATTTTTATATCACCTAATATTATTATACTATAAAATTTGGTATAAATAAAGTTTTTTGGTAACATAATAAGATTAAGGAATGGTGAAGAATGAAAAAAATACTAGTAATGATAGTTTCTTTATTCATGGTTGTGGGTTGTTCTTGTTCTAATGATAAGGCTGCGGATGCAGTGGAAAAGTATTTAAATGATTATAAGGGACTTAATGATCATGTTTTAGAAGATATTGATGAGTTAGTAGAAAATGAAAATTTAACAGATAAGGGTAAAGAGATTTATCGGGAAGTTTTAAAAAGACAATATCGAGACTTGGTTTATACGATTGAAAATGAAGATTATGATGGAGATACAGCAGATGTTACAGTAAAAATAACTGTTTATGATTTATATAAAGTACAGAAAGATGCTAGTAATTATTTAAGTGAACATCCTGATGAATTTTTGACGGATGGAGAATATGATAATGATTTATATATGGAATATAAGTTAGAACAAATGAGAGATACGAATGAGACTATTCAATATAATGTGGTTTTCCAAGTTGTGAAAACGGATGGTAAATGGTATGCAGAACAACCAAGTGATGAAGTTCTAGAAAAAATTCACGGTGTATATAATTATGATGAGGATTAATTCCTCTTTTTTCTTTACTTTTTTCTTTATCTTTTGTATACTGTAAAGTACAGGAGGTATTTATATGTTTGAAGGAATTAAAGCAAAAAGTTTAGATATTAGTAAGGCAGATTATCAAGAATTAAAAAAATGGGAAGGGAATGTAGAGTCTTATAGAATTGTTCAATATATTTTTCAGACAAGTGCTTATAAATGTTTATCTTTAGAGTATAAAAATAGAGTTCATCAAGCATTAAGACATTTACAAGATATGGAATTAGATATTCTTAGTTTAGAAGAAGCATTAAAGACATTTTGGAAATTTTTTAGAAATTGGGCAATAACAACTAGTGAAAATTTTTATTATTATTTAGATGTTTTACTAGATTATCCTACATTTCCTATTATGGATGCTTATTTGTTTGCAGAATATCCAGATGAAAATGATCAAAAATTATTAGATTATACAAGAATAGAAGCTAAATTATATTCTTCTATAGAAGATTTCGAATATTATAGAGAAGAATTTGAAGATATTGTAAAAAATGAAAAATTAAGAGAACTAGGACTTACTGATGTAATTATTAATGGTATTATTAATACGCATTTACCTAAAGCAGAATTAGTTAGTTATATTTCTTTATTTCTTACTAATAAAAAAGATTTACCTTTTATTTTTAAATTATTTGAAGCTCCAAGTATAGATCACATTTATTTAGTTGGTTATTTATTAGAAGGAAAAGACGATATTGAGGAAGGACATTTATTAGAAATGATTGATATGATTTATGATACTCCTTTAGAGGATTTAGAAAAATTGAAGTTTACTATTAAGAATAAATTAACTTATCAAGAAATGAGTTTTGGGGAAGCTAGCAGGGGCTATAATGCTGAGGCGATGAAAATACTTGATGAAGCTAAAGAACCTATTAAGTCTTATACAAGAGTAAGAGTTCCTGTTTATAAGCGAAGATTTTAAAGTGAGCATAAAGAGTGTTTGCTTTTTTCTTTTTTGGAATACATTATAATACGTGAGTATATGAATCATTTAGTCTATAATACTTTAAGTGCTTTATCTTATCATATAAGTAAAAAATCTTTTTTAGTGGTGAAAAAATGGAGAGATTTAGAATTATTTACTCTTATTATTGATATTTTTTCTTCACCTGTTTTTAAGAGTTTAACAAGAGAAGAGCAAGATAAGATATATGGATATATTGATGAACTTAGAGTCAAAGAAATTGATAGAGAAGAAAAAAAGAAGTGGCTTACTATTTGTTTGGAACAGTTAGAAAGTATTGAGTTAAAAGAAGAGGTTTTATCGAGAACTTTAAAGAAGAAGGATTAAAAAATGTGTAAAGAATAGTGTTTAGAACATTGTTCTTTTTTTGTTTTCATTCTATAATGATAATAGGAAGTGTAGAAAAATGAAAAAGATATTATTAAGCTTATTAATCGTTATAATGTTAAGTGGGTGTGCGCAACTTAATTTAGATGTGCCTTCATCAAGTAATAATAATGAAGATAGTACTCCTTTTACTTCAAATGGAGATATGATTGTAGCTCATTTTATTGATGTGGGTCAGGGAGATGCTAATTTTATTGAACTACCAACAGGAGAAGTCATGCTTATTGATGCTGGTACTTCGGGATATGGGGATGATATTGTAGACTATATTCAAAGTTTAGGATATACCGATATAGATTATGTTGTTGCTACACACCCTCATGCTGATCATATTGGAGGGATGGCAGAAGTAATAGAATCTTTTGATGTTGGCTCTATTTATATGCCAAAAGCTGTTACAACAAGTAAGACTTATGAAAATTTACTTGAGACTATCCAAGATAAAAACTTGAGTATTCATACTGGAAAAGAGGGGGTAGAAGTATATAGTAGTGATGATTTAATAATTGAAATGCTTGCTCCTGTAAGTAGCAGTTATTCTAATTTAAATAATTATTCTATTGTTCTTAAAATTACTTATGGAGATGTATCTTTTCTTTATACAGGAGATGCCGAAGAAGAAAATTTGAGTGAAATTACAATGGATTTATCATCAGATGTCCTAAAAGTTGGACATCACGGTAGTGATACAAGTACAACTAAAGAGTTTTTAGAGGGTGTTAGTCCTAGTTATGCAGTGATTAGTGTAGGAGAGGGTAATAGTTATGGACATCCTGCTGAAAGTACAATAAAACTATTAGAAGAATATACAAATAATATTTATAGAACAGATTTAAATGGTACTGTTGTTATTTCTAGTGATGGTGTAAATATAGATGTTAAGAGTGAAAGGTGATAGGGATGGAAGTTATTATCGATAGATTTGAAGGAGAATATGCAATAGTAGAAATAGATAAAGATAAGTTTGAGAGTTTACCAAAAATATTAGTACCAGGTGCTAAGGAAGGAGATGTTGTTAAAATACTTGTTGATCATGATACAACTAAAAAAAGGAAAGAGCATATCTCTAACTTAATGGATAACTTGTTTTTGGATTAGTTTTGTGTTAAAATAAATGGCCTAAGGGGTGTTTTATTGTGGAACATTATATCGAATTAATTCTTAAGAAGAAGAAATATATTCATGAGTTAACTAAAGAAAAAGAAGCTATAGATAAAGAACTTACAGGTATTTTAGAGGAACAAAAAACTGTAAGTGATAAAAATATTAGTAATTATGAAAAATTAGGTTATTATGAACACTATGAAAGAGAATATACTGTTAATGCAGCAGTATTAGCAATTGGTGCTTTATTATTAGTTATATCTTTAGCTGGTTTACCTTTTTTTGCTTTTTTAGATATAAATATGTTAATAGCGGTTTTAGGAATTTTAGGATTTAATCTTGTTAATCTAGGTGTTTGTTTTGGTATTGTGGGAATAACCAAAAAGTATTATCAGAGCAAAAGAAATAAGCATCTAGATGAAATAACTTTATTAAATGAACAAATACAACTTGTTAATGAACAAGTACAAGAAATTAGAAAACGTTATGATGAAGTATATAATAAAAGTAAATCTATAGCATTACAAATAATCAAAGAAGAAAAAGATATAGAAAAGATTAAGCAAGTTATAGTTAATGCTTTACTTAAGGCATCAAATAAAGATTTAGAAGTATTAAATCCAATACTAGATAACTTAATAGAAAAAGAAATATCTAGTAGTGAACAACTAGTAATTGATACAGATATAAATAGAAATAGGTCACTTGATTAAGTGATTTTTTATTTGACACTTTTTGGCTGAAATATTGTAAATATTTT
>ERZ1643251.1392-NODE-1392-length-27565-cov-6.479062_pt1 | contig 27565 bp, 26 predicted proteins | sample MGYA00579261_ERZ1643251 | MGnify/ENA primary metagenome ERZ1643251 (study PRJEB29033, sample SAMEA4952267) | chicken gut metagenome | biome: Broiler Chicken; feature: Gastrointestinal Tract; material: Caecum | place: Ireland | collected 2018 | study: Broiler... | reverse complement strand
ACTTCGATTTGTTACCTTTTTGAAAACTATTGCAACTTGCTATTGCAATTTGCGATTTTTATTTATTCGTGAAATTTCCTCGCACCAACGCCTGCGCTCCCGATGCTCAAGCCGCATCAGATCATCGGTCGACCAATGCAGATAGTAGGCTAAAAACGCCATTTCCTCATACAAGCGATCGACCGGATACTGCACCGGCGTCAATCCAATAAAAAATTCAGCGGTACCTCGAATGTATGCTCACATTTAGGGCAAGTAACCTTATACGAGGGGACTTCCGACATATTAATCCGCTGATAGAAATCCTGTAAAAACATCATATCCACAGTAAAAAGGTCCTCTATCACGCGAGTATTTATTGTTCTAAGCGTCCCGAGCTTTGTGATAACTCTTGAAAATAAAATGATTGGAAGATATCCGGCGTTCTGCTGGACACGCTGATCACGCAGAGGCAGGATCTCGTCAGCGGCAGTCGCCAGGCGCATCGTACCATTGCGATGAACCTCACCATTTTGATCAACATAACCCTTCGGCAGTACAAAATCAAATTCGGTCTGCATTTCTGTGATTATCCCTTTCGCTGATTTTCAGTGCCATGCCTTAACCTTTTATAAATTCAGGCAGGATGGCAAATAGAAAATATTATATACGCAAAATCGCGACATACCCATATAGACTGAGCAAAGCTCGGTCTATATGGGTTATGTTTAGCATTATATGGTAGAAGGTGCGCCCGCGGGTCCGCCAGGAGTCATTTCAAGACCCTCGTGGCAAAGCTCAAGTGTCTGGATTGCGACCTCCGCGCCGAGTGCGTTGAGATCCGGCACCGCGTAGCGTACCGGCCAAGCATTTATAAGCGTCCAGGAAGGACCAGGCGCTCCGGTGTCGTCGAGCAGAGTGACTGTCACATCGTGACGCACCATGCCGGTAGGCGGAGCTGAATTCTTCGGAGCTACTGAATAGATCCAATCAAGGAAATCGCTGTCGTCCGAGGTTCCCCATCTCAATGTGATGTTGCCGAATTTAGTAAGACCAGCGAGCTTTCTCGGGGTATTGCGGAGATCGTCTCCCTCGCGATATTCAATAGCGTCCGTGGTAGAGTCCATTCCCGAAACCTCAGAAAAGCCTGCGCGGGCAATACCGTCGATTTCGACTTGATACCTGAACACTCTGTATGGATAACTGATTGCCATTTTTATTTCAATCCTTTCTCGTCGAATTCATTATTCCTGATTTGCGGTATGCTGCGTAATTCTGAAGATTACGAACTCAGCCGGCTTTACAGGTGCTATACCTATATTGCAGATAAGTCTGCCGTTGTCAATATCGTCCTGAGTCATAGTGGTCGCGCCGATCTCGACAAAGAACGCCTCTTCAGGCGACGCGCCTGCGAGCGCGCCGTCTCTCCAGACAGTCGCGAGGAACATTTCGATCGTGCGGCGTACTCTTGCCCACAGCACCTCGCTGTTCGGCTCGAATACGACCCAGTTTGTGTTAGCCTTTATCGACTGCTCGACAAAGATGAACAATCTGCGCACGTTGACATATTTCCAGAGTCCATTAGAGCTTATTGTTCTCGCGCCCCAGACGCGGATTCCGCGACCGGTAAACGCGCGAATCAGATTCACGCCCTTAGGATTGAGAATATCCTGCTCACCTTCGTTATAACTGCAGGAAAGACCGGTGCATCCGCGAACAACCTCGTTTGCCGGAGCCTTGTGTACTCCAACCGTCGAGTCTGTACGAGCGTAAATGCCAGCCATCGCGCCGGACGGCGGGAAATAAGCGTTCTTCTTCGCGAGCGGGTCAACCATCTCAAGCCACGGATGATACATAGCCGCATAGGTGCTGTCAAACATATCGCGATATTCGGCGACATCACCGACCTTCTTACGGTCGATCGGTATATCAAGAATCGCGACACAGCTCTTTTTGTTTTCACAGTGTGCAATCAGAGCCGCTTCAACCTCGGGAGCGGTCACACCCGGAATAGCCATAATCGATACATCCGGAATCTCAGCAAATGCCGCGAGACCCGAACGCTTGCCCGGACCATTGTCGCTGCCGATGTACTCAGTCGGAGTAACTCCCATGACATTTCCGTCACTTCCACCCGAAAGCGCAACCGTCGTGATGTCTCCGGTTCCGCCAACCAGCTCATACGGTATTATTGAAGCTTTAGGAGCTTCAAGCTTCGGAGCGTCGGTCTTAGGCGCGTCCTTTGCGTCCTTGTTGTCGGTCTTTTCGACCTTTTCAATTTTCGGCGCCGCGGCGGGAACAGCCGCTACCTCAACAGTGATCAATTCTGATTTTGCGCATCTCTGGCAAATGTAATTGATAGCCGCCGGATTCAGCGAGAGATCCTCGTAATTTTCTACAATGTCCTCGCATTTTACGCTCAGGGTTATTTCACAGGTCTTTATGTACTTAGCTGTTCCGACTGTAGTATCGGCTACATTCAGTGTGCAAGGCGCGTCAAGCGTTATCGTCTTGTCCAGCGCAAACTTTATCGTGGCATACGCCTTATTCTTGCCATCGAAGAGCTCGACTACATCGCCCGGATTAAAGCCGTCCGCGTTCTTAAGTACAAGATCGGGACCCTCAACCGAAACGACCTGTGTCTTTGCTTTTGACGACGGAGTTATCTTAACGCGAAGCTTGTCGCCCCATTCGCCGGGATTAGCGGCCTTTATGCGGAGACTTCCGGATGAAGCCTCAGAGCACTTTGCGCCGGGAGCCTCGACACGCATAATATAAGCTCTCGATCCACCGTTGATAAAGAACTGCTCAACCGCGTAGGGGAGGAATCTCCCATTTTGGTACTTAGCTTCGCTGAGATATGAGCCGTAAATACGCTTGTAGTCCGCGAAGCTGGTTATAAACTGCGGTTTACCGACAGTTATACCCTTTTCCGCAAGACCGACAAATCCGGCGGTGCTTGTACTGACGCCTTGCATTGGAACGGCGCCCGAATCATATTCCTCTACATAGACTCCTGGAGATAAGTATTCTGGCATGATAGTTTGTCGGCAGGTCCCATAAACCCTTGCCGACTCCTCCTTTCTTGAATTACACCAAAATTTTTGCCAAACTAGGATTAATAACTTTCGTATACACGAAATTTTATGTGAACTCACATCAGAGCTACATACTGGTTTATAAAAGTTATGGCAGCGTCATTTTTGCATATATACCCGTCACAGCATTACATCATACTCCGCTGCCGCGCAGTTTTCCATGGCTGTAAAAAACCGCCGAGGAATTTTCTTCAATCGCGCTTGCTATCGCTTCGGTTGAATAGTAGACATCGTAGAGCTCAACTGTCGTATGGTGCACGATAAAGTTTCCGTCCAGATAAAAACAACCTGCTTTAATACTGGCGTTCAATCGATTCAACGCTTCTAACAAGTCCGAACGATCGCTGATATAAATTTCATAGGTACCGTATATATGCACGGTCATACTGTCAGTTTTTATATATGTATTCCACTTAAAATCCGCCTGCATAAAAGACATTATAAAAATACCATTTTCAAAGGTGTATTTCAATTGATTGAAATCAAGCAGGTATTTAATCTCCATGCAGGGATCAAGCTGGTGGTCAAAGTCAAATTCCGGCATCAGGTATTACCCATATCCACTGTCGCGAATGGATCAAACCCGCCCGGATTGTCCGCCGGGCAAGACAGCTCGTGTATATACCGATTAACCGGCGCGTCAGCGCTTGGCTGAATGAAGGCTGACGGCTCATACTGTTTTGTCATGATACAATTTACCTCGCCGCGGTCAGGCAGCGAATTAAAGTCAAAGCGGTCAGAAACACATTCGGATTCAAGCAGCTCGCCAAGGCGTGAATTTCCGATAAGAGAATTGAGCTCTCGCTGTTGTCCCGCGTTCAGCGCGCCCAGCTCAGCGCCAGAACGCTTCAATCTAAACGCGGTCTCAGCACGTGCCAGTCTGACGCTGTTTGGCAGCGCTCTGAGCGACGATTGCCGCTTTGAGGAATCGAATTTATGTTCTGATTCAGCGTGTTGATTGTAATGTATTTTGTCAGCCATTTGCATCACCATCATTTTGCGGTTCGGTCGGCGGCAGATCTGAGCCTTCCGGCGCGCTCCCCACCTCTGGAACCACATTGTCACATGACGGCTGTTCGCGCTCAATTTCATGAACAGACGCTTTATTTTGGGTAAGAGCTGAATTCAATGAGGTGATAAAATCATCACTCGAAAACATCGCCGCCGCGAGACTCGCATTTTGCGACATTTTTCGCAAAGTATCGCAAAACCGGTGCTTCATTTGAGCCTTTCGCGCGATTATAGCTTCAGTCTTTAAGCGCGCGCTTTTAATCAACCCCGCTTCATCCGCGTCAGAGCCGTGCAGTAATCTGTCATATTCGGCAAGCTGCGCCTGCTCATCGCGATCTGATAAAAATGGATATACTTTACGGAGAGTCTCGGCGCCGCCGTTATCAGGCAGCGCGCCGTCCCCATTCGCAAGCTTAGTCAAAAGCTCGACATTCCGGCGCGCGTCCATCAAAACATTGACTGTGAGTCCAACCGCGCTGTTTACTTCACCTCGGTTGAAAACCACCGATGAACCTGAATTCACACGTTTATGCACCGACGATGATTCAAATAACCTTCGCTGTTTCTGTTCATTCGGCAGCGACTCACCGAGCGAGCGTTTCAGGCAGGTGAACAGCATCATCTCTCCCGATCCGCGCAGTACCGCTTGAGCAAGCTTTCCTCTATTGAACGCTAACTCGGCAAATCGACTGTAAAAATTACTGTCTGGTCGTTGCTTATAGTATTCCGAAAAATCGGTCTTTTGTGCAATTGACGCTTCTGAAGCTTGGTATCGCTCATTTGCTTCTGTTGACGACGACTGTCCGTCACGAGTCGACCGTTCAGCAGATTCCGGCATGAGCTGTGTACCCATTCTGTGAGCGTTGAGATCAAACATACGGCTGAAGCTTTCACCGAGCTGATATACCGGGTCTCGATCCGACAGATGTTCATTCCCGGCGAACGAAGCATTGCGCAGTCTCAAGCGATATTCAAGCTCATGTTTGTCATCGGATTTATCAAACGATCTGAGTGTCTTCTTGCTTCGGCGGATATTTGTGTATCTCATCGTTTGAAATCAGTCAAGTACACTCATCAGCTTGTCGTAGTCGTCATCGATGCAGTTAATCACCCATCCAATAGCTGTTGTGAGCTCATCAAAGAGCTGATCTTCAGTGTCAGCCGTTGTGACATACATATACTTGTGGTAGAGCTGACGCTGATCGCGGAATATTCCGTAAGAACCGATAGTGACATTAAAATTGATGTCATTGAGCTCATTCATGATCTTCGGATAATTAGCCTCATCGAGATCAAGCGCGATTGTGGAGTAAATCTGGAAAAATGTCTCTTCCACATTGTCCTCCTCCTCGGTCGGTATAAAGCAAAGCTCGAGCAAAAACGAGCCGTTATTCTCACCGATATCGTCAGGATAGGTTCGAATAAAAGTAAGACCGTCGGAGGTATTAACTTCCGTTTTGAGATCAAACTCTTTTTCAATATAATCTTTTATGCGATTGAATACCGCGGTTTTGCTGTTTGTATCCATTCAAATCAACCTCATTCGACATACGCCGAATGCCTTTCAATAGAATATGGTTTTAGCTATACGATTGCTGATCTCACGCGATAGCTCTTTTTAAGCCGGCGATCGCTCATTGTGCGTCCGAGTTTTTCACCGATTTCGTCATACTCAATCGCGTCACGTTTCGATGGGTCTGTATAGCCCTGAGCCCTGAACCACGCGCCGGCGCCGGTCTCACGACCTTCAACCGAGCTCGGGGTTACCGCGTGCTTATGCAGCGTATCCTGTTGGTCTTTGAGCGCGTGTTCGCCGAGCGCGTAGACAGATTCGGAGTCGGTGGCTCTTGCCAAAAGAATCTTCATATCCCTTTCTGTCAGACCATTTTCCTTCTTGAACTTCTTTGCTTCCTCCACACTGCCGAATACATCACGATAAGCCGCGTGTCTGGCGTTCTTTTTCTTCATATGCCTTGTGATCATACCGGTAGCCGCGTTTACTCCAAGATTCAAGCCTGTCGAGACCGCGGTACCTACACCACCGGCACCAGCTAAATCAGCTGTCGAACCGAATGTTTGTATCAAGCCCTGCGCAACCTGTGATTTGTCTACAACCTTATCGACACTCAGCTGACTTACCGCGCTGTCACGTGAATCGTGAATCATTCGTTTTTCGTGAGCGTCATCGATGTCCGCGGCGAGTTCCTCATCTGACAATGCACGCAATTTTTCCTGACGTTTTGAGTGAACATGGTGACGCGCCGCTCCAATACCCGCGTTTGATAGACCGGAGACAATTCCGCTGACCGGATCACTCACGGTATGGTTTAATACAACCGAAGTTGCATTGTTAGCCGCGTCCAATCCATGCAGCATCGCCTCGCTCTTGTTGCCGGTTCTTAAAGCCGCTCTCGCGCTTTTGACTGAATCGAGAGTGCTTTTAGCCGCTCCTACATCTCCGAGAAATCCGACAGCATCCTCATTTCCAACGTCCGCGCCAAGGTCGCTGGCATTGCCCACCAATTCATTTGCGATAAAGCCTTCATCACGAGCAGTTGCCATAGCCGTACTAAGAGAACCTACGAAACCAGCGTTTTCATCTGACAGTCGAGGGGCAACATCTGGTTCGGGTGCCGCTTGTTGCTGCTGCGGCGTCGTCTGCTGTGGGGTCGTCTGCTGCGGTGTCGTCTGCTGTGGGGTCGTCTGCTGCGGCTGACTTGAATCCGCCTGCGGTGTTATAAACTGTCGCGATTCTGGATCATACTGCTTTGCGTTCATCGCGAGACGCTCCTGCACCGACGGCATGGCACGCAGCTTAGCCTCAAGCGTCCGCATTTTTTCCTTGTAACCCGGAGATTTTCGCTCCATGCGATCCATATGACGTTGTTCATTATGCCGCCTAAGCGCGTATTTCTTGTCGTCAACCCAGTCCTTAAATTGCTCTTTTTTATCGCCAATCCATTTGACAGCCCGCTTAGCCGCCTTACCCGCGCCAGTGTCCATGATCTTATTTCCGACCTTGACCACCGCGTGCTTGACTTTTTTAGCGGCATTCTTGACCTTTTTAACGCCCTTTTGCAGCTTGCTTCCCTCGTATTTGTCTTTCACCCAGTCTGCCGCTTTCGATACCTTCTCTTTTACGGCGCCCGCGGCTTTCTTCGCACCGGTGACAACTACATCCTTGACAGCGGTAGCGCCTTGCTTAACCTTGGCTCCAACCGCTTTAGCGGCTTTTCCGATCCTGCTGTCAGCAATCTTTTGCTTGACCTTACCGGCATGGGTTTTCGCGCCGGTTTTTAATCTATGAGCGCCGGCTGTAACCGAATGTACAGCTTTCTCGAGCTTGCTGCCGTGATACTTCTTGGCGATTTGTTTTCGTTTTGCAGAAAGCCATTCCTTCGCGTCATCGCGTGCATCCATGACCTTGTCATAAGCAGAGATAGCGGCTGACGCGGCTGCCGATCGATGTTTTCTAGGAGGCGCGGTTGTTGGAGCTTGTGCTGCCGCGTCCTGCGGCTGAGCCGTGGTGTCTGTCGTCTGCACTGTGGTGTCTGTCGTCTGTGCTGTGGTGTCCGGTGTCTGTGCCGTGGTGTCAGACGATCTGTGTTTCGAACGCTTATGATTTTTAATGCGGGAAACTAATCTCTTTACGGGGTTCATAGGTTTGTCGCCTTGTATCGGTCCTGCCGAGCCGGTAGGCATCGAAAAGCCACTGACATCTATTTGACCGCCGTTCGCGACATTTTCCGCCTGCGCTTCCATTTGAGAGCTGCGCATATAGCCGTCGCCGGATACGGCATGAGTTCCCTGCTGTACTATATGTGCCGCTTCGTGCATCAGCAGCCTTTCACCCGACGGCGAATAGGGATTGTATTTTCCCCTGGAAAAATGGATCTCATTTCCGCGCGCGTAAGCGTTAGGACCCATCTCTGACAGCCCTTCGTCCTCATATATCTTGAGACCGGTCATTTGAACCCCGAAGCGTTCCGCAAGCTTAGCGTTTACGTCAGCCGAGGGCTCGCGTCTCCTGCTTTTCATCGTATTAAGCTGATCGAGTATTGCCTGGTTTGAAATGTTCGCACTACCAGTCACCGGCTCATATGAACGAGATGAAGCGTCATGCGAGGTCTTGGTCTGTATTTTCTTTGAATAGGTATTCATTGCTTTCGGACCTTCCTCACAGCATTGGCTGTGTGCAGCATTGGCTGTGTAACTAAATACAAACACAAATAATCTGCGGTCTTACAAATGTAATTCGCGCCGTTAATAACCTAAGTCGATTTTCTCAACCGCAGAATATGTCGAATTTTATCTATGAAAAAATTATATCACATTGAAAAACGCCGCTGGTGAATACCAAGTAACAACTCTTTTAACTATTAGTGAACGCGCGAAGAATATTAAATATATCAATATTTCCGTATTAATATTTCGCGAAATAATTAAAATCGCACAATTATTGTCTTTTCGATGTATTCTGAATCGCGATTATATTCGCAAAACAATAAATAATATGCTCTTAAATCCGTCTGGATATTACGATTGACATAGATCAATATATATTCCGATGGCAATGATTTATAATTATTTATCACAATTTACGCACAAAGTTTGTTAGTAATTATTGTCATAAATTATGCGTTTCATATTTTTATATTACTGTATTATGCCTCTTGCTTTTTGAATATTTTTTTACATAAATGCACATAAGATACGATGGGACACCTTTTTAAGATGCGCGTCACTCAACCGCTTGGCAAGCATAGCTTGTCCTGCCAACTCGGCAACGCTGAAATTTCATTTACACGCAATGACTCGCAAAATCAAAGTTCATTTTCAGCCTTGATAATTCAAACGCTGCTATATTAATATATTCAATTATGCGGATTATATACATAAATACCGCCCGACAGAAATCAATCCGCGGGCGGAATCAACTATGTAATCAAGAATCAATCGTCATTTGTCTCAACGCCTACAAAGCGTATTACACGGCTGTGGATTCTCCTATAGAAGAACAGCGTCATCGCGACCGACATAAGCTCGGCTATCGGGAAGGACAGCCACACCATGTCAAGATTTCCGGTCAGCGACATCAGATACGCGACCGGCAGAAGTACGCAGAGCTGGCGCGCGGCAGATACGATCATGCTGTATACGCCGTTGCCGAGCGCCTGGAACACCGAGCCTATCGTGATGCAGAAGCCGGCGAAGATGAACGACAGGCAGATTATCCGCAGCGCGGGCACGCCGATTTTGATAAGATTTTCCGAAGCGTCAAAAAGCAAAAGCAGCTTGTCCGGAATTATCTCCATAATCATTATGCCAATAAGCATAATGACCACCGCGTAGATCGCAGCGGTGCGTATGGTTTTTTTCATCCGGTCCTGCCTTCCCGCGCCATAGTTATACGCGATTATCGGCACGACTCCGTTGTTTAGACCGAATACCGGCATGAAGAAAAAGCTTTGCAGCTTGAAATAGATGCCGAATACCGCCTGCGCGGACGAGGAGAAGGTGTAGAGTATCTTGTTCATTCCTATAACCATAACCGAGCCTATCGACTGCATGATTATCGACGGAATGCCGATCGCGTATATATGTCCAACCGTTTTGAGGTCGAGGCGGTACTTTATAGGATTTATTTTGATCTCGTGATTGTATTTGAAATTCAGGATTATTCCCAGAATCGCTGCGACTATCTGACCGAGCACCGTCGCCAGCGCGGCTCCCGCGACTCCCATCTCGGGGCAGCCGAAATAGCCGAATATCATGATCGGGTCGAATATCAGATTGATCACCGCGCCCACGCCCTGCGTGATCATCGCGATCATCGTCTTTCCGGTCGACTGCACGAGCCGCTCCATTATCACCTGACCGAATACGCCAAAGGACAGCGTCATTACAATCGTGAGATATGTCACACCGTTCTCGACGATTTCAGTTGTGTCGTTCTGCATCATCATAAACGGTCTTACCGCGAATATGCCGAGTATCAAAAAGACAATATAGCTGAACACAGCGAGATATATACCGTTGTTCGCTACGCGGTTGACGCCTTCGTAATCCTTCATTCCGAGCCGCTTCGATAACAGCGCGTTCACACCGACACCGGTTCCGGTCGCGACCGCAATCATAAGCGACTGCATCGGGAACGCGAGTGAAACGGCTGTAAGAGCGTTCTCGCTGATCTGCGCGACAAATACGCTGTCGACTATGTTATACAGCGCCTGCACCAGCATCGACGCCATCATCGGCAGACTCATCGTCAGAATCAGCTTGTTTATCGGCATCACGCCCATTTTATTTTCAGCCGGCGCGCCGCTCGCTTCCATAGTTACATCTTCCATATATGCTTTATATTCCCAATTGTCCCTTTCACGTTAAAACGCACAGCCGGTGCTGCCGGCTGTGCATTTTTCTCTTACACGTCAGAATCAAATCAGACCGTGTGAATCTTGTTCTCGGCGTCCGAGTTCTCGGCGTCGATGTTGTACTGCTGATTTTTTCTCCATTCGAAGAACTTCGTCGCCACCTGCTCGAACAGCGCGTACGACAATACGTCCTCATCCTGTATTGCCCACGGCTTTACCTTCTCGCGGAGCTCGTCGAGCTCGGGCTTGAGGTCGTCCGCCGGACGATAGGTTATCGGCTTCGCGTCGCCGATGATCTGCTTCTGGAACTCGGGCTTGATCGGCACCGGAGTCTTGCCGTATTCGCCGCGGATTATGCCCTTGAATTCCTTAGTGACCGTCTTGTAGCGCTCGCCCATGATGACGTTGTATACCGCCTGCGTTCCGACGATCTGGCTAGACGGAGTTACGAGCGGCGGATATCCCGCGTCGGCGCGCACGCGCGGCACCTCGGCGAGCACCTCGTCGAGCTTATCCGACTTGCCTGCCTGCTTCAGCTGCGAAACGAGGTTCGACAGCATTCCGCCCGGCACCTGATAGAGCAGCGCGTTTACGTCGACCTTCAGCACCTTCGGGTCGAGCAGACCGTTCTTAAGGTACTTCTCGCGCAGAGGCGTGAAGTACTTCGAAATCACGTCGAGCTGCTTTAAGTCGAGTCCGGTGTCGTACTGCGTGCCGGCGAGAGTAGCTACCAGCGGCTCTGTAGGCGGCTGCGACGTGCCCATCGCGAGCGGCGAAATCGCAGTGTCGACAACGTCGACTCCGGCTTCGATCGCCTTTAAGAGGGTCATCGACGCGACGCCCGCGGTGTAGTGAGTGTGCAGCTGTACGGGTATCTTTACCGTTTCCTTTATCGCCTTGACAAGCTCGTACGCGTCGTATGCCTTGAGAAGTCCGGCCATATCCTTGATGCAGATAGAGTCGGCGCCCATTTCCTCGAGCTGCTTTGCGTACTTTGTGAAGTATTCGGTCGTGTATACCGGACCGGTCGTGTAGCTTATCGCCGCCTGAACATGACCGCCCTCTTTCTTCGTCGCGTTGATTGCGGTCAGCAGGTTGCGCGGGTCGTTCAGCGCGTCGAAGATACGCAGAATGTCGATGCCGTTCGCAATCGACTTCTGTACGAAATACTCAACGACATCGTCCGCGTAGTGGCGGTATCCGAGGATGTTCTGTCCGCGGAAGAGCATCTGGAGCTTCGTGTTCTTGACCTTCGCGCGGATTTTTCTGAGTCTGTCCCAGGGGTCCTCGTTGAGGAAGCGCATACAAGCATCGAAAGTCGCTCCGCCCCATGCCTCGAGCGAATGGTAACCTACTTTGTCCATTTCCTCGAGTATCGGCAGCATTTCGTCGGTCGTCATGCGAGTCGCGATCAGCGATTGAGGCGCGTCACGCAGGACGGTTTCGGTAATCTTAACTTTTGCCATATATTATATCACCAGCTTCCGGCTTTGCCGGAAGAATCCTTTCTGTAAAATGAAGCTGCACACTGAAAATGCGAACCGTTAAATCAGTTAAGTGTCGTCGATCGAATCAGCCCTTGAACATCGACAGGAACACGCCCGCCGCGACCGCCGAGCCGATAACTCCGGCGACATTCGGTCCCATCGCGTGCATGAGCAGGAAGTTCGCGGGATTTGCTTTCTGTCCCTCAATCTGCGAAACGCGCGCCGCCATAGGCACCGCCGAAACTCCGGCAGAGCCGATAAGCGGGTTGATTTTGCCGCGTGTGACAATGCACATGATCTTCGCGGTGAGAAGTCCGCCGACCGTTGAAATCGAGAACGCGACCAGTCCGAGCGCGATTATCGCGAGGGTCTGCGGCTGGAGGAAGTTCTCGGCGCTCGCGGTCGCGCCGACCGATACGCCGAGGAATATTGTTACAATATTCATAAGCTCGTTCTGCGCGGTCTTGGAAAGACGCTCGGTCACGCCGCAGACGTTCAAGAGGTTTCCGAACATCAGAAAACCAATCAGCGGAGCGGCATCCGGAAGGATTATCGAAACCACGATGGTAACGAGCACCGGGAAAATCAGCTTCTCGACCTGCGATACCGGACGCAGCGCGGTCATGACAATTTCGCGCTCCTTCTTCGAGGTCAGCATACGCATGAACGGCGGCTGAATGATCGGGATCAGCGCCATGTATGAATACGCCGCGATCGCGATAGCTCCGAGCAGCGCGGGAGCGAGAATCTTGGTTACGAGTATCGCGGTAGGACCGTCCGCGCCGCCGATGATACCGATCGACGACGCCGCCTCGGGCACAAAGCCGATAAGCAGCGCGAAGAAGAAAGCGACGAACACGCCGAGCTGCGCGCCCGCGCCCATTAAGAGGCTCTTCGGGTTAGAGATAAGCGCGGTGAAGTCGGTCATCGCTCCGACGCCCATAAAGATGAGCGACGGGTATATGCCGAGCTTTACGCCCATATACAGAAAGTCGATAAGTCCGCCGTTGTTCAGCACATAGCCCCAGTCGATCTGCTTTTCAAGAAACCAGTCAAGGTGCATCATGTTCGCGCCGGGGAGATTTGCGAGCAGCATTCCGAAGGCTATCGGGAGCAGGAGCAGCGGCTCGAACTTTTTCTTTATCGCGAGATACAGAAGCACGATGACTATCAAATACATTATAAGCGTCATACCGAGCTTCGCGGGATCTCTTACCAATTGCGCGACGCCGGTGGAGTCAATAAAGTTTAACAGTGTATCAAGCATTATATCACCTCATTATTACTATGACTTTGCGACAGCAAAGTCTACCTTACTATGTCGATGTTTTGTGACGGTTTGCGAAGCAGAATCGCGGTCATTGACCGCGAACATCTTAGCCGATGGCACAAAACTCGTGTCTGAAAATTCATTTTCAGACATATAGCCGAGGTGGATCAGTTAAGCGTTATCAATATGTCGCCCGAGTTGACCGACGCACCCTTCTGAACGTTGACCGAAGCGACCGTGCCATCCTGCGGAGCGGGAATGTCGTTCTCCATCTTCATAGCCTCGAGTACGCAGACAACGTCGCCCTTCGAGATTTTCTGACCGACAGTCACGTTTATTTTCAATATAGTGCCGGGCATCGGAGAGGTGATTTTGACCGCTCCCGCGCTGCCCTGTGCGGCCGGAGCCGCTTTCGGCGCAGGTGCTGCCGGAGCCGCCGGTGCCGCCGGTGCCGCTTTCGGAGCCGCCATCGGAGCCGCCGGCGCTGCCGGTGCAGCCACGGCAGGCGCTCCTGCTTCAACCTCTTCTACTTCAACCTCATATACGCTGCCGTTTACGGTTACGTTAAATTTTCTCATGATCGATTATCTCCTTCAAAATTATATATAATTTCGGTTTGTTAATTCTGATTTATTTTCCGGCTGTCAATCATTTCGACGCGGTGCGTCTGAACGATACGACGCGGAAGGACGTCTGCGGTTTGTCGAGCACTACCGCGATTGCCGCGGCTATCGCCGCCGCTATCTCGGCGTCGTCCAAAGCCGGCTCGCTCACAGCCTCGACAACCGGCTCGGGCACGGGAGCGGGAGCGGGCGGCTCTGGGACCGTTTCACTTGCGACCGGCTTTGCCTCGGCGGATTTCTTATTTGGTATATCGTAGAATATAATTTTGAACAGGGTCAGTATCGCCCATATCAGTATCAGTACCGCGAACACGACCGCCATACCGAACAGCAGCACCTCTAAACCGAGTGTGATCCGTTCCGAAAAGGTGAGCGTGCTCTGCATAAGGTCGCCGAAGCCGCTCGACGCCGCGGTCGTCTCCGATACCGTTTCGGCCACTGTTTCGGCTATAGTCTCGGCAGTGGTTTCAATAATATCTTCCATTGATTTGCCTCCTTATTAAATTAAAGAGGGAGGTTGGCGTGACGCTTTTTGAGCTTCAGCGTATTTTTCGCGCTGAGCATCTCAAAGGCGGCAGCTGTGCGCTGGCGCAGCTCGTCGAGCGAAATGATATCGTCGATCTCGCCGGCTTTGGCTGCCGCGAGCGGAGACGCCATGACCGCGTCCCATTCGGCTTCAAGCTCGGAGCGCTTTGCGTTGTCGTCGACCTTGTCGCCCCACGCGAACGCTACCGCGCTTTTGGTGGGCATTGCGCTGATCTTCGCGCAGTCGGCGGCGATTGCGATATCCGCGCCGATAGACTTCGAGCCCATCAGCGTGTACGCCGCGCCGTACGCGCGACCGAGCACTACCGTGACTTTCGCGTTGTCGCTCGACGAATACGCGGCGGCGAGACGCGCGAGCGCCATTGAATAATCAGCCTTTTCAGCCGCGGCGGACACCTCGTAGCCCTCGGTGTCGACGAGCGTCAGCAGCGGCACCGCGAAGCAGTCGCAGAACGAAACGAATTTCGCCGCCTTATTGGCCGCGGCGGGAGTGAGCTTGCCGCTGTTTACTGAAGGCTGGTTTGCGACGACTCCGATCACCATGCCGTTCAGCGTTACAAATCCGCATACGAGCTCGGGCGCGTAATCCTTGTAAAGCTCAAGGAAAGCCGCGTCGTCCGAAATTGCCGAAATCACATCGGTCATCGCGTAGCCGTCGTTCGCGATTATGGCGGCGACGTCGGGAGTCAGACGATTGATTTCATCGTTAGTCGACGCGTATACTGCGCCGTCCGCGCTGTTCTGCGGGATATATGAAAGCAGGCGGCGGACATACGCGAGCGCCGACGCGTCGTCGTCCAGGACAGCTGAAACAAGTCCGGCGGCAGCGGCTGTCTCGGGAGAGCCGGCCTTGCCCGACTTGTCGAGATTGTTTACAATAAACGGCGGGTTTACATAAAGGCTCGCGCCTTTTGTCGCAAGAACTATGTCGAACATCTCGGCGACCGCTGCCATCGCGCCGCCGCAGGGGCCGGCAACAAGCGCGATCTGCGGAATCACGCCCGAAGCGTCAGCCACGCACCGCATGACCTTGCCGTAGCCGGCGAGCGCCTCGACGCCCTCGAGCACGAACGCTCCGGCGCTGTCAAAGATGCCGATAACCGGCGCGCCGTTTTTAGTCGCGAGCTCATAAAGTGAGCAGATCTTTTTCGCGTGCATCGCTCCGAGCGCGCCCTTCATTCTCGAACAATCCTGCGCGAAAGCGAAAACGAGCCGTCCGTCGACCGCGCCGTAGCCGCAGATTACGCCCTCGAGCTCGCCCTCATTTCCCGAAAGCTCGGCGGCTGCCGAATGCGCGAAGGTCCCGATCTCGACAAAGGTTCCCTCGTCGAAAAGCGACTTGATACGCTCCTTTGCACTTGAAGCTTCGCTCTCGTATTGAGCGCGCAGCTCGGCGACCGACTTGAATTTCGGCGCGCCGTTTTGCGTTTTGTTCTCCATATATTGACCTCCAGATATTAATTGTATGATAAGCCGTGCGGTAGACTGTTTTTGACAAAAAAATAGGCAAAAACATATAAACACTATTCTACCCCATTATAATAATATTATAAACCATCCGAGGAAAATTTTCAATATGCAAATTGCTTTTTATTTTAACACTTTTCGCGCGTATATATGTGAATATTGCGTATTGCGGAAAATTAACAAAATTCACTTTATTTTTCGCCCGATGATGTGATATAATTATATAGTTAATATAATTGCCGAGGATGATATATATGCTGATAGATTTCCACACACACGCCTTTCCGGACAAGCTCGTTCCGAAAGCCATCTCAAAGCTCGAAGCGATCGGCGGCATCAAGAGCTATGGCGACGGCAGCGTCAAAAACCTGCTTTCACATATGAGCGGCGCCGGAGTCGACCGCTCGGTCATATTGAATATCGCGACCAACGCTCACCAGCAGTCGAGCGTCAACAGCTTCGCAATCGAGACGGGGGACACATACCCGAATCTGTATACGCTCGGTTCTCTCCACCCCGACAGCGAAAATATCGCCGAGGAGGCCAAGCGTCTCTCGGACGCCGGTATACGCGGTATCAAGCTGCACCCCGACTACATAAACACGTTCATCGACGACCCGAAGCTCGACCCGATATATGAGGTCTGCGTCGAGTATGACTTTTTCGTCGTCTCGCACTCGGGCTGGGACTTCATCTCGCCCGACTGCATACACTGCACGCCCGAGCGGATATTAAATGTACTGAAAAAATTCCCGACTCTGCGCTTTGTCGCGGCGCATATGGGCGCGAACCGGCAGTGGGACGAGGTCGAGCGTCTGCTTGTCGGAAAAAACGTGTGGATTGACACATCGCTCGCCGTGCCGTTCGGCATGGACGACGAGCAGTTCAGGCGCATACTCACAAACCACCTGCCCGACCATATCCTGTTCGGCAGCGACTACCCGTGGTTCACTCCGGAGGATACCTATAAACGTATAATCGGACTCGGGCTGCCGCACGAGCTGCTCGACGGGATATTCTACAAAAACGCGCTCGCTCTGCTCGGCGACGACACGAATAAATAATCGCCGAGAGCTCGAACTAATAATTCGGACAACACGAATAATTTCAGCCAATACTAATATATCCAGCCAATACTAATATATAATGAAGATATATAATGAAGAAAATTTTGATTATCGACGGACAGGGCGGCAAAATCGGAGCGTCGCTTATAGACGCGCTGCGAGCCCGCTATCCCTCGGGGGGCGGCGTCGAGCTGGTCGCGGTCGGCACGAACTCGTCGGCGACCGAGAATATGCTGCGCCGCTCGCCCGACGCGGCGGCGACCGGCGAGAATCCGGTCGTTGTCAACAGCCGCGACGCCGACGTCATCGCCGGACCGGTCGGAATCGCGATCGCCGACTCGCTCTGGGGCGAGGTCACGCCGAAAATGGCGAAGGCGGTCGGTCAGAGTCAAGCGCTGCGCGTGCTGATACCGGTGAACCGCTGCCGCAGCGTCGTCGTAGGTGCGGACGGCGCGCCGCTCGCGCCGCTGATACAAAAAGCCGTACAAATAATCGCAGAAGCTATTGACAAAGACTGAGACAGGAGTTATAATTATAATAATATGCCGCATGAAGCGGCGAATCCGCACAAGCGGAGTATTATAGCAATTGGGATATAGCGGAATATTATAACCAGCGCAATATAATGTATTAAACTCATACCACGAAGGTATCAGGCGGACAGGGCTGCTCACAAGAGTCGTCCTCCCGCCCGATACCTTTTTGTCTTGACCGAAAGGAGCCTACCATGCAGCTAAAACTCATCTCGCGTCAGCTGCTCTTTTGCGAGGGCAGTTGTTTCCGTGAATGTCACGCGTCGACACTCGCGCTACTGCCGGACGGGCGTATCGCCGCCGCTTATTTCGCGGGTACGCGTGAGAAGTCGCCCGACACCGCGATCTGGCTTTCGCGGCAGCGACCGCGCGGTGACGGCGAGCCGCGCACATTTGAACCGGGTACATTCGAGCCGCGCACCTTTGAGCCGCCGCGAAAAATCGCCGACACGCCCGATATTCCCTGTTGGAATCCGGTGCTGCGGTGTGACGGCGACAAACTTATACTCTACTTCAAATCGGGACACGAGATTCCCGAGTGGCGCACACTGACGACCGAATCGTACGACCTCGGCGACAGCTTCGGCGAAATACACGAGCTTGTGCCGGGCGACGTCGGCGGACGCGGTCCGGTCAAGAACAAGTGTATTGTCCTGCACGACCGAACCCTGCTCGCACCGGCGTCAATTGAGACATCGGATAGCTGGGACTGCTTTGCCGACCGCTTTGACGGCACAGACTGGCAGCGCGGCGACTTCTTCCCTATCGACCACTCTAAGCTCTCCGGCAAGGGTATAATTCAGCCGACGCTCTGGGAGGACGACGAACATATCGTCCACGCGCTTATGCGGTCGACCGAGGGCTGTATCATGCGCAGCAGTTCAAGCGACGGCGGCGTCAGCTGGTCTCAGGTTGTGCCGACACCGCTTGCCAATAACAACAGCGGCATCGACTGCGTGCGGCTTGACAACGGCCGCGTAGTCCTCGCCTGAAACACCGCGTCCGGCAACTGGGCACCCCGCTCGACGCTCGCGTTGTTCGTGTCGGACGACAACGGCGAAAGCTGGAGCGAGCCGTACATAATCGAAAACGAACCGCCGACGCCCGATACCCCTCCAGCCGAATTCTCCTATCCGGCGATAATCGCGTCCGGCAATCGCGTACTGCTCTCCTATACATGGAAACGCCGCAGCATCGCCCTCTGCGAATTCGAAATAATATGACGCAATTCGCCTCCGGCGAATTGCTTCCCCCACTCCTAACTCCTAATTCCTCACTCCTAACTCGCGAAAAACAAAATGTCAACAATAAAATCTACATATAAAAGAGGTACCATTATGAAACAGGCAAAGCTCATCAAAACCATGTCGTATGCCGCGATGTGTCTCGCGCTCGCGCTCATACTCCCGTTCCTGACCGCGCAGATACCCGAAATCGGACAGGCGCTGTCGCCAATGCACATACCGGCGTTTCTCTGCGGCTTCATCTGCGGTCCGATCTGGGGACTCGTAGTCGGCTTCATCGCGCCGTTGCTCCGCTCGGTGCTGTTCACGATGCCGCCTATGGCAGCCGCGATACCGATGGCGTTTGAAATGGCAATGTACGGACTCTCCGCCGGAATCCTCTACCGTCTCCTGCCGAAGAAGCTGCCTTTTCTGTACGTCTCGCTCGTTGGCTCGATGGTTTGCGGTCGCATAGTCTGGGGCATCGTACAGCTGATAATGTCGGTCGCAAGGGCTGAAAGCTTCACCTTCTCGGCGTTTATCGCGGGCACTGTGACCGGAACAATCCCCGGCATCATCTGCCATATAATCATAGTTCCGCTTGTCATATTCGCGCTGCAGCGCGCACGGCTCATGCCCGACAATACTCCGACAGTCGCTCCCGCGAAGTCGGCTGACAAGCTCTCCGCCTGACTGACAATGACTATGAATACTGATTTTCGTTCAATCCTGTCCTCACACGCTCGCCGATATCCACTGACACGACCGGCAGATTTGCTGAAGCTGATACATCAGAACGTGTTCGGAAGCGGACACCTCGCGCCGTCGCCCGCGATCGTGCGCGAGCGGTTGGCAGACGAATTCGCGAGCTGCGATAAAACCGAGCCGTTTGTCGAGACGCTCGGCGAATGCAGCCGCGTGTATATCGGTTCGGCTGTACCGGCGTCTGCCGCTGACGCTGCCGCGGCTTGCGGCGCGTCTGACAGTTCAGACTGTCGTGGCGCCAATGATAATATCATCAATAATATCGCCGGCTTCGAGAACCGTCCTGCCGACGAACGGCTGCTTGAAATCATTGCGCGGCTGTTCATTCTGACAGCTGACCGTTTCCCTTGTGACTACGCGCACGCCGATGAAAGCTCGCGGTTGCAGCTCAACGAATGTATAAATACCGCGCGCGAGGTCGTGCGCGACGGCTGCTTTGGCTTCGGCATAGACGAATTCGATTCGGCGGTCGCTGAATTTGCCGCCGCCGGATATCCGGCACAAAGCCACAGCGACGCTTATCGGAACGCCTATAGACCGGCGTATCGCGTCGTCGACTCATATTTCGCGCGGCTGATATCCTGCCTGTATGCGATATCTCGGCTGCTTGACGAGAAGTCGGGACAGGTTCGGGTCGTCATCGACGGCCGCGCGGCTTCGGGCAAGACTACCGCCGCCGAGCTGATAGCCGGATATTTTTCGGGCGCGTATACGTGCGCGTATACGTGTGCGTATCCGAGCACACATCCGGACGCGTATCCGCGTGTATGCCCCGATACGCATAATGTTTCCACCGACATAATCCACGCTGACGACTTTTTCCTGCCGCCGTCGCTGCGCACGCCCGAGCGGCTGAACGAGGTCGGCGGCAACCTGCACCGCGAGCGGTTTTACGATGAGATAATCGTAAACCTCGACTCGCCCGACGGCTTTTCCTACCGTGTGTTCGACTGCTCGAAAATGGACTACGCCCCCGAGCCGCGGAAAGTCAAGCCCTGCCGTCTGCTTATCTTCGAGGGCGCGTATTCGCTTCACCCCGACTTCGGAGATTACTACGACCTCGCGATATTCTCGGACATTTCTCCCGACGAGCAGTCCCGCCGCATACTCTCGCGCAACGGCGAGCGTATGCACAAACGCTTCGAGCAGGAATGGATTCCGATGGAGGAAAAATATTTCGACGGCTTTGATATAAGGCAAAAGTGCAAAATCACAATATGACATTAGCAAAAGAGCCCCGCCGAAGCGGAGCTCTTTTTGTTATAATCTGTGACAGCGAATAAATCTGTGCCAGCGCGTATAATATCCGCGCCCGTGCCTTATGTATTTCGTGCCGGCTGATATATCCCGTCACGGCTGATTTCATATAATCACCATCAGCCAATCGCACTTGCTTGTCAGACCGTCTCTCTAAGCTCGGCGCGGTCGACCGCTCCGCGCTCAATAGCGTCGGCAAGGTAAATGTCAAAGCAGCCGGCCTTCGTGATAAAGATGTAGGGCGTGACATACAAAATATTCAGAATGCCAAGCGTCAGTACGCTGAGCAGCTGCCAGCCGAGAAAGCTGAGCTCGACGACGAACAGCTCGAGCTTGCGGCCGCGCATGATGCGCTGTGAAATATTTATAGCCTGCATAGCTTCGACATTCGGATATTTCGCGAGTATGTACGGCGTCATAGCGTATGAATACATCTTGACAATGCCGGGGATGACGAACAGCAGCGACCACAGGAACGTGAACACCGATACCAGCAGCATACCGCCGAGCTTGCGCCCGAAATTTTCGGAGAACGCCGACTGGAACATCAGCTCGAACGACGGACGCTCGTCTCGCCACAGCATTATGTATATCAGCTGCATTCCCACTCCGAGCGGCAATGTTATGATAAAGCCAAGTCCGAACGTGAAGGTCGCCGCGAGAGCCGAGATCGCGATGTAGATGAGGATGGGCACTAGCGACATCGAATAATTCTGCCGCAGTATTCCCTTGGCTCGTAGTTTGATATCCACGCGTGTCATCATGATGAGAAATCCTCCAAATAATTTTATTGTATATTGCTTGATCCGAAGCCGCAGCCTATTCAGCTGTCTATCGACAGCCCGTCATACGCGACCATCAGCCGATACGGCAGCTTCAGCCCCGCGATGTATTCGCATAGCCCCGCGTGCGTCGTGCCGATCGGCGCGATGTGCGTCAGGTATACGCGTGTGTGCTCGTCTATAGTTCCCTGCTTGTATAGCCGCTCGGCGCACCGCAGGAAGGTGTGCAGATTCATGTGACCCATCGAGTTCTTGCCGTCATCGGTGAGAATCGGCATCGTGCATTCGGAAATCAGAATGTCGAGCTTCTGTCCGGCGAGATATTCGAACGTCTCGTCGAGATAGTAGCCGGTGTCAAGCCCGTAGTACAGCCGCCTGCCGTCAGCAAGTCGAAACAGATAGTTCGCCGAATTGTCCTCAAAGACAGTCGCGTGATTTCCGCGCAGAGGCGTCACGCGGTGACTGCCGATCTCATATTCGCGCAGAAACTCGAGCCGCACGAAATTGACGTCGCTCGGGCGAGTGTAGCCCTCGCGCCCGGACGTCACCGGAGATGTAAAGTAAAATTTTTCGAGAATGTCGTACGCCTTGTCGACAAAGTAGATATTCAGCGGGAAATCCGGCTTCTTCCTCGCGACATATCGCGTCCAGATCATCATGTAGTTGAAGTGATCCTCGTGCGTGTGCGTGTACAGCACATTTTTAAGCCCGAACAGAGTCTCGCCCATTTTAAGCGCCGCGGCGTTGAAGTCGGCTCCGATGTCGAGCATCGTCTCCTCGTCTATGCGGAACGACGAGCGCAGACGCAGCTCGGGACCTCCGACCGCGCGCGCAGTGCGGCAGATATCGCATTCGCAGAATGGTGTCGGAGTGCCCTCTCCGGCACTCGTGCCCCAGAAGCGCAGTTTCTTAACCATGTAAACAACTCCCAAAAGCATCTATAGATATAGTAATTAATAAAATAAAATATTATTAACAGTACTTATTATATCATAACTTAATGTATGCGTCAATAGTGACTTTAGAAATAATACGTAATTTATATGCGCTGTATTCAAGCGTGTTATAATAAATTTTAATAACTATAATATTAATATTTTATTATTATACTTAATCAGATTTATGTATTAGCCATATGTACTATAGGTACAACAATACATATTGATTATTTGTTATATTCTTATCTCACTATGAAATATTAATTCGTCACAACCAAGCCTTATCTTACCAAAGCCATATGATTATGCCAAAACTATATTTTTTATTTTTCAAAAAGTACTTGACAAATTAAATTTATTATGATATTATTATTATGGTTCTGCAAATTCCATTTATTATTTGTGGAATTTAAAATCAATATTCATACTTGAAAGGTCGTGTTGAATTTATGAAAAGATTTGTCCGCTTCATCTCGTTCATAACCGTTTTGGTTATGTTTGTGACATCGTTGTCCGCTGTCGACTCCGCTGTTACGTCTGAAATTTTATCATTTCAAGCAGAAAACGAAAAGCAAGAGAGAATTGATGAAATATTCTCTCAAATGAACAGCCTTCTTCTTGAAAAGTACATGTTGAAACAACAAGTCGCGAATAGTCAAGCCGAGAATATTATTGATAGAGCAAGTATCGATTCTAAGATGGCTTCGATCAATAATGAGTATCAACTTTATGAACTTGAGTTATCAAGCCTTGGTGTACGAAAAATAGACAAAAACAACCCTGATGATATTAGTATCGTGACAGAAATGATTAAATCTCAAAACTTTAACGAAATATCCACCAATTCAGATGTGGACTATACCGATTTGGAAGATATCGTAGATTTTTTATTAGATGGCTTATCTGTATATCGCTTTGATGGAACACGGACAGTTAACGGTCAAACGTATACTTATGCTTATCTGCGTGTGGTTGATGATAAAGGCTATGATTTGTATACAAATAGCACAGGCAAATTAGAATTGGTAAATGATTCACCCAACACTCTCGGAGAACTGTTGCAATATAATTTCGAATACTTCTTAACCAATTCAACAATAGGAGTAATAAGCGACTTGTTTCCACAAGGTTGGTTAATTGAGTGGGGGTTGGGAAATGTAGCAACAGTTCTGAATAGTTTCAATCCCAATGCGAATATATCTATGGGTTCTGGCGGAATTTATATGGTAGGCGCGACAACTGTCACTCAGATGACATATTATTTAATTTATCAACCCCAATATAGTCAGTGGGTTACAGTTGGATCAAGAGCAAGCGACGTTGCTTTTGCCATATCCGAAGATCTTCATATTAACGTAGCTGGCGAGTTAATTACAAAAGAACGTGGATTTAATAATAACTTTGAAACCGGCAAAACGTGGTACTGGTATATTGACAACTTTGTTAACACAAATAATAAAGTGCATCACGATATTGGTACTATCAATATAAGAACCAACAACGATACTACTTTCTCGCACACACCCATATATTACAGAAAACCGGGAGATGCCATTTGGTGAATTAAGCGTAAAATCCTAAAATATAAATTACATTTACAGCTATAATCAACTATTATATAACCTTGTATATAACTTTGATTGTAGCTGTAATTGTATATTTATTTGTTAATTCAAAAATCAGGTTTTGCCAAAAAAGAATTAATCGTTAAATATACCCAATATTAAAATAAAATTGCCATACCGAAAAATTTCCGCAAACCGATTTTCACTGCGCGTATCGAAAACAATGAAAAATCGCATAATCACGATAACTATAATTGTCGCAATAATCGCAGCCGTAACAATTCTCGTCTATACAATCGCTGCAAACAAATACAGTATCCCGGTCAAAACCGACATGAACGTCTGCTCGCTGTCCGGCGATACCGAAACGATCAGTCTCGATTTTACAATCGAAAACAACCTTATCGACCCACTGCATTATAAAGGAAAGGTAATTTGGCAGGGCATAACCCATATCGACTATTACAGCCGCTTTTTCTCACCCGAACGCAAAAGCATTTTCTTCAGGCTGAACGAACGTTTCAAACTGTCCGGCTTCGATCTGTCACCCGATTATATCGCGTTCACGCATAGGACGTTTTATGATGAAAGCGCCAGATGGCGCGCCGAAATCGGGCACCAAGTCAAGCTTGATTTGATCTATTATAACGGCGAGCGGTATCTTAATGTTTTTGACTACGGTACCGATATCGAATATTACGGTCCGGCTGAAAACGCCGCCGAAGCGCAGGCAGTCGCCGATATCATCACCGAGTTCTATCTTTCTAATATGACCGAATAAAAAAAGCCGCGGGCAGAATGCCCACAGCTAATATCTAACCACATTGCCGTCGGCGTCGAGAAACCTGCGGTTTTCGTAACCCTCCGGCAGTATGTACACAAACGGCAGACTGTCGACCTCGACTGCCACGTCCTCGCCGTTAAACTCGTAGATGATATAACGTATCGAATCACTTAAGACGAATGTCACAAAGCCAACGCTGGTATATAAAGTGCCGTAACTTCCACGGTCAGAACATCGTCTCACATATTTGTACCGCCAGCCTGCCTCCTCGCGCATAAACTCCGCCGCGCCGACATATCCGCTCTCATCGTACAGAAACTGCACCGCGCTGTCGCCTGATATGTACGGCTCGCCGAGCGCGGTCAGTACCGCTTCACCCGCAGCGTCCCAGTCGTCAGGAGCTTTTTTGAGCGCGACCTCGCAAATCAGGCTCTCGTCGGGCGCGATAAACGTCCGGTCGTATTCGCGCCAGACTAAAATCAGTACCGCGCAGATTATAATCGCCCCGAGCGCGCAGAACAGCTCCTTGTGTTTACGTATTGTCTCCATTGGCTCACCTCCGGCAATATGAATGTACGCACCGTCGTAATATTATCGCGTTGTTCATACCGTCATTATACCATATCGGCGTGAGCTTGTCAACAGTATATATTACATCGACCGAGTAAGCGCCGCCAGATCGACCTCAATTCTATTCAGATAATCAAAAAAGAGCCAACCACGGCTCTTTTTGTCTATTAAAATACATGAATTAAAACCGACGCGGCGACATCCGAATCCTGCCGCGCCCTGCTGTCTCGAATCGAGACGCTCTGCGTCTCAATTCGACCACTGATGTGGCAGAAACTGACGTCCTCGCACTCACAAACCCTGACATACGCCCGCGGGGGCTTCCCCGCCGCGGGGGCTTCCCCGCCCCACTATTCGAGCATCATTATTGCTTCTACGTTTACCTGACCGTCGCTACGGATCGTGCGGAAATAGTATTCGCCGTCGCTTTCAGCCATGTATACCTTCAGTATTTCGCCCAGCCGCGCTTCGTGAGCGAAGCTGATGCCCAGCGATATCACCCGCCGTCCGACCATGTCCGGTATAAAATCGCAGAGCATATCCGGATAGTTCGTGTTGTTCATGTGGTTGTTCCCGTCAAGGTCGCTGTATACTATCGTCCGCTCGCCGACCAGCGATAGATTCAGCTCGCGCGGTATGTGTACCCGGCGAGGCGAGTCCAGCTCGAGCGGCTCGTCAATGTCAAAGCCGAACTTGATGTCTTCGATTTTGTATAGCTTGTGATCCTCGATTCCGATAAGACCCCAGACCGACGCCGCTTCGGCTATCACCTCGCCGCCGCGACGCAACTGATAACAGCGGTTGAAGCTGACCCCGCGGCTCTCACAGCCCCATGAAAACGCTTCGATATCGTCTCCGGCAAACAGCGGATGATATAAGCTCATGTTTATTCGGCTTAAAAGAAACGCCTTGCCCTGCTCGCGCAGCTCCTCATTCGACGGACCGAGATGCTTCATCTGCATATTCGCGGTCTCCTGCATATATCGGAGGATCAGCGAAGCGCGCACGAAGCCGGCCGGGTCGCAGTCATGAGTGTTTATGCGGTATTTCTCTGACCATTTCATCTTTGTAATATACGCCTTTCAATCAAATTAATACTTGCCGACGGTCAAGTCTAACCTATGTTTACAGCTAACCGACAGTTAAATACTAACCGACGGTTACATATAACCGACAGTTAAGTCTAACCGACGGTTAAACTAACCGACAGCCAATACTAACCGACGGCAAGCGCCGCGAAAAAACCGATATAAAATGAGCGCCGAATCCACTCATTGTCGTATCTGCGCTCATTTATAAGCCGTCGTACGGGGAGACGCCGCACTGACGTCTCCCCGAACAGCTTATGAAATTTTATCCGAATTAAAGTGTGTTCTGCGAACCGAGCACTTCGGTGATCTTGTGGTAAACCGTCTTTCTGACTTCGTCGCGTGCGACAGACAGGTAGGTTCTCGGGTCGAACACCTCGGGCTGATTGTGCATTACACGGCGAATGCCCGCGGTCATAGCCAGACGGATGTCCGAGTCGATGTTGATCTTGCAGACAGCCATGCTTGCAGCCTTTCTGAGCTGCTCCTCCGGAATGCCGACAGCGTCCGGAAGCTTGCCGCCGATCGAGTTGATCTCCTTGACGTATTCCTGCGGAACCGAGGACGCGCCGTGAAGTACGATCGGGAATCCGGGCAGACGACGCGCTACCTCCTCGAGGATGTCGAAGCGGAGTGGCGGGGGAACAAGTACACCGTCAGCGTTGCGTGTGCACTGCTCGGGCTTGAACTTGTACGCGCCGTGGCTCGTACCGATAGCTATAGCCAGCGAGTCAACTCCGGTCTTGGAAACGAATTCCTCAACCTCCTCGGGACGCGTGTAGGACGAATCCTCAGCCGAAACCTTTACATCGTCCTCAACGCCGGCAAGACGTCCGAGCTCGCCCTCGACGACAACGCCGTGTGCGTGCGCGTATTCAACGACCTGCTTTGTGACCTTGATGTTGTCCTCGAAGCTGTGATGCGAGCCGTCGATCATGACCGAAGTGAAGCCGCCGTCGATGCAGGCCTTGCAGATTTCGAAATCCGCGCCGTGGTCGAGGTGAAGCGCGAGGTCGATGTTCGAATCCTTGATAGCCGCCTTGGCGAGAGCCATCAGGTATTCCTGCTTCGCGTACTTTCTCGCGCCTGCCGATACCTGCAGGATTACCGGAGAGCGTGCCTCTCCCGCGGCCTCGGC
>ERZ1643251.1391-NODE-1391-length-27580-cov-11.286576_pt1 | contig 27580 bp, 18 predicted proteins | sample MGYA00579261_ERZ1643251 | MGnify/ENA primary metagenome ERZ1643251 (study PRJEB29033, sample SAMEA4952267) | chicken gut metagenome | biome: Broiler Chicken; feature: Gastrointestinal Tract; material: Caecum | place: Ireland | collected 2018 | study: Broiler... | reverse complement strand
GTAAGTTCTGGCGCTTTAACCTCAACAATCACGCCTGCATAATTTTGTGTTGGCGAAGCTGGCTGTTCTGTCTCTCCGTCACCTGACGAGCCTGTGCCGTTTGAAACATTTTCCGCCAATCTGCCTGCATACAACCCTGCATAAACATTTCCAGATGCGTTTACTTGGAATACATGATTAGCACTTTCCAAACTTGGATGTTTAATTGTAATGTCTTGAATTCTAAGTGCTTCAAAAATTGAGTTTTGTAAAATAGTTCCCGCAAGAAGACCTACATTGAGCCCGTCATTGTTGTCGCCTTCATCAGGGTTGTGGCGAAATTCAATATAACTGCTGCCGCTTGCCAAGTTATATGCAAAGATTATTTCAATATTTCTAAATGAGGTGTTGACAGCATTTGGAACCAACAAACCTGCGTTTGACGCTAAGTCATTGACCACAATCGGCGAACGCACATAAACCGTAACGCCTTCAATAGTCGCGTCTGTTACATCCGCGCTTGAAATAATGCCGCCTGCAACGCTTACAGTTGATGAATTTTCTGTTGATGAATTTTCTGCCGCTTCAACAACAATGTTGAGGTTTTCAACGCTAAATCCAGAGCCAGTGCTTGCAAATATCGGTTCGTCAATAATCAAGCCTGGATAGCCAGATGCGTTGGTGTCATCACTAGATTCTTTGTAATATGATGTTCCAATCAACTCAGGTGCGTTGTCTTCGCCCCAATCAGCGCTGGTGGAATAGCCCACAATTGTGCCCGAGAAGCCTTCAATGTTAATGTCGTATCCACGAAGGTCAACCATTCCGTAGCCATTTCCGTCGGCGTTTCTGCCCCTCACCCTAACTTCGATTGAGGAATTTTGCATTCTGTCAAGCACAATTTCAACGTTGTTTTGGTCTAAATAGATGTAGTTTACTGTGTTTACAAAGTTGATTTCAGGATAAAGTGTGTTTGTGGTGTGCACCCAGTTTTCATTGCTCCATGCCCTTGAATTGATGAATGCGCCGTTGGTTATTGTGAAGCCCTCGGTTTGTGAAGTGAATGATGAAACAGAGGTAATAACAAAGTAGTAGTCAGCGTCCGCTGCCTGCTGCGCATCATAGCCTGGGTATGGCTCAACGGTGAGTGAGATGCCTGCCGCTGAGTATGAATTCATGTAGCCAAAAGATTTTAAAGATGTGATTTCACTTGAAGTGTTGCCCTCAGAATTGCTGATTGCTGTGCTTGATGGCATAACAGTGACGCTTGCGTCTGCGTCCACCTTGCCTGCAACCGCATAGATTATTGCGCCGGTTGTGTTTTCAGCGCTCTGTTCATAATATGGATTATCCAAAATTCCATAATGAGCAAACGAGTTGACTGACGACATAACCAAATTCTCGTTATCTTCAAGCACGCCGAATAGTCCGCCAAAGGCATGGTTTTCGGTTTGTGAAATTGCGCCGCCATTATACTCTCCACCATACGCATAAACGTCACCGGTTGAGTAAACTTCCTGCATGTAAAGGTTTGTTAAAACCCTAAGTTGAGTTGCGTTGTTGTCGATATAATAACTGCTGCCTGCAATTGCTGCGCCAGCAATTCCGCCGGCATATGAAACACCATCGGTTGTGTAGTTGATTGCATTAAGTTTGTTGTAACCAACATATATTGTGCCTGAGCCCATAACGCCCATAAGTCCGCCAACATATTTTGGATAGTAACGATACTCGCCTGTTCCCTCCTGGCCGGTGTATCTAAACAGGTCAAGCACGCCGCGCTCTGTGCTTGTGTTTGCGCTGATGTAGTAAGCGCTTGTTGTGTCTTCAATTGCATCTTGAACGCTTTCTTCATGCTCTGCATAAACTTGGTAGAATTGTCCATTGGCCAAGCCTGCAATTCCACCTGCAAAATAGTTGTAAGAAAGAATGCTTGCATATGAGTTTTCGCTCTTTGCAACTTTAATGCCTACGTCTTGTGCCTTTGTTTGATAGCCTGTGTAGCCAAACACACCGCCTGCAACTTCACCGCGCACATCAACAGAGCCTTGCGTCAACAGTTTTGTTACAGAATAATCTGTGCTTGTGATGCCGCCATAAACAAAGCCGGTGTAGGATGCTTCCAGTGAATTATAGATATCCAAATATCCAACAATTCCGCCCGCGAATGAAACCATGCCAACGCCGCCATTTTGCATATTGTTGGAGTAAAAGTTGTTAATGTTTTGACGCTGGCTGTTTCGTATCAAAGTTGGGTTGAAGCCGGTTCTGTAAAGCATGCTTTCAAGCGAACTTGTGTTTGTGGAGGTGTTGTCATCATAGTAAGATGCCTGAACAATAACATTATTTACTGTAAGCCCGTTAAGCCTTGTGCTGCCAAAAGCCGCGCCGATAATTCCGCCGGCGATGTTTCTGCCAAGCACTCCCACGCCGGATGAAGCCTCATCTGCCACATTTTGCGTGAGGTTAATGTCAATAATTGTTGAGTCTTGCACCAAACCAACCAGTCCGCCAACCACATATGAGTTGGACGCCGTAACGTTGTCTACAACAAGGTCAAGGCTTTTGATAACCGCCGTCTGTGCCTGCCCAAACAAGCCCACAGAGTTGTTTGAAGAGCGGATTGAAATATTGTTCACGGCAAAGCCGTTTCCGTCAATGGTTCCACTGAATGTTTTGTCTATGGATTGAACCTCTGCATTGCCCTGCTCATTGTTGAGTTGTGAAAGGTCAATGTCGCTGGTAAATCTGTAAGAGCCAAACACCTCAGTTTCATTAAAGAAGGCACTGATGTAGGTTGAAGTCGACTCACCCATTGCATCTCTAAAATCGAGTGCAGAGGTGATTAAAATTGGGTTGATGTCGTTGCCATAAGCGGTATTGTATCTTGCAGAGGAAGAATTTGCTGTGTCCTCCAAAATTGCATATGGCAAAACATACTCATCCTGAGAGATTGCCACATAGTATCTATGGCTGACTGTCAAAGTTTGAGTGCTAACAAGTTTTGGCCCATAAGCGCTTTGCATCCAAACGCCATCCTCTGTTGAGTTTTCACTGGCAAAGATAAAGCCATAATAAGCGTTGTTGGACCTTATTTCGTTTTTGTCCACAAGTGTGGCTTGATTTGAGATTACATTTTGAACATCGCTGAGCGAGTCGTCATTGTAATCTTCGTTTATATAATAAGATAATTCGATAGTTCCACTATTTAAACTGTTGCCGTTTCTGTCCACGCCCGAGAAGCCAAGTTGCAACAGGTCGGCCATTTCAACATAGGAAGCAGAAAGTGATGTTTCAATGTGCCCTTCGTTTGTGTAAACAAAGCCGGCACTTGTTCTGCTTTTAAGTTCACTGTCATTTTTAATTAATATGTTTGAATAACCATTTGGAATTCTTCCGCTTGTGTTGTTGTTTACAACAAAGCCTGCAACAATTCCTCTTGAAGAGATGTTGGTGTCTGTGAAGTGTGGTGAAACATCGTTTTCAGCCTGCGTCTGCTCACCCGCCCCTTCAACATATGAGGTTCTAATTTCGCCAGAGTTGTCAACCACAAACCCGCCTGTTTCACTGCTTGTCAGCGAAGCATTGTTTGTGATTTGAATGTTTTTAACCCCTGATGATGCAATATCGCCAGAGTTTGTAAGCACAAAGCCTGCCATCTGCCCTTGTGCAGAAAGCACAAAGTTGTCAAGTTCCACGGTTGAGTAAGATGTGCGGTTGGTGTCTAAAATCTGCTCGCCAATTACGATGATTTCCTCACCGCCAACCTTGCTGTTGGTTATGCTTCCGGCATTTGTAATCACAAAGCCTGCAACATTGCTGGTGATTGAAGCGTCGCCAATGTAATATGGTGTTGAGCCTCTAACATAACTTACAATTATGCCCACATCGCCGTTTTGAACGGTTGCGCCGTCGTATTCATAAGCCACAACCTCGCAGTTTGTTATTGTGCCATTGTTTGTGATTGCAAAGCCTGCAATGTTGATTGTGCTGTAACCTGACGAAGTGGTGTCAACGGTTATTTTTCCACCTGTGTAGTAGTTGACCTTGATGTTCTTCATTATAGAGCCGGTTGGAATTTCTGTGAAGAGCGCCAAGTTTAAAGTGCCAGAGCCAGTGGTGTTAAATGACTGAATGTGAATGGTGTGCCCGTTTCCATCCAGGCTGAGGAAGTTTGCTGCTGAAATTGGGGTGTAATTTTGAAGATAAATGTCGTTCATCAAAATGTAATTTTGTGCAGTTCCTTCTTGGGCAACCTGCAAAAAGTCTTCCGCATCTTCAATAAGCAGCGGCAAATCTAGGTCGGAATAAACCTCAACCCCAATTGCAAAAGTTGTGTTTATTGTGTAAGACACATTGCTTCCTGAATTTATAAGCGTGATTGTGTCTCTCAGTGTGATTTGAATTGGGCTAGAAGTTGTAACAAGCCCCAAAACAGTTAAAACGCCGTCAGTAGCACTTGTTTGCCTGTAAGTTAAACGGAAGTTGCTGTTTGAATAAACCCAAGTTCCCTCGCTGGTTTCAGTGAAGTCAAGACGTTGATTGCCGTTGTAAAGCCTTTCATAGATTGGCACAACCGCGTCATTTGAGACGTTGATTGAGAATGAGCCATCAGCATCAGTGTAACCGCCTGTGCTTGTGAATGTGTTTCTTGCCTCATAAAGTTCTTGAGCAAGGGCTGCCTCATCTGGGTTAGAGTTGTCGTAAGCGTATGTTTCTGGATTAAAGGTGTAATCAAAATCAATGGTAATTGGAATGCCAATGTAAGCACTTAAAACATCCATTCCCAAATCTTCGTCATAAGTTGCCTCTTGAACGCTTGCCGATTCAGGCAAAAAGTCCACAATGGTTACATATGCGTAAGATGTTTTAATTTCTTGCACGCCGTTGGTTACTCTTGAAACCTGTGCCCTGATTGTAAACTCGCCATTCTCAGCAATAGGCTGGCCGCTTTCTTCATCTGTTTTACCACTAAGCACGCCCGCATTAAGGTTTGCGTAAAGGTTTGCAGTTATTGTTTTTGTGCCGTCTTGGTTGTCAGTAACAACCCAAGTGCTTTCTGGCGCAATGGTTATGCCAGTTGTGTTTTCAGGGATGAGTGCATCCAAGGTTTGGTCGTTTCTAAGCATGATTGTAAGTTGCAAGTTTCCACCCTTTGCCACAAGCGCGCTTATTTCGCCGTCAATGGTGATTTCTGCTTCTGGCAAATACGAAATGTAAAGTTCATAGGTGGTTGTTTCGCAAACAAGGTTTCCGTTTGCGTCATAGAAGTTTGCTGACAAAATGAAGGTTGTGTCTTGCGAGATGTTTCCGGCTGCGGTAAGCCTAAACGCAAAGAACCCATCGCTTTCTCTGCCAACCCTCACTCCGTTTGCAATGTATGAAACATTTGAGGAAGTGTCGGTGGTGTATTGATTGTTAGAATCGTTATACCTATCCATCTTTGTGATGCCAAGCACTGCGCCGTCTGTGTTTTGATAGGTTAACGTCATGTATTCATAGTAAGCAAAGTCTGGGTCAATGTAAATTTCCATAACAGAACTGCGTCCTGGTGAAAGCACTGAAACTGCCTCATAAGTTCTAGAATAAACATTCACGCCATTTGTTGAAGAGGTGTTGCCGCCTCTATAATTTGTTATGTCTACATGGTTGATAGGCTGACTGGTTAAAGTCAATGAAACTGGGATGTTTTCTTTATCAGTTGTGCCAGTTTGTGAGGATATGTAAAGAGTATACCCCTCCGCCTGCATAATTGTGGAGCGATATGAATCTATTATCGAAATAGTTAAAGTGTAAGAAATTTGTCCTTCGTTAACAGTAGACCTTGCCACGTGTATGTTAAGCACATCCTCGCCAGCAAATGAGAAGATAAGGTTGTCGCCATCCTCTTCGTCTGCCCTTTGCGTCAAGTATGCCTCTGCATCGTCTTTCATAACCGAAAGAATAAGGTCGTCGCTAGGCTCGTCAGTAACAAGCACCACTTCAAGTTTAGAGTCATATGCTGGCACAATGTTAAGCGAATCGGCACTGATTCTTATGTCGTTTGCGCCAAGCACTGGTGTAATTGTTAACTGCCTTTGAGACGCGCCCATGATTGCTTCGTTATATGCCTCATCAAGCCCTGTAACGGAGATGTTTACATCAACCACAAAGTTGCTTGCAAGTTCTTTCGTGCCAGAGCCAACAGTAATCTGTCCCACCATGCCATTGACTGTGAGGTCTACATTATTTTTAAGCGTTTCGTCTTGCAAATTCATGTTGATTTGCATCGAGTTTAATTGCAAATTGAAAGACTGCCCACGCAAATAAATGTTGCTGGTCACCGAAAAATCAACATTGGCGCTCTTGCCTTCTTGCACAGTAAACCCAGAGGTTTGCACTTCATTGTGAGAAATTGTAAAGTCGTCAATTACATACAAAACTTTAATGGCAAAAGTTTTTGAAAGTGAATAATTTTGTTTGGAAGAAATTGTAAGTTCAAAGTCACCCACATCGTGCAGAACAATGTTATTTCCAACAATTTCGGCGATGTTTGAATTGCTGCTTAAAGCCACCAAATTGCTGCCGCTTTCGCCAAAAAGCGTTGAAAGTGAAATAGTGTTGTAGGCAGTAAGTTCACTGTTTTGACTGTCAGAAAGGTTGTAAGAGGAGCGCAGTTTGTAAATATACAAAATTCCTGCATCTGCGCCAACTGGAACAGATTGCGCTGTCGAGGCAATTGTAAAGGCTTTTACATTTTCAACCATCTGTTCTTGATAGAATGTCAAGTGGCTCTCGCCATTTCTAACATATGATTGGAAATTGTTGGTGTCTGCTTGATAAATCCAATTATTGCTGTTATTTATGCGTTCACGATTGCTGCCATAACCCCAGTAAACATCAGTGGTGGTAAATGTGGCTCCTTCCGCCTCTTCTCCTACTTCGCTTAAACCATCATTCTCGGTTGCAAAAATCATTGAGAAACTGTTGTAAACTCTTCCACCATCCACATAGCCTGCAAACGCGCCGACCGCGCCGCCTGTGGTGCACTGCAATGGCAGAGCGTCCTGTGTGGTGCCGCTTAAATTATAGTTGTAAACATAACTGTGGCTAATCTCTCCGCCAGCCATGTATCCAACAAAGCCACCCACATATTGTCCGCTGATGATGTTTGTTTGATTGATTGTTACAGCACCTTCGCCTTCACCTGTTGTGGAAGAAGAGAAGATATAAAACTCGGCATATGCGTTTGTGATAGTGCCGCTGTTGTAGCCAGCAATCATGCCGGCATATGAATTGCCTGCAATTTCAACACTTGCGCCTTCAACCCTTACGTCTGTGATAGAGCCAGTGTTATAGCCCACAATTGCGCCCGCATAAACGGCTGTGTCTGCAATTTCCTCGCCTGTAACCTTGCTTGGGGCAACTGTTTCGCCAGTGCTGTCAACACCTACTGTGATGTTTGAAATTTCGCCATTGTTTTCATTGGCAATAAAGCCTCCGCCTGTAACATTGCCAATCACGCTCAGTTGTCTTACCCTGCCGCCTTCACCAATGCTTTCAAACAGTGGTTGCGATGTGCCAGTAAACGAAATCACCACATTTTCATCCGTTCCCCTAAGCGAACCGGTGAGCGCCGCAAGCGACTGCCAATTGCTAAGGGTGATTGAGTTCATAAGTTCATAGTGTCTGTTGGTTTGAATGTTTTCCAATTGCGTGGAGTTGTAAATTCTTGTTGCGGTTTCTTCGCTAAGTCCGTCAGCCACAACAACCTCAATTCTTTGAATAAATTGGCTGTAATAAATTTTTGTTTGCTGCGTGCCATCAATTTTGTTGTAATAGCCAGAGGCAATTTGCTCAAAGTAGTTGCCAAGTTGTGTAAGCGGTGTTTGATACGAGTCGGCGTTGCCATTCTCATCATCAATGTAGTAAACAAACTGCTCAATACCATCATAAACCCTTACAGCGTCCTTTGGATAGATGAAAATATATCCCGTTCCGCCTACAGTTGCGTTGTCGTTTATGCTTACCACGCCCAAATCGCTTATTTCAACAAGGTCTGTTTGAGTGCCTGCGTTTGGAACAAACATATAGGCAAGTTCAATGTTGTGTGCATCGCTAGGCTCTACATTGGTAATAAGCGGATAGGTTGTGTCCTCGGTGGATTGCCCATACAAATCAAGGTAAATAATTCCGTCAGCCGAGGTATTTTCCCATTCAACCACTTCAACCCTATCTGCGTTTTCAATAACCAAATCAATGGTTGCAAGATAATTTATTCCAAAAACTGTGTAAGAAACCACAATTTGGTCGGTGAAAGATTGATATCCGTCTGTGGTTTCAGCGATGATATCAAAAGTTATATTTCTGTTAGTAATAACAATATTTTCAATGCGGTAGTTTCCAAACTCAATGTAATTGTCGCCATAAGTGCCCGTCAGCCCTGCAACGGATTGGAAACTAACATAATTTGCGCCTGCATAAGTGATTGCGTTGCCATCCACGCGGTAGGAAATTGAAACGCTTTGCGATGCAAGGTCGCGCTCTTCCTGTGCAATGGAATCAAGCGCTGTCAAGGTTAGATTGCTTGGGTTTGGCGAAAGCCTTGTTGGCGGAGTGTAACTTTCAAGATAGAAAATTCTGTATGCCAAAACTTGGCCATGGTTTTCATCATACCCTGTGAAAGTGAAAAGCACATAGCCCTTAAAATCGTTTGCCGCCAAAGTCAACCTGTTTGTGGCATAATCAAAAGTTGCGTATCTATCCTGCTCTGTTTCAGCATTTGCAAACAGCCCAAGGATATTGTTTAAATTGTCCGCGTTGATGTCTTCTGGCATTGCGGCATTGTTGTATCTAAACGCAAACGAAATGCTTGTCGCTGAATTTGTGTTTAAATTTAATGTAACGCTGCTGCCCAGCCTCATAATCAGGGATTTCAGCGAATTGCTTCCTTCAATAGCGCCAAAATCTTGGAGGTCATACTCCACTTTGGAAATTGCGGTGCTGGACTGACCTTGATGCGTGATTGACGCCTCATTCATTGGCAGATATGGAGCGATTACGATGTTTTCAATAGACCTAAACCCATTTTCATGCCTTATGTAAAGCGAGATGCTTAAATTTTCATTGGAGATGTTTTGTTGCAGGTTTGAAACATTAAACCTGATTGTTCCAGTTACAGAGTCAAAACTGAAATTGGAAATTTCAAACAAATCACTTTGCACATCGCTGAGTGAAAGGCCTCTGTTAATTCCAACAAGCGAGGTGGAATAAACCTCAACCAAAATGGTGTTTTCGCCATAGGTGGAAATATATCTAACCGCCTGAGTGCCTATGCTGAAATTAGCATTTGGAGAACGATAGCAAACCAGGTCTACATCCAAATAAACAGATGGAGATTGCTGAGAAACAAACCTGCAATCGATTGCTGCCTCTTCCTCAAAGTTTTCAGCCGTTCTAATATAAATGAGTGAGTTGTTTGCAAGTCCGCGCGCAACAAAAGTGTTGCCGTCTTGCTCTAACACAATCTGCTGGCCGCGCTCGTTGTAAATTCGTATGTAATCGTTGATGTTTAAACCATCCGCAGAAGAAAGTTCAATGTCAAAAAGCGCCTGGTCGTTTGCAACGGTGTCTGGGCCCAATGAAACCACAAAAGGGCGACCAAACTGATAGGAACTGTCGCCGTTATAGTTGTCGTAAATTTCCAGTTCATCACCCGATGTGATGGTTTGGTCGTTTGAAGTTACTTCAATTCTGTCAATCACATCCACCAAATTGATTTGGAAGTTAACCGAAGATTTCGTGTAGTTAAAATTTTCATATCCAACATCGAATCTAACATTCAGCACCTCTGGCAAAGCATTTGAATCGTTTGCAATGGCCCTGATTTGATAGATTATTTGTGTGGAGGTTTCACTTACAGGTGTGTTGTAGGTGGTGATGCTAACCCTTGCGCTGCTCTCGCCATCCTCACCAGTTACAATTCTGTCAACCTGCAAACTTGGCAAGTCGCCGCCAGTAGGAGTATCCACAGTGAGCCTGATGTAGCCAACAGCCTCTTCCTGAGAGTCGTCATTTTTAACGATGTTAAAACTTTCGCCCTCTTCAATCTGGTCGCTGAACGCATCTGGATTTCTAGAAAAGTCAAGTTGAATGTCTGGCAATGCCGAAACAACAGTTAAATTCACATCAGCATAATACTCTGGCTTGTAAACTGAAACAGCCCTAAGTAAAACATTTGTGAGTGTGCTGTCCTGCCCAACTGTAAGCACATTGCCTTCCAAGGTTGTATGCTCATCGATGCTTACAAGTTGCCATGTAACATCTTTGCGGTTGCTCTCGCCACCCTCTCTGGATGTGAATGACAAAAACCTGTCGCTATCCAGCACCGTGGCTTCATCTTTAACCACATACTGATTGCTGCTGCCCGCGCTGTCTTGTTTTTGCTCAACGCCAAGAATGTTGCTGTAAACATAAACGTTAATCACTTTTTGTCCATTGCCTTCATGTGAACGCAAAACAATGGACGCACTACCTTCGCTTTTACCTTCAATGGTAATTTGCGTGGAGTTTGAACTTTCGTTGTAAACCGCGTTTGCGGAAATTATGCTTTGGAAATCGTTGTTAACACTAACCCTGCCCGAAGAAACGCCATCAACCGTTGCCGTAATCAAAGCGGTTGTGTCGTCCGAGCCAAGGTCAATCTCTATGTAATCTTCGCTTACAAAATCTTGTGAGGAAACTGAAATGGTTGCATGAGGCGCTTCACCGCACGCGGTAAAAACCACGCCTCCAAAAAGTAGGAATGTGCTCAAAAGTGCAACGAAAAATTTGGAAAATTTATTTTTCATTTATTCCTCCCAAATTATTATTTTTAAATTGCGAAAAAATATAAATTTTTATCACAAAAAAAATAATAATATTTAATACAAAAAAATTATAGAACAAATGGCAGAATTTTGTCAAATAATTTGCAGCGCAATTTGACTTTACAAAAAAATATTTTTTTGTTATAATTTCGGGCTATGAGAAAGATTTTATCACTAATGCGAAAACTTATTGAGCAGCAGCACTTGATTGAAAATGGCGACAAAATTGCCGTTGGCGTCTCTGGTGGCAAAGATAGTTTAACCTTGCTTACCGCGCTGAGGGAATATCAAAAATACATCAACCCAAATTTTGAATTAGTGGCAGTGGCAATAGACCTGTCAAACGGCAAGATGGATTATCAAAAGATTGCAGACTATTGCGCTCAACTTCAAGTGCCTTTTCACCTGGAAAATTCGAATGTTTTTGAGGTTTTGTTTGAAATTAGAAAAGAGAAAAACCCATGCTCACTTTGCGCCAATATGCGCAGGGGTTTGCTTAACACAACCGCCAAAAAATTGGGCTGCAACAAGGTGGCTTTGGGACATCATGCAGACGACCTTGTTGAAACCTTTTTGATGAGTTTATTTTTTGAAGGAAGGCTTTATGCCCTGCAACCTAAAACCTATCTTTCCAGAACCAACCTTGAAGTGATTAGACCGCTGCTGTTTGTGGAAGAAAATCAAATAAAAAAAGTCTCAAAAAATATGCCGGTTTTAAAAAATATCTGCCCGCAAGACCATTTTTCGCAACGAGAAAATGCAAAAATAATTATGAAAAAATTCACAGAAAAATACCCTGATTGTAAAAATAAAATTTTGGCTGCCCTGTCGCACCCAAATAGAAATAAATTATGGAATTAAAAAACAATTATTCGCCTTTATTTTAAAGGCGAATAATGTTACGCACTTAAATATTTTTCTTTTGTTGCTTGGCCTCCTCTTATGTGTTTTTCTGCAAAATTTATTTGTAATATTTTTTCAATTTTTTGATATTTTTTTCCATTTATTTTTCTAAGTCTGTTCGACATATCCACATGAACCGTGCTTTTACTAACCCCGAACAAATCGGCTGTTTGTCGTAAAGTGCTGTGAGTTGAGATGATATATTCTGCTTCAAGTAAAACCCTTTTTGTAATGTCATCTTTCACGGCAAAATCCTCCTTGTAGTAACCTATTCAGGATTTTGTCGTTTTATGTCAAATTTTGAATAAAAAACAGGGCCTTACGCGCCCTGTTATTATTTGCCCTTATTTTTTTCAATTATCTCACAAATTGCATTGACTGACCTGATTTTGTTCACCTGGTCGTCTTTAAGTTTAATGCCAAACTCGTCTTCAAGCGTCATAAGCATTTCAACAACATCAAGTGAATCTGCACCCAAATCAACAACAATGTCAGCATCATCTGCAATGTCGTCTGGTGAAATGCAAAGTTGGTCTGCAATAAGTTCTTTAATCTTTTCTCTCATGTTTGCCTCCACTAGGTTTATTATATCATAATAATTTTAGTTTTAGCAAACAATTTTTATTTGTTTTGTAATGAAATATAGTCATTAGGGTCTACTTCTTGTCCATTTTGCAACAAAGTAAAATCTAAGTGAGCCCCATAGGTTGCCTCGCCTGCGGCGGATGTTGACATTTCACCAATCTTTTGACCTTTGGTTACAGCCTCTCCCTCTTGCACTGCAACGTCCTCAGCAAGTGAACTGTAAACGCTTACAAAACCGTCGGCGTGTTCAATGGTAACTGTGTAGCCTGTCATATACTTATAGGAAACATCAGTTACGGTGCCATCCAAAACTGCCATAACAGTTGGGTCTTCACTTGAAAGGTCGACTGAGAAATGCGCCTCCCATTTATTGAGCGTTTCATTATATTGCAAACTTGTGTCGCTGTAATCTTTAATCACACTGGCATCAAGCGCAGGCAAGCCAAAACTTAATGGCTGAGTGCCCACATCCACTGGCGTGTCTTGTTTGGTAAGCACACCCACCAGCGTTGCAGCCACTGCAATGATTACAACTGCCACCCCTGCAATAATGTAAAGCCCAAATTTTTTGACGAACGCGTGAAATTTGTTCTCCTTTCTTATTTCCATTTTTCCCTCCTTGACATCTTTATTGACACAAAAATTTTGTTTATACATATTTTTTAAAAACCTGTCATAATCATTGGAAAGCCCACCAAAATTTGGTATTCATCCACAACAATTTGCACATTGATTTTCTTTCCATCCACAAATTCGCACTGGTTAAACTTTGATGTGTAACCATAAATAATGGTTTTATCTTGCAAGGTTTGAGTGTAAGAATTGGTCATGTTTAAATAGTTTTTTAGAGCATTTATTTGCTCACTTGCAAGCGTCATAATTGTGCTCTTAGGTTGCAACGATTGATATATTTGTGCTGCGGCGGATGGTTCAACCTCAATGATTGCATCACTTCCATTTGGAGTGTATTGCAGCCCCAAGTTTTGAGCATCTTGCACATCTGCAACAAAACTTACCGCTTTTACATTTTGCAAATCGAAAATGCTTTGCTCTGGCAAAGCCGAGCATAAACACAAAATTGCAATCAAAAAAATAAAAACCGCCAACTTTTTCACAACAGTGTTATTGACGGTTTTTTTAAATTTTAAAAGCCCCAAATTTGAGTTCTGTCTAAATTTGCGTCCAAAGCCTCGATAACAAACGTTACAACATAACTTTTGTTAGAGTTATAATACTTGTCTTCCAACTTCACATATGTTGCAAATGCAATTTTGTTTGATTGCAAAAGCGCTTCGTCAAAGTAGTAATATTCATCTTGCTGCGTCCAATGTTCACTTATTCCAACTTCCAGTGCCGCCTCGCCCTGCTCATAACTAAAAACAACCGCTTTTGCACGAACAAACAGGTCGCTATCCGCATTGTTTGTTATGTTGATGTATTGAGAAAGTTTTTGCCCCGGCAAATAAGAGCCTGGAAAGGTGAACGAAACTGCCTGTGCGCCAGTTTGCGTGACTGATATGTTTACGGTTTTGCCAAGCTCTAAATCGCTTTGCAAAGTTGTTGTGTTAGAAAAAAACCAGCCAGAAATGCCCAAATATAAACTAATTCCCAGCAAAATCACCAGCAAAACTATTGCAAAAATAAAACCATAAGTGGATTTAGAAACCTTGCTCATGGTTTTATGTTTCGCAAAATGAAATTTAATATTCTTAGTTCTTTTTCAGTTGCCTTTTGCGGCGATAGGCTCGCTCTTGCCTAAACGAGGAAATCTGCTTTTCTTTAAACGCCTTGCTTTCAAGTTGCAGATTGCGCTCTACTTTCAGCCACCTATACTTGCGGTTGCCGTATGCCACATCATAAGTTATCATGCCAAATCCCAAAATTAAATAAAGGTAATATGTGAAGAACCTCCAAAGCAGCATCGCCCAAATCAACGCGCCGTCTGCAAAATATGGCGCAAACATTGCCACAAAGGAAACTTCGTTCATTCCCGTACCACCTGGCAATGGAATGAAACTTGACGCCAAGTCAATCAGCACACCCATAACCATAAACAGCCAGTAAAGTTCTGGAGCGAAACCATTAAAAATGCAATATATAAAGAAAGGTAATGAATAAATCAGCACAATTCTGGCAGCCATACACAAAAACATAACAATAAAGTCTTTTTTGTTTTTAACATACTCGCGCATTATGTTTTGGTAATCTTCCACATATCTTGAAACTCTTTGATACTGCTTTTCATAATTTTTAACAATCTTCATTTTTTGCAAAAGTTTAAGCGTTTTTGCAACCAACTTTTTGCCCACACTTTTACTGACAGAAAGGAACAATGTAAGGAAAAGCATGGCAAAAGTAAGCACAAAGCCAATGTATGAAGAAATGTTAACCAGTGAACTAAACTGAGAATAATTTACAAATGAAACGATCAAAGAGATTGTGCAGATGATAAACCACACCAGTTGTTCAAAGAACAATTTTGCCATAGGTATGGAGAGAGATGGCGTTGATGGCACATCCCTGCTCATAAGATAGGTAACCTGGAATGGCTGGCCACCTGCTGCAAGCGGAGTTATTGCATCATAATATCTGCCGCAAATGTTTGTTTTGAAACTTAAAGCAAAGCGCGGGCGTTTGCAGGCCTTATTGATGAGGTATGAAATTGGAATTGTATCCACAATAAGCGCAACACCTACTAATGCGAAACAAACAAAAAGATAGCCTACATCAATTGAAATTTCTGTGAGCGAAACAAAATCTCCTGCGAGAATTTGATATAAAAAAATGCCCACGATCACTATAACATTTATTAAGAAAATTACTATATTCCAAAACCTCTTTTTTCTGCCACTGCGTTTTGAAACCGCCTGTTGAGATTCATCTAATTTGGCCTTATCCTCTTCGGTATGCTCAGGAATTTCAATTTGCATTTGTGAAAAACCAGAGCCCTCAGGCTCTTGATTTGTTGGCTGGTTGTTTTGCTGCATATTTTCCACGATAAAATATTAACAAATAAAAAAACTCTTGTCAAACAAACAAGAGTTTTTTATTAAACTAAATCGCTGTAACCATCTGGATAGTATTCAATGGTAACTTCACTTCTCAAAAACTGCAAATCCATGTTTTCAAAAATTGTGAAGTTATCGGTGTTAATTTCTTCAAATATTTCATCAAAAACGGTTTGCTCAACGCCCGCTTTAAGCCTTGCGGCATCGCTATCCAAAACTTGAATATCGCTTGTCGAAAGCGTAAAATCCTGATTTATATTTGTAAACAGATTTTCAACTTTGCCCTCATACACCATGATGTGAATGCCATATTCGGTTCTTATAAGGCCTGAGGAATAGTCGCCGTCGGTTTGCATATACAAATCACCAATCTGCGCATTGCCTTGGTTGTACAGCGCAATGGCAGCGTTTGTGAAGTTTTCAACCATATTGGAATGAACTGTGTATGACGATCCATTTTCGCTGTCAGGAGTGGTGTAGTCAATGCCGATCACATAGTTTCGGTCTGCATTGAAAATTCCATCATCTTGGTTGTATTTGTAGATCAACTCTTCAAAATATTCGGCTTTTAGATATTCATTATCACCTGCCGATGCAAGTTTAAGAGACACCTCTTGCATAACTGCTGCAACTGGCTTAGTTACAGTTGTTCCATCCTCGTTTTTAACTTCAACCCATTCGCCATCCTCATTCTGCTCACGAACTGGGAATGAAAGGTTGTTGTAAAGGTCCTCAATTTTTGCCTGTGCCTCGCCTATTGTTTCTGGCCCATCGCTTTCGCCATTGACAATGGCGGTAAGCCTGTCGTACTCAGCCTGCTGTTCATCGGTGAATTTTGCAAGAATGTGTGAAACATAGAAGAACTGCGTGCCAGTGGTTTTATAGTAATAAACGCTTGAAACATCTTCTAAAACATCTTCCTCATAGGTGGAAGCGCCCTCTGTTACATACTTGTTATAAGCCGAAACAACGCGGTTTGTGTAAACATCCAAAATGTTTGCAAGGGTTACGCTTGAATTGCTGCCTTGGTTTTGCTCTTGATATTGGTCAACCATAAAACTGTCATAAAGCACTTCGTAAACACGCATGATTTCGCGCTGGAACACTGATTTGTTGTCTGTTGAAAGCCTCATGCCATCCTCGGCAGATTTGGCATCGCTTAAATATCTGTTAAATGCCTGAGTGTAGATTGAGTTTTCTCTAACAAAGGTTAAAACATAGTTATAAAGCGCGTCTAAATCGTTTTGAGTGTTGATGTTTCTATCAGCCCCGCTCCAATAATCATGCGAGTCTACGGCAGAGGTTGTGGTTTGCTGCAACACTATTGAATAAGTGCCATCATTGTTTGGAACAAGTTCAGCCGTTGGAGTGAAAACCTCTTGGGTAACCACGCCGTCTTCTGCGGTTTCTTCCTCATCCTCGGTGATGTTGTTAAGGTCGTTATAGTAACTTATAATGTTCTCTTCAATTGCTTCATAGGTGGTTTCCCACAGATAGGTTTTTTGCTTTGTGGTTAAAGCCTCTCCGCCGTTTGCTGCGGCTGCGGTCTCCTCTGCCGATTTAATTACAAGTTTTTGATTTATAACTGCGTCGATTGTGTATCTGTAAGCCTCGCTCAAACTCATGCCATAGTTTTGATAGTATTGATAACCATATGAGTTAAACGCAGTAATCAATTCGCGCTTAGTAACTTCCACCCTTTCGCCGTCTTCATATGTGAAAGATGCAACTGGCGTGCTGTAATACTTAGACATGTCAGTTGTAACAAGAGAACATCCCGCCACAAGCGAGACGCATGTTAAAAGGCATAAACATATGGACATCATAAGCCCGGTAAATCTTCTTTTCTTCATAGCCATCCTTTAAATGCAGAAAATACTTACATTAGTATATAATAATTGTTGTTAATTTTCAAGCAAATTAAGCCTGTTTTTTAGAATTTTCCTCTTTGGCCTCGCTGAGCATATCAATAACCTTATCTAAAAGTTTGTTTAAAGGCCTATCCTTAGCAACCTTTATTATTGGCAAGTTTTCAAATCTTAAACTTGCTCCATATTTATTAAGTACGCCCACCAAGCGCTTATCAACAACTTGGCTGGATTTATATAACTCTAAAATAATTCCGCCGTCACTTTTAATGGTTTTAACATCAAAGTTGCCAGCAAGGTTTTTCAAAAGTGCAATTTTTGCAAGGTTTACAATGCTTTGAGGCACTTCGCCAAACCCCTCCGCCAGCGATTGCAGCAGGCTTTGCATACCCTCTTTATCTTCCTGCTGAGAAATTTGCACATAGTAGGAAATTCTGTCCTCACTGTTTTCAATATAGTTTTCAGGAATAAATGCATCAAGCGGCAGGTCTATGCGAATTGGTTTAACCTCTTTAACCTTTTTGCCCTGCAACTCGCTGATGGTTTCGTTAAGCAATTTAACATACATGTCATAGCCCACTTTTTCAATGTGCCCATGTTGCTGTTTGCCAAAAACACTACCCGCACCCCTAATCTCTAAATCGCGCATGGAAATTTTAAATCCACTGCCGAGTTCCTTAAACTCTTTTATGGCTTCAAGCCTTTTGTAAGCCTCGTCGGTTAAAGTTTTGCCGTCCTTATAAAACAGATAGGCATAACTGAGTTTGTCGCTTCGCCCAATCCTTCCCCTAAGTTGATAAAGTTGCCCCAGCCCCAGCCTGTCGGCATCATAAATAATCATGGTGTTTGCAGATGGCATATCTATGCCATTTTCAATCAAAGTTGTGGAAATGAAAACGTTGTATTCGCCCTTGAATAGCCTGTCTACAACGCTTTGCAAACTGCGCTCATTCATTTGCCCATGCGCCACACCAATCTTTGCCTCAGGCACCAGACTCGCAATGTGCCCTGCAATTAAGCCTATTGACTGCACCCTGTTGTAAATCACAAAGGCCTTGCCGCCCCGCGCCAACTCTCTTTTTAAAACCGATGCGGCAACCTCGTCGTCCTCGCCAGTAACATATGTTTGGATAGGCAGCCTGTCCCTAGGCGGCGTTGTGATTACGGAAATGTCTCTAATGCCCGAAAGTGACATGTGCAGCGTTCGCGGAATAGGCGTTGCCGAAAGCGCCAGCACATCGATATTGCGTTTTAAATTTTTAATTTTTTCTTTGTCCGCCACGCCAAAGCGCTGCTCCTCGTCAATGATTAGCAGCCCCAAATCTTTAAACTTAACTTTTTCGTTTAAAATTTTATGCGTGCCAATTAAAATATCTATTTCGCCCTCTTTCAACTTTTGTAAGATGGCGTTCACCTCGCTTGGCTTTTTAAAGCGGTTGAGCACTTCAATTCTCACCCCAAAATCTTGCATTCTCTTTTTGGCAGAAGCGAGATGCTGCTCACTTAAAATTGTTGTTGGACACAAAAATGCCACTTGCTTAGAGTTTATCACAGCCCTAAAAGCCGCCCTATACGCCACTTCGGTTTTTCCAAAGCCAACATCGCCACAAAGCAGCCTGTCCATAACCTCGCCGCTTTCCATGTCGGCAAGCACCTCTTTGATTGCCTGCGCTTGGTCGGCAGTCTCTTCAAACTCAAAGGCATTGGCAAAGGCGTTTTCCAAAAACTCCTCCTTTGCAAACTTAAAGCCCTTTGAGTTTTCGCGCTCCTTATAAGCCTGCATAAGTTCAAGCGCAAAGGTTTCCAGTTTTTCCTTAACCTTATTTTTTAACTGCTCAAACTCTCGCCCGCCAAGTGTGTTCATCCTTGGCTGCTCTTCGCCGATGTATGCCGAAAGCGAACTTGCCTGCTCGCTTGGAAGATACAGCATGCCTCCGCCACGATACTCCACCACAAAATAGTCTTTTTCAAAGTCGGCAATCTTCATGCGCTCAATTCTCACGCACTTGCCAATGCCGTGAAAATCGTGCACGACATATTCACCAATCTGCGGACGATAGAACGCCTGCTTTTTTGCCTTGTTTAAAAGCGATGGCTTTTGCCTAGTTAAGTTGTCACTACCGATTGCAAAGATGTTTAAACTTGGAAAAGAAAAGGAGTTTGGATAATAAAAACTTGAAACATAAATGCCGTTTCCTTTAAACTCGCTCTGCTCAAAATCAAAAAATGCAATCTCCTTGCCAAGCAAGAAATTTTTAATGCGCTGCTTTGACGGCTCGTCACCAGCAAAAAGCAGCATCTTTTTGTGGGCGCTGTCAAAATTTTGAAGGTCGTCGCCAAGTTCGGCAAAATTGTGAATATAGTTAATTTCCGCGCCAGAGCCAACATCATAGCCACCAGACAAAGTGAACGCCACATTGATTTTAAGGTCGCTCATCTGCGCAAAATCTTGCTTTTTAAATTCGCTCATCACCTCAAAACTTTTAAGCAAAAGTTCCATTTGTCCCTGCAAACGCTCTATTTTATCAGCCACGCAAAAATCACAAATGTCGCTTACATTTTGGTCGCCCATCGGCAATTTTGCAGGAAAAACGCAAAAATTTTCAATTTTTTGCACAGTTTTCATGGTGTTTGGGTCAAATATTGACATATTTTCAATCACGTCATCAAAAAAGTCACACCTGATTGGTGCCTCTTCGCCCATAGGAAAAATGTCCAAAATGTCGCCGCGCAAAGCAAACTCGCCCTGCCCGGAAACCAAACTCACCCTTTCATATCCTGCGCTCGCCAAATCTTGGCAAAGCGATGTGATTGAAACTGTTTGCCTGTTTTCAAGCATGATGGGATTTTTAAAAAATGTTAAATCAAACTTGGTTACCAATGCGTTTGGCAGGAAAATGATGTTTTCAAGCCTGCCGCTAAAAAACTTGCCCAGCGCGCCCGCAAAATCTTGCAGATTGTCATCTTCATATTTGCCAACTTCTCTGCCCACCGAAACAACTTCGCATGTTTTGCCAAGCGCATTGAGGTTTCTTTTTAACTTCACCGCCTCAACAAAGTCGGCAGAAAAAATAACGCTGCGCCCACACGAGGCAATAATCAGCGCTTTTTCACCTTCTTTCACCCCACTTATTTGTTTTGGCAAATTAAGTGAAGTAATCCTGTCAATAACATTTTTTATTGAAGCCATTGTAAAATTCTTTCAATCCCCTGACTAATCAAACTTTGCTGCAACTGCTCATCCAAATTTCCAAGCACAAAATCTTTAAGGTCGCCCTCTGGCTTGCCAACTCCAAATTTAAGCCTTTCAAAATCCGGGCCAATCATGCTGACAATGCTTCTCAGCCCATTATGTGTGCCGCCGCTGCCCTTTTCGCGATAACGAATGGTGCCCTTTTGAGTGTCGATATCATCCACCAGCACCAAAATTTTGGCATCTTTAAATTTTTTCTTCAACAAAAGCAGTGCTTCGCCAGACAAATTCATGTAAGTTTGCGGTTTAACAAGCAAAATCTTTTCTCCATCCATCTTGCCTTCGCCATACACCGATTTAAAACCCTTTTTTGAAAACTTGATGTTTTGCTGCTTTGCAAACTCTTCCAAAACCTTAAAACCAATGTTGTGCGCATTGTTTTCATATTGCCTGCCAGGGTTGCCCAGCCCAACTAAAATTTTCATACCTCTTCCCCGCCAACAATATTTTTGCCAAGCAAAACCGCTCCGCTTTTTATCACGCTGTCTTCAATATAGTTGCCGCTTTTAAGCACAACTTTTCCCTCGATGACGCTTTCGCCTTTAATCACATTAAACGGCTCAATAACCACGCCTGCTTCAATTTGCACATCGGCGTCAATAAAAATGGTGTGCTCACCTTTTAAAATAACACCACTACTCTTGTGGAATTCGCGTATGCGTTGATAAATGATTTCACAAACCTCGGCAATATCCGCCGCAGTTAAAACCTCTTTAAATTCATCTGGCGCAAAATTCTTTCTTGCAGGCGAAAAAATTTGTGAGGTTTGGTTTAAATATTCTGCCTTAAACACAAAACCTTTTGGCAAAATAAGCGCGTTCATATCCCTTGTGCAGAAATAGTCAAGTATGTTTAAAATTGTTTTTTGTTGCAAAAGTGGCGTGTTTGAATATAAAACCAATATGATTTTTTTGCCTTCGGCGTTGTTTTTTATTGTTTCAAGCAAATTTTCATCTGCTGGCTCGTCCAAAACCTTAACCGGCATTTTAACACACGCCATCTTCACCCAGTCAAGCATGCTTTTGCCACAAATGTTAAACTCGCTGTTTTGCACGCGAAAAATGATTGTCATAACCTCATCTTCAACCCAGTCATAACTTTTTGGCGCAACAATTGATTGAGTGAAAATTGCGCTCTCCTCTTCCTGCATAGTTTGCTTTTCTAAAATTAACTCTTCCATACTTATATTATAAATTTTAAGGTTTTAATTGTCAACAAAAACGGGATTTATTCAAATTTTAATAACTTAAATAAAAACATATAAATTTGCAAAATAAGGCAAAAATATTTTTGATAAAAATTTTTTTATGTTATACTTGACTTATTAAGAGAGGTGAATATGAATATAGCAAAAACCAAAATTTTTGTTTTAGTTGCCGTAGTTTTACTTTCGGCTTTGCTTGCCATCTCGTTTGCATTTGGCTCGTCTGCTTTAACCAGCCGCGCCGAGGCATATATCACCAACAGTTATTCCAGCGACATAAGTGTTACGGCTTATGACGGTGAAGGCAGCATTCAAACAACCTCCCCTTCATCTGTAACTCTCACAACTCCATCTGGCACAGAAATTCCAAATTACACAAGTTATTCCTTTTTATGGTCTAATATTGACAGTTTCGTGGTAAACCTTGACACAACCTCCATTCCAGATGCAACATCATACACATATAGTTATAGCGTAACCTGGATGCCAGCACGCATACAAGACGGAAAAGTAAGTTTGTCAACAGCCCACACTCACCAACTTGAACTTTTTACAGAAACTGTTTCAAGCAAAGATGAAATTGACACAAGTTTTAGGTTCTACGTGCAAGTGGATGACGAACAAACTTTGGAAAGTGGCTCTTTTACTGGACAGGATGTTTTTGGTGAAACCTTCACTGAATACGGCGGCTGGGGACTTTATATGTTCTCTTTCACCTACCAAGACACCATGCAATCCGCAATTTTTGAACTCAGGCCAGACGATGTTTACACAATAAATAGAGCGCCTGAACTTAGTTATGAAATTCAGCCAAGTTCAACCGGGCTTAGAAACGCCTACCTTTTCACAGTGGATGATGGTTTTAAATATGTAAACGGCTATCAAATAAACTGGTTTGTTGAAGGCACCTCAGCCGACGGAAGAAGTTTTGTTCTTCTGCCAAGCGACATAGAAAACCCAAATACACAAAATGCTCTCTATGGCGCTGACTCGCAAAATTTAAGAACTGGGCACACCTTTTTGTTTGACCCTCCAATGGAAGGCACATGGACAATAAGATGCGAAATACTTTCGCCTGACTATCAAACAACCGAGTTTGTTGCAACCAGCCAGCAACTTTCAACAGTAGACGGTTTCGACCCTATGACCATTGTTTGGATTGTGATTGCCGCAGCGGCTGTGATGGCAATAATTGTTGGCGTTGTAATTTACGTTTCAATTAAAAAAGAAAAGGTATATTAAAAATCGGCTAAAACGCCGATTTTTTTATAACACATTGTGCAGATTTGCACCCATAAAATGCAGATAACTTTGACTATAAAATTTCACAGCATCCAGGCACGCCCTAAATTCTTTTAGGTCGTTTTCCTTTTGATAAACTTTCATCTTGCTTATTTCCAAACCGATTTCTTGAATGTTTTTGTGGTTGACCAAAAAGCACATGCTGCTTTCATTGTTTTTCCAATGATATTCCAGGTCATCCACAGCCAATGCGATGGCTTGCGTTCGCAAATCTTCCCTCCCCTCGCTGATTTCTTCCAAATAAAGGCAATCGGCCATCGCCTCTTGCAGGCTGCCACTGACAACCACCTCTTCGATTATTGAGATGGCAATTAAAAATACGAAAATAAGCACAAGCATAATTTTTGAAAAAATTTTCATGCCACCCTCACATTTTCAAAGATTTGCTTTTGCCCTTGTTTAAGTTGCAAATACACCGCGCCGTTATCATCCAGCGTCATAACCAACACATCTTTTATTTTGGCTTTACCAATATTGGTTTTTAAAAATTTTTCAACAAACGCTTCATCTACATTTGCAAGCGCAAGGTTTTCTTTTAAAATTTTGCCTTCGCTTATGATGTTTATTGGAATAACCGCTTTTTCCACTTGTGCACCCACACTTTGATTGGTGGCTGGCGCAAGTTCGGCTTTTGGCAGGATGCTGATTTTGCCATTGGTTTCCATTATCGCATACTCAACCTGTTCCAAAGAAAAATAGCCTAGTCCACGCATGGCCTCAAAAATGTCATCAATGCTTATGCTCAATTTCTTCATAGCCTTGTAATCAATGCCCCTTGGATTAATTAAAATCACCGGCTTGCCGCTCACTACTGCTGAAAGCGTGGTGCTTAGCCTTGTCAGCAGCGTAAGCAAAAAATGCAAAATCACAAGCGTGAAAAGCGGAACTATCCCGTGCAGCACAGGCACTGAAATTTCCGCCATTGGGATGGTGGCAAGGTCGGCGATTATAAGCGTTAAAACAAGTTCAAAGGGCTGCATCTGGCCAAGTTGACGCTTGCCCATTATTCTAAACACAAACAGCACAATAAGATAAATTATAATCGACCTTAATATGATTGTTAGCATGCGCTTAGTATAAGCAACATTGCTTTTTTTACGCAAAAATTAACTTTTTTTTACTTTTTTCAGGCCTTTTATTTTAAATTTTGAAGTAACTTGCACAAAATATCCTTTCACGTCCACCACATTGAAAACCATGCATAACAGCACATAGAAGATAAAGCCCATGCCACATGAAATGATTATTGCCAATACCAAAGGCATTACAAAGCAGCATAGTTTGGCCATAAAACTCACCAGCGCCGCGCAAGGAATTGTGATTAAAATTAACAGCACAAGCGGTTTTAAAATTTTAAGTTTAACGCCGGTTTTTCTTTTCAGCATAAAGAAATTTAACACCGCCGTAACGCTCATGCAAAGCCCCATACCCCAGAACAGGGCATTTATGCCACAGATGGCTGGCAAAAACCACATAGCGGCAAACATGAAAATTGCTCCAACAAAATAATTTAGGCAAGAGCGCACTTCATAGCCAAGCGAATTGAGCAGCGACGACGTTATGTTGTTTAACCCGATTGGAATCATAATCCATGCAGATGAGGCAAGAATAATTCCGCTTAAAGAATTGCCATACAAAAACTCACCTATCAAATCGCCCGCACCCATAAAAAGCGGAACAACCATTGCCGAAACAAACAGCGCAAAAATAGCCGCCGAGCGAATGCGCGCCTCTATGTGCACCTTGTCGTCTTTCACCACCGCCATGGATATATCTGGCACAAGGGCTGTGGCAAGAGAGCCTATCAGCGTGGACGGAATAAAAAGCAGCGGCAAACTCATGCCAACAGCCACGCCGAACAAACTCATGGCCTGTGAAGAACTGTAACCAATTGCAATAAGTCTTGCTGGCATTATCAGCGCAATCAATGGCTGAGCCAAACTGCCCGCCACCCTGACGCCTGTGATTGGCGTTGAGCGTTTTAAAAGTTGTTTGTATTCCTTGCCAGGCTTTGACATTTTTCCGCCGTAAATAAAATAGAGCAGCACCACAAAAACCATGGACATGGCGCACGCTATGGTAAGCGACCACCCCACGTTGACGGCGTTTGCGATTGCACTGGCAGTTGGCGCAAGCATAAGCACGCACAAGAAAATTCTTACAACCTGCTCAAAAAATTCACTCACGCACAGCGCAAAATAGTTGTCCTGTCCCCACAAAGCGCCCCTAAAAACGCTGTAAACTGCTGAAAACACAAGCGCTGGCAAAAGCGCAATCAAAATCATTATGCAGGCCGGATCCGAAAAAAGCCCTTTAAACACGTTTCGCAGCAGCAAAATCACGCCGCAAAGCAGCAAACTTACAATAAGGCCGATGATAAGCGCAGAAGAAAGCACTTTGCCCTGACTTTGTTTGTTGCCGTCAACTCTGTATCTTGCCGTCAAGCGAGAGATGACAAAAGGCAGTCCACTTGACACAACCGTAAGCAGCACCATGAAAACCGAAAACGCAACTTGGTAAAGCCCCAAAGCCTCAGCGCCCACCGTGCGAGAAAGATAAATTCTAAACAAAAAGCCCACAATTCGTGTGAGCACCGAAAACCCGGTGATAAGCACCACTGTTTTGACAAGAGACTTCATTTTTCCTCCAAAAATATTGTATTACTGCACTTGTCCATTTAATACAATAAGATAAAAGCGAGGTTAAAATGAAAAAGGTTTTTGCACCATACTACATCGTTAAAAAAGGCGACACCCTTGCCTCTATCGCGCAAAAATTTGAGGTTAGCCCCACACAAATTTTGGTGGAGAATTATTTGACGCCAAGTTCCATAAAAGAAGGCACAATCCTTTCAATAACCAAAAAGTGATTGCAGTTTGCTGCGATTTATGTTAAGATAAGGCGAATAATGTTTCGTTATAATTTTTAATGCTAGGAGTAAACATGCAAGAAATAGACAAGTTACATAACATCATAACCCAATCACAAAACATAGTTTTCTTAACCGGTGCTGGCGCATCAACTCCAAGCGGAATAACCGATTTTGAAACCATCTATTCACAAAAATTTATGGGCTTTGACACAATTGACATAATGACTGGCGGGTTTATTCAAAAGCACCCCGATGTGTTTTTGCAGTTTGTTAAAAAATATTTTGCAGGCAAAGCAAGCCCAAACGTTTTCCACACATACATCTCCTCTTTGCAGCAGCACAAAACTGTTACGGTGATTACGCAAAACATAGACAATCTGCACCAAGAGGCTGGCAGCAAAAAGGTTATCGAACTTCACGGAACTTTTCAAAAATGGCGATGCACCTCGTGCGGCCACACTTTCACTTTTGATGAAGTGCTTGATGGTGACAGTCTGCTGTGCCCTATCGACTTTGGCATAATCAGGCCTGACGCGGTGTTTTACAATGAAAATATTCCAACGCTTAAAATTCTTGATGCCCAAGCCCGCTTGCGAAACGCTGACACGTTGGTGGTTGTGGGCACAAGTTTGCAAACCCAGTTGCCAGTTTATTTGATAAGCCAGTTTGAGGGCAAAAATTTGGTGGTAATCAATAAAAACCATGTTCAACTGGATAAGCCCATCACCCTTGAAATAAACCAAGACATCGCAAAAGTTTTTACCGAACTTGAAAGGCTGAGCAGCGAACACCAAAATTCCATAAACAAATAGGCGGCTTTAAGCCGCTTTTTTATTCATTTAATTTGATAAAATTTAAATTTAAGATATAATAATCATATGAAAACAATTGAGGTCAACTTACAAAACATTCACGACATTTACAATGAGTTTAACATCAAAACCGTGAACGACGATTTTGAAAACTATGTTTTGAAACAAACAAAAAACATTGGCAAAAAAGAAAAGGCGTGCATCCAAATCTCTTGTAAAGAACCTCCTTCCAAAGCCGAAAAAGAGCAGGCTGTCAGCGCCATAAAAGCAAACTTTCAAGAGGAAAATTTGGAAATACAAAGCCGCATCAAAAAATAACGCACCAGAAGTTGTGGGCGTGATTTTTGAAATAATCACATGGGTGTTTATTTGGAAGTTTGTTGAATGCGTATCTTTTAGAACTTTTAGTGAGCGGTTAAAAAAACGACGGGTAGATAAAATTTTAAAAGGCGAAATTATTTTTAAATGAAGATTGAAAATTTTAAAAAAGCGGTTGTTAAATATTGGAATGCGTTTTTAGAGGTGCTTTTTCCTTCAAATTTGAAGTGCCTGTTTTGTAATGCCGACATCCCAGACCACGACAAGCAGGTTTATTGCAGTAGTTGTGAAACCACTGCCCCTTTCAACAGAGGCAAACGCTGCAAAATTTGTGATTGCGAAATGGAAGGCGATGGCGATGTTTGCGACGGATGCCTTGAATACAAAAAACATTTTGACAAAGCCGTTGCGCCTATGAAATATGAAGGCCCTGCAAAAGCACTCATCCTCAAATTAAAAAATGACAACGCCGCCTACCTTGCTCCCGACATGGCAAGGCTTATGAGCGATAGGCTTAATCAAGAAAGTTTTTCTTTTGATTTGATTATTCCCGTTCCCCTTTCACAAAAATCTTTGGCAAAACGAAAATACAATCAATCACAACTGCTTGCCGATGAACTTGGCAAAAT
>ERZ1643251.1390-NODE-1390-length-27585-cov-10.018126_pt1 | contig 27585 bp, 22 predicted proteins | sample MGYA00579261_ERZ1643251 | MGnify/ENA primary metagenome ERZ1643251 (study PRJEB29033, sample SAMEA4952267) | chicken gut metagenome | biome: Broiler Chicken; feature: Gastrointestinal Tract; material: Caecum | place: Ireland | collected 2018 | study: Broiler... | reverse complement strand
TCAGTATAGACAGGAGGAAATATATGAAATTAATATCATGGAATGTAAATGGAATAAGAGCATGCTTAAATAAAGGGTTTAAAGATTTTTTTGAAAAAATAGATGCTGATATATTTTGTTTGCAAGAAACTAAATGCCAGCCAGACCAGATAGAATTTGATGGATATACAAGTTACTGGAATAGTGCAGAAAGAAAAGGATATTCAGGTACTGCAATATTTACAAAACAAAAGCCATTAAATGTAACATATGGTATAGGAATTGAAGAACATGACAAAGAGGGAAGAGTAATAACATTAGAATTTGAAAAATTTTATATGGTAACAATTTATACTCCAAATGCTAAAAGAGAATTAGAGCGACTTGATTATAGAATGGTATGGGAAGATGAAATTAGAAAATATTTATTACAACTAAATGAAACGAAGCCAGTAATAATGTGTGGAGATTTAAATGTAGCTCATGAAGAAATAGATTTAAAAAATCCAAAAAGTAATAGAGGGAATGCAGGATTTACTGATGAAGAAAGAGCAAAAATGACAGAATTATTAAATGCAGGGTTCACTGATAGTTTCAGATATTTATATCCAGAAAAAACAGATGCTTATAGCTGGTGGTCATATATGGGAAAAGCAAGAGAGAAGAATATTGGTTGGAGAATTGATTATTTTATAACTTCAAGGAATATAGAAAAAAACATAAAAGAAGCAAAAATATATCCAGATGTGTATGGAAGTGACCACTGTCCTGTAGGGCTAGAAATTAATATTTAGGAAAGGGAATATAAATTATGAAAGAGATTAAGAAAAATTTATCAAAATGGATGTACTGGTTTTTGTTAGGAGTTGCTATTATATTAGTATATAAGTTTTTGGATAATTTTACAGTTATAAGTAATACAATAGGTAACTTTCTAGACATTATAGCTCCATTTTTACTTGGAACATTAATAGCATATTTACTATATATACCAGCATCAAGAATAGAGAGAGGATTTAAAAAGTCAAAGGTTAAGTTTATAAATAAGAAAGCAAGAGGAATAAGTGTATTAATAACTTATATTTTAGCTGTTTTATTAATAATTCTACTTGTAAATGTAATTTTACCTGTTGTAACTGAAAGTATTGTGGAATTAGTAAATAATTTTCAAAATTACTGGAATACATCAATTGAAAGATTAAATGAATTGCCAGAGGATTCGTTCTTAAAAAGTGAAATAGTAACAAATGCTATAAAAAGTGTTGGAGAAGCGATTAAGAATATAGATATTAATAAATTTTTGAATCCAGAAAGAATAACTGGATATGTAAAAAGTGCTTTAGGCGTAGCAAGTGGAATATTTGATGTATTTGTAACAATAATTGTTTCAGTATATATATTACTTGGAAGAAGCAGTATAATTAATTTTTGCGAGAGATTAGGAACGGCCATATTAGATAATAAAACATCGAGAAAAGTAGGGCAATACTTTGACAGTACAAATAAAATATTTTTCAAATTCATTAGTAGCCAATTAATTGATGCAGTTGTAATGGGAATATTAGCAACTGTAGCAATGTCTATAATAGGAGTAAGATATTCAGTATTACTTGGATTTATGATAGGATTATTTAATATTATACCATATTTTGGTGCAATAATAGCTGTTGCAATAAGTATCTTAATTACAATAATAACAGGAGGAATATCACAAGCAATTATAATGACAATTGTTGTGGTAATTTTACAACAAATAGATGCTAATATAATAAATCCAAAAATAATAGGTAATTCACTAGAAATGAGTCCAATACTTATAATATTTGCAGTAACAGTTGGTGGAGCATATTTTGGAGTGCTAGGAATGTTCTTGGCTGTTCCAGTTGCCGCAGTTTTAAAAATTGTTGTTAATGACTATATAGAGTTAAAAAATAAAAGAAAAATTATAAGAGAATAGAAAAATCAGAAAAAATACAAAAAACACTTGCAATTTGCATAAGTGTATGTTAAAATCGAACCATACTAATTAGTATGGTTCAAATTTTTTTATCTATTTGAATTATTTTAAATCAAAATATTAAAATCAATAATTTAATTCTAAGATGCAAAAAAATTAAATAAAAACGAAAAACAATGTGTTAAAAAAATTTAGATTAACATGTTTATTAAACATACCCAAAATATATGCAAGGAGGCTGATAATAATAGAAAAATTGAATGAAAAAAATAAATTAGTAATGAAAGATGATATAATGTTTAAAGCATTTTTCAGTAAAATAGGAAATGAAAAATTTCTAAAAGATTTTATAAGTGCAGTATTGGGAGAAAATATAAAAATAAGAAAAGTAATACATGACAAAAGACTAGAACAATTGGCTAGAGAATCAAAATATGGGGTACTAGATTTAGATGTAGAATTAGAAAATGGAAAACTTCTTAATATAGAAATGCAAATGCAAAACAATCAAAATATTGAAGAAAGAACTACATTCTATGCAAGCAAAAAAATAACTGAACAATTAGGACCAAAAGACAGATACGAAGATTTAAAACAAGTAATTGTAATAGTATTATTGAATTATAATTTTTTGGAATTGCCTGAATATGTAACTAAAACAGTAAGAGTAGCAGAAAAACATAGAAAATATGAAATAAATAATGAAGTGACATATTACTACATAGAATTAAAAAAATTTAGAAAAGGAAATCCAAATATGGAGGAACCATTAAACCAATGGCTAGCATTTATTGATATGGAAAGGGGAGATTTGCTAGATATGGCTAAAAAGAAAAATAAAGTTTTAGAGGAGGCATATGAAGAATATGAGGAACTAACAGGTACTGAAGAAGTAAAAAGATTGGCAGAAATAAGATTAATGTCACATTTGGAAGAACAAGCTGCTCTTGCTACAGCAAGAAGTAAAGGAATGGAACGAGGCATGAAAGAAGGATTAGAAGAAGGCAAAAGAAAAGGAATAGAGCAAGGAAAGAAAGAAGGTTTGGAGCAAGGAAAGAAAGAAGGAATAGAGCAAGGAAAAAAAGAAGGAATAGAGCAAGGAAAAAAAGAAGGTTTGGAGCAAGGAAAAAAAGAGAGTTCAAAGGAAATAGCAATAAAAATGCTAAAAAGAAAAATGCCAATTGAAGAAATATCAGAAATAACAGGTTTAAGCGATAAAGAAATAAAAAAACTCTTGACAAAATGGACAAGAATATGATATGATAATAGGCGTATAATTTACGGAAATGGAAGTATTAAGCAATTTTTTTCATAAAAACTTCCATAATTTTTATTCATAAGAAATTAGAAAGATAAGAATTAAGTATATTCAAAATAAGGTAGAGAAAATTGTAAAAGCAGACAAGGCTCAAAACCTTACAGAGATATATTTTAAGAGGGGATTTTTCTAAGTCAAAAGAAGTGCTATTAAGCACAAAAAATTTCTGCTTAAATAATTTTTAAGGAGTGATTTATTTGAATATCAAAGAAGTCAAATACGAGAGAACAACTCGTAAAGATTTTTCAAAAGTTGGTGACTACATTGAAATGCCAAATCTTATACAAGTCCAAAAAGATTCATATGACTGGTTTGTAGAAGAAGGATTAGGAGAAGTATTAAAAGACATATCACCAATTGTTGACTACTCAGGAAATTTAGTTCTTGAATTTTTCGATTATTACATGGAAGACAAAACTAAATACACACTAGAAGAAGCAAAAGAAAGAGATGCAACATATTCAACAAGATTGCATGTTAAAGTTAGATTAATAAACCGTGAAACTGGAGAAATAAAAGAACAAGAAATCTATTTAGGTGATTTTCCACTAATGACAGACAGTGGAACATTCATAATAAATGGAGCTGAAAGAGTAGTAGTAAGCCAATTAGTACGTTCACCAGGATGTTACTATGATGAAATATTTGACACAAAAACAGGAAAGAAAACATACACATCTACAGTAATGCCATTAAGAGGAGCATGGATAGAATATGAAACAGATGGAAATGACATGTTCTGGGTACGTGTGGATAGAACAAGAAAAATCCCTGTAACAACATTATTAAGAGCAATTGGAATAGTGTCAGATGACCAAATAAGATCATTATTTGGAGAAGAAAACTTACTTGAAACAACAATACAAAAAGACACAATAAAAACAGGTGAAGACGCATTAATCGAAATTTACAAAAAATTAAGACCAGGTGAATTACCAACTGTAGAAGCAGCAAGAGGATTATTTAACGGATTATTTTTTGATAATAGAAGATATGACTTAGCAAAAGTCGGAAGATTTAAATTCAACCAAAAATTAGGATTAGCAAATAGAATAAAAAATCAAGTAGCATTTGAAGATATAATGGATAAAGAAACAGGAGAAGTATTTGTTTCTGCTGGAGAAATAATAACACCAGATGTAGCAGAAGAAATTCAAAATGCTGGAATAAATGTAGTTGATGTTAAAATATCTGACAAAAAAGTAAGAGTTATAGGAAATGGAACAGTAAATATCTATAAAGTATTACCAGATGTAGACTTTGGAAAAGTACATTTCAAAGAAAATGTAAATTATGAAGTATTAAAAAATATATTAGATAATACTGACAAAAAAGACTTAGTAAAAGTTATAAAAGAAAGATATGATGAATTAGTACCAAAACATATTACAACAGAAGATATGATTGCATCAGTTAACTATTTACTAAACATGTATCATGGTTTAGGTGAAAAAGATGATATAGATCATTTAGCAAACCGTAGAATTAGATGTGTAGGAGAACTTCTACAAAACCAATTTAGAATTGGTTTAACAAGACTTGAAAGAGTAGTTCGTGAAAGAATGACAATACAAGACTTAGATGTTGTTACACCACAAACATTAATAAACACAAAACCAATAACATCATCAATAAGAGAATTCTTTGGAAGTTCACAATTATCACAATTCATGGATCAAACAAACCCACTTTCAGAATTAACACATAAAAGAAGAATTTCAGCATTAGGGCCTGGAGGACTTTCAAGAGAAAGAGCTGGATTTGAGGTACGTGATATACACTATACACATTATGGTAGACTATGTCCAATAGAATCACCAGAAGGACCAAACATAGGACTAATTTCAGCATTATCATCATTTGCAAAAATAAATGAGTATGGATTTATCGAAACACCATATAGAAAAATAGACCCAGAAACACATAGAGTTACAGATATTGTTGAATATATGAGTGCAGACGTAGAAGATAACTACATAATAGCACAAGCATCTGAACCTATGGATGAAAATGGAGAATTTATAAATAAACATATTCGTGTAAGACATAAAAATGAAATAATAGAAGTAGATAAAGAATTAGTACAATATATAGATGTATCACCAAAACAATTAGTATCAATAGCTGCAGCAATGATACCATTCTTAGAGCATGATGATGCAAAGAGAGCCCTAATGGGTGCAAACATGCAACGTCAAGCAGTACCATTAATGCTTACAGAAGCACCAATAGTAGGAACAGGTATAGAATATAGAGCTGCTAAAGACTCTGGAATATTAGTTTTAGCAGAAGATGACGGAGTTGTAGAAAAAGTTACAGGTGATAGTATCACAATGAAATACAAAAATGGAAAGACAGTAGTACATAAACTTCGTAAATTCAAAAGAACAAATGGTGGAACATGTATAAACCAAAAACCAATTGTTTCAAAAGGAGAAAAAGTTAAAAAAGGAGAAGCTATTGCTGATGGACCATCAACAAAAGATGGAGAAATGGCATTAGGTAAAAACGTGTTAATAGCATTCTCAACATGGGAAGGTTATAACTACGAAGATGCTATCCTTTTAAATGAAAGATTAGTACAAGAAGATGTGTTTACATCAATACACATAGAAGAATATGATTGTGAATGTCGTGATACTAAACTAGGAGCAGAAGAAATAACAAGAGATATACCAAATGTTGGTGATGACTCATTAAAAGACCTAGATGAAAACGGAATAATTAGAATAGGAGCAGAAGTAAGACCAGGAGATATATTAGTTGGTAAGGTAACTCCAAAAGGAGAAACAGAACTAACAGCAGAAGAAAGATTACTTCGTGCGATATTTGGAGAAAAAGCTAGAGAAGTAAGAGATACATCACTTCGTGTACCACATGGAGAAGCTGGAACAATAGTTGATGTAAAAATATTCACAAGAGATAATTCAGAAGAATTAGGACCTGGAGTAAACCAAGTTATTAGATGTTATATTGCAACAAAGAGAAAAATCTCTGTTGGAGATAAAATGGCAGGACGTCATGGTAATAAAGGTGTTATTTCAAGAATATTACCAACAGAAGATATGCCATTCTTACCAGATGGAACACCAGTAGATATATTATTAAACCCATTAGGTGTACCATCACGTATGAACTTGGGTCAAGTACTTGAAGTGCACTTAGGTGCTGCTGCAAGAGAATTAGGATGGAAAGTTTCAACACCAGTATTTGATGGTGCTTCAGAAACAGAAATTGAAGAATTATTAAAAGAAGCAGGATTATCACCAGATGGAAAATCAATTCTTTATGATGGAAGAACTGGAGAACCATTTGATAAGCCAATAACAGTTGGTGTAATGTATATGTTAAAACTACATCACTTAGTAGATGATAAAATACATGCTCGTTCAACAGGACCATATGCATTAGTAACACAACAACCATTAGGAGGAAAAGCTCAATTTGGTGGACAACGTTTCGGAGAAATGGAAGTTTGGGCACTAGAAGCATATGGAGCAGCTTATACACTACAAGAAATATTAACTGTAAAATCAGATGATGTTGTAGGACGTGTAAAAGCTTATGAAGCAATTGTTAAAGGTGAAAATATTCCTGAACCAGGAGTACCAGAAAGCTTCAAAGTATTAGTAAAAGAATTACAAGCAATAGGATTAGATATCAAATTGTATTCAGAAGATAATCAAGAATTAGAATTAAAAGAGCATATTGAAGACGGTATTGATTATGATGAAAGTGAAACTGGAAAAGCATTAACAGAAGATGATGTTTTAATTCATGAAGATTTAGAAGATGGTTTCACAGAGGAAGAAATGCAAGATGATGAAGATGACAGTGATGATGACCTATTCAATAGTGATGAATTAGAAGATGATGAGAGCATTTATGATAATGATTTAGCTAATGATAATCTTGATAATGATGATGACATAATCGAGTAAAAAAATTCAATTGAATAAATTCTCAAAAGTATTAATGCGACATTAAAATTTGCAGGAGCAGTGGATAGTCATTAATACTGTTTGAGAATTACCCAATAAATTAGAGAAGGGGGACATCTAATAAAGATGGATGAATTAGAAATATTCAACAAATTAAAAATAGGAATAGCATCAGATGAGAAAATAAGAGAATGGTCAAAAGGTGAAGTAAAAAAGCCAGAAACTATAAATTATAGAACATTAAAACCAGAAAAAGATGGTTTATTTTGTGAAAGAATATTTGGACCAACAAAAGACTGGGAATGTCATTGTGGTAAATATAAAAGAGTAAGATATAAAGGAATAGTTTGTGATAGATGTGGGGTAGAAGTTACAAAATCAAAAGTAAGAAGAGAAAGAATGGGACATATCGAACTTGCAGCACCAGTAGCACATATTTGGTATTTTAAAGGAATACCAAGTAGAATAGCCTTAATGCTAGATATATCACCACGAAATCTAGAAAAAGTAATTTACTTTGCATCATATATCGTAACAGATAAAGGAACTTCAGGATTAGAAAAATGCCAAGTATTAAATGAAAAAGAATATAATGAAGCAGAACAAAAATATGGTAAGAAATCATTTAAGGCAGAAATGGGTGCAGAACCAATAAGAAAATTACTTGAAGAAATTGATTTAGACAAATTAATAAAAAGTATCAGAAAAGAACTTGAAAAAGCAAGTGAACAAAGAAAAGCAAAACTTATAAAGAGATTAGATACAGTAGAAGCATTCAAAATGTCAGGAAATAGACCTGAATGGATGATTATGAATGTTATACCAGTTATTCCACCAGATTTAAGACCTATGGTTCAATTAGATGGTGGTAGATTTGCAACATCAGATATAAACGACTTATATAGAAGAGTTATAAACAGAAATAACAGATTGAAAAGATTACTTGAGTTAGGAGCACCAGAAATAATTGTAAGAAATGAAAAAAGAATGCTACAAGAATCTGTAGATGCTTTAATAGATAACTCAAGACGTGGAAGACCTGTTACAGGAGCTGGAAACAGACCATTAAAATCTTTATCAGATTTATTAAAAGGAAAACAAGGTAGATTCCGTCAAAACTTATTAGGAAAACGTGTTGACTATTCAGGACGTTCAGTAATAGTTGTAGGACCAGAATTAAAAATTTATCAATGTGGACTTCCAAAGGAAATGGCAATAGAATTATTCAAACCATTTGTAATGAGAGAATTAGTTGGAAGACATTTAGCACACAATATTAAAAGTGCAAAAAGAATGGTAGAAAGACTAAGCCCAGAAGTATGGGGAATACTTGAAGAAGTAATAAAAGACCATCCAGTAATGCTAAACCGTGCTCCTACATTACACAGATTAGGTATTCAAGCATTTGAACCTGTATTAGTAGAAGGTAGAGCAATAAAATTACATGCATTAGTATGTGAGGCATTTAATGCTGACTTCGATGGTGACCAAATGGCTGTACATTTACCATTAACACCAGAAGCACAAGCAGAAGCAAGATATTTAATGCTTGCAACAAACAACTTATTAAAACCACAAGATGGTAAGCCAGTAGCAGTACCAAGACTAGACATGATACTAGGAAGCTACTATTTAACAATGACACTAGATGGAGAGCTTGGAGAAGGAAAATACTTCAAAGACCCAGATGAGGCATTGATGGCTTTCCAAAATAAAGCAGTAGGAATTCATGCAAAAATCTTTGTAAGAGTAACAAAGGAAATTAATGGAGAAATTAAACAACAAAAAATTCCTACAAGTGTTGGAAGAATTATATTCAACCAAGGAATACCACAAGACTTAGGATTTATAGACAGAGAAAAAGATCCATTCCAATACGAAATTGATTTCCCAGTAATGAAAAAATCAATGGGAACAATAATTGAAAGAGTTATAGAAAAACACGGACTTACAGAATCAGCTGAAGTAATAGACTATATTAAAGCATTAGGATTCAAATATTCAACATTAGCAGGAATAACATTCTCAGTAGCAGATGTTGAAGTTCCAGAAGCTAAAAAAGATATAATTGCACAAGCTGAAAAAGAAGTAGAAAAAGTTAGAAACCAATATAGAAGAGGTTTGATAACTGATGATGAAAGATATAAAACAGTTATCAATATTTGGGAAAAAGCAACAAATGATGTAAGTAAAGCAATGGAAGAAAACTTTGATGATTTAAACCCAATATATATGATGGTAAAATCAGGTGCCCGTGGTAATATGAACCAATTAAGACAAATAGCAGGTATGCGTGGACTTATGGCAAGTACTACAGGTAAAGCTGTTGAAATACCTATCAAATCTTGTTTCCGTGAAGGCCTAGATGCTCTAGAATACTTTATATCTTCACACGGTGCTCGTAAAGGACTTTCAGATACAGCATTAAGAACAGCTGACTCTGGATACTTAACAAGAAGACTTGTAGACGTATCACAAGATATAATAGTAAGAGAAGAAGATTGTGGAACAACAAACGGATTAATGTTAGAAGCTATAAAAGATGGAAATCAAGTACTTGAGCCATTAGAAGAAAGACTAGAAGGAAGATATCCATTAAATGATATAGTTCATCCAGAAACAGGAGAACTAATTGTAGATACAAACACAATGATAAACAAAGAAATTGCTAAGAAGATTGTTGATGCAGGAATTACACAAGTTGTAGTACGTTCAGTAATTGGATGTAGAAGTAAACATGGTGTTTGTCAAAAATGTTATGGAATGGGACTAGCAAGAAGAGATAAAGTTTCAATAGGAGAAGCTGTAGGTATAATAGCTGCTCAATCAATAGGTGAGCCAGGTACACAGTTAACCATGAGAACAATTCACTCTGGTGGTGTTGCTGGTGTAGCAGATATTACACAAGGTCTTCCTAGAGTTGAAGAATTATTCGAAGCTAGAAAACCAAAAGGAGTTGCAGTAATTACAGAAATAGATGGTACTGTAAAAATTTCAGAAACAAAGAAAAAGAAAGAAGTAATAGTAACATCAAAAGACAATTCAAAATCTTATACAATACCATTTGGTTCAAAACTAAAAGTAAAAGATGGAGATTTTGTTAAAGCTGCACAACCATTAATAGAAGGTTCTATAAATCCAGCTGAAATCCTTGCAATAAAAGGACCAGAAGGTGTATATGAATACTTAATTTCAGAAGTTCAAAAAGTTTATAGAAACCAAGGTGTTGATATTAATGATAAACATATTGAAGTAATTGCAAGACAAATGCTTAGAAAAGTTAGAATTGAAGATAATGGAGATACAAGTATGTTCCCAGGTTCTTTAATAGATATGTATGAATTTGAAGACAATAATAAGAAGGCAATTGAAGAAGGAAAACGTCCTGCAACAGGTAAGAGAATATTACTTGGAATAACAAAAGCATCACTTGCAACAGATAGTTTCTTATCAGCAGCATCATTCCAAGAAACAACAAGAGTATTAACAGAAGCTGCTATCAAAGGTAAAGAAGATGACTTAATGGGATTAAAAGAAAATGTTATTATAGGAAAATTAATCCCTGCAGGTACAGGTATGAAGAGATATCAAGATATCAAAATTAAAGTTGAGGGAGAAGAAGAAGATAAAAACCAAACTTTAAGTTCTGAAGAAGAAAATCAACAAGAAAAAGAAACTGTAAATGCTCAATAATTTTGCTCAAAAATCATATAATGCCATAGGTGGTATATATGAATAAAGTTAAAAACTTAGTGAGTAAACTAAAGAAATGTGTAGTATTTAAAGAATTAAAAGAGGATGCGAAAAACATACAAGAAAAAGATCCAGCTGCTAAAAGTTTTTTACAAGTACTAATTCTATATCCAGGTTTTCATATATTAATTTACTATAGAATATCACATTTTTTATATAGACATAAAAGATATTTCTTAGCTAGATTAATATCTCAAATTGGAAAATTTTTCACAGGAATAGAAATTCATCCTGGAGCGCAAATTGGAAAAAGATTATTTATAGATCACGGAACAGGAATTGTAATTGGAGAAACAGCAACAGTTGGAGATGATTGTACAATTTATCATGGCGTAACACTAGGAGGAACAGGAAAAGATAAAAACAAAAGACATCCAGACATTGGAAACAATGTAATGGTTGGATGTGGGGCAAAAATCTTAGGACCTATCAAAATAGGAAATAATGTAAAAGTTGGAGCAAATGCAGTTGTGACTAAAAATGTAGAAGATAATATGACTGTAGTAGGTATACCGGGAAAGGTTTTATAGTCATAAAGTATAATAAAATAAATATTCGTATTTTTAAGAAAAACAAATTAAAAATATGGATATTTATTTTTTATTATATATTTTATATCGTATGACCGTAATAACTTGACAAATTGCCTATTTAGAAGTATACTAAAATAGTATAAAAGGAGATAAATATGCCGAAAAATTATAATAGAAAAGTATTTGATAATTTAGTATCCAGAACAAAAATATATCTAGTAATTATTTTAATATTACTAGTGATAGTATCATATTTACAACCAGCATTTATAATACCATCAATATTAATTTATATATTAATATTAGGATACACTTATTTTGCAAATAACAAGAGAAAAAGCGAAATATCTGAGCAATTACAAGATTTAACATTAACAGTAGATACTGCTGCAAAAAGTAGTTTAATAAATTTGCCTTTTCCACTAGTAATATTAGAAACTAATGGAAACATTGTATGGAAAAGTGCAAAATTCATTACAGAATTTGCCAAAATTGATATGAATGATTATATTAATGATTTAATCATAGACATAAAAGACGAAGCAGACAGAAGTAAAGACCCAAAGAAAAAGTCAGTAGAAAGAACATTAGAAATAGAAGGAAAGATATATAGGGTATATGCAGAGTTTGCAAAATCTAAGAAGAATGACAGAAAAAGAAATCAAGATTATATGATGATATTATATTTTGTTGATGAAACAGAAAAACATTTATTACAAGAAGAAAATGAGAATAAAAAAACATGTGTTGGAATTATAATGCTAGATAACTATGAAGAAGTAATGCAGAGAATAGATGTTGAGCAAAAAACACAAATAATGGCTAAAGTTGAAAGTATAATATATGATTCAGTAAATGAAACAAATGGAATATTATTAAAAGAAGATAGAGACACATATGTATATATTTTTGAACAGAGGAATCTTGAGAAAATAAAAAATAGTAAATTTGCAATTTTAGATTCAATAAAAGATGTAGTAAGAAAAGATAAAATACAATTAACACTAAGTATAGCAATTTCTAATGAAGGTGAAACAGACAGAGATGTCTATAAATCAGCTTTATCAGCAATGGATGTAATACTTGGTAGAGGTGGAGACCAAGCTGTAATTAGAGAAAACGGAAAATATCAGTTCTTTGGAGGAAAAGTAGAAGAAGTTGAAAAAAGGACTAAAGTAAAAGCCAGAATTGTAGCACATGCACTTGAAGAACTAATGTCAGAAAGTGAAAGAATTATAATCATGGGACATACAAACCCAGATATAGATGCTATGGGATCTGCATTAGGAATATATAGAATGGCTGTAAGTCTAGGAAAAGAAACATATATTGTGACAAATCCTGAAGCTACATCTATTAAAACATTTATGGATAGTATACAAGATGAATATAAAGATGTATTTATAACAAAAGATATTGCATTATCAAAAATCGATTCAAATGCACTATTAATAGTTGTAGATACACATAAGAAAACATATGTAGAAGAACCAGAATTATTGAATAAAACAAGTAAAATTGTTGTTATAGACCATCATAGAAGAAGTGCTGACTTTATTGAGCAAAGTATACTTACTTTTCAAGAAGTATATGCATCATCTGCATCAGAACTAGTAACAGAAATATTACAATATACCCAACATGACATAGAATTATCAACTATTGAAGCAGAAAGTTTGTATGCAGGAATAATGATGGACACAAAGAACTTTACATTTAAAACAGGTGTAAGGACATTCGAAGCAGCCGCATATCTTCGTAGATGTGGAGTAGATATTATAAAAGTTAAAAAATGGTTCCAAAGTGATTTAGAAAGTTATAATAAAATTGCTGAAATAGTAAAAAAAGCTGAAATTATATATGATACAATTGGAATATCAACATATGATTTAGCTGAAAAAGATGCAAACTTAATTTGTGCAAAAGCAGCTGATGAGCTATTAACAATAGGAAATATCACAGCATCATTTGTATTAGGAATATTGGACAATAAAGTATGTATAAGTGGTAGATCAATAGGTGATATAAATGTGCAAATGATTCTAGAAAAACTTGGCGGTGGAGGCCATATAACATTGGCTGGTGCACAATTAGAAGGAAAAACTATTGAAGAAGCAAAAACTGAATTAATACAAAAAATACAAGAATATTTTAATGAAAAAGAATAGGAGGAAATAATGAAAGTTATTTTAAAGGCAGATATAAAAGGAGTAGGAAAAAAGAACGAAGTTATAAATGCATCTGATGGATATGTACGTAATTTTTTGTTTCCAAAGAATTTAGCAGTTGAAGCAAATGCTGAAAATATGAGTAAATTACAAGCACAAAAAGAAGCAACGCAATTTAGAAAAGATACAGAAAAAGAAGAAGCAAAGAAAACTGCTGAAAAGATGAACAAAATCATGGTAAGAGTACAAGTAAAAGCAGGAGAAAACGGAAAAATATTTGGTGGAGTATCTACAAAAGATATTTCAGATAACTTAGAAAAACAACACAATATAAAAGTGGACAAGAAAAAAGTCGATTTAAAAGAAACAATAAAAACATTAGGAGTTCATATAGTTGAAATTAAACTATATGAAGGAGTTATTGGTAAACTAAAAGTAGATGTAAGAGGAGAATAAAAAGGAGCTAATATTCATGGATTTAGGAAAAATACCACCACATGACATTGATGCTGAGCAAGCTGTATTAGGAAGTATGTTAACAGATAAAGATGCAGTTGCAGAAGCAATTGAAACTTTAAAAGAAGAAGATTTTTATAGAGATGATAATAAAGCTATATTTGAAGCAGTATTAAATTTATATAGTAAATCTGAACCTGTAGATATAATAACATTAAAAGATGAACTTGAATCAATGGGAAAATTTGAACAAGTCGGTGGTTTTGAATATTTAGCAAGCTTGCCAGATAAAGTACCTACAACAGCTAATGTTCAAAAATACATAAAAATAGTTGAAGAAAAATCATTATTAAGAAATCTTATAAAAACAGCAAATGAAATAATAGACTTAGGGTATAGTTCAACAGAAGATGTAGAAGATATAATGGATAATGCTGAAAGAAAAATCTTTGATATAATGCAAAGAAAAAGCCAAAAAGGCTATACACCTATAAAAGATGTATTAGTTGAAAGCTTTACAAAACTTGAAGAACTATATAATAGAAAACAACATATTACAGGAGTTCCAACAGGATTTGTTGAATTAGACTATAAAACTGCTGGACTACATGGTTCTGAGTTAATATTAGTTGCGGCAAGACCTGCGATGGGTAAAACAGCATTTGCTTTAAATATTGCTGCAAATGCAGCATTAAGAGGAAATGTGCCTGTAGCAATATTTAGCTTAGAGATGTCAAAAGATCAATTAGTAAACAGAATCTTATGTGGTGAAGCAATGGTTGATAGCAATAAAGTTAGGACTGGTAAATTGGAAGAGGATGACTGGGTTAAACTAGCAGGAGCAATAGGACCTTTATCAGAAGCTGAAATATATATAGATGATACACCAGGAATTTCTATAATGGAAATAAGAACAAAATGTAGAAAACTAAAAATGGAAAAAAATATTGGACTTGTTGTAATTGATTACTTACAATTAGTTCAAGGAAGTAATAAAAGAAGTGGAAGTAGGGAGCAAGAAATTTCAGAAATAAGTAGATCATTAAAAATACTTGCAAAAGAAATAAATGTACCAGTTATAGCTCTTTCACAGTTATCAAGAGCGGTTGAACAAAGACCAGACCATAGACCAATGCTTTCTGATTTGCGTGAATCTGGAGCTATAGAGCAGGATGCTGATATAGTAATGTTTTTGTATAGAGATGATTATTATAATAAAGAAAGCGAGAAAAAAGATATTGCTGAGGTAATAATTGCAAAACAAAGAGGAGGTTCAACTGGAACTGTAGAATTATTATGGATGGGAAATTACACAAAATTTGTTAATCTTGAAAAAAGATTTGACGACTAAAGTGGAAAATTGTTGAAAACACAAGATAAAATCTTTACTTAATTTAAGATACTAGTTGAATTCCGGAGATAAAGGTGTTATAATAATAATTGTTCGAAAGTTGAAATATGGCATGAGGAGGTATAAATTATGCCAAACAAAAAGGAATATTCCAAGGAAACGTCAGTACGGACCTTGCAAAATTTCCCGTCAATTTTAGAAAGAAACCCGAAATTGTTAAATGTCCTTGAAGAAAGAAACGTTTTTTCATGTGAGAAGACACCTAGTGATATACTTTTAAATTGGAACAATGATACAAAGAAAATTGAAAAGTTCCGGTTTTTAGGTTGGTTGATGGGTGGAATCGAAACCATGGGAATGAGTGCGATGTTTTATATTAAGCTTCATGAAAAAACAACATTGGTCGAATGTGTAAATGCAATTTTGGCCTATGCTAGTGAAACAGAAAAAGAAGCATATAAAAATGCACGAATTGAAGTATGGCGTAGATATGGTAAACACTAACTTTTCGGAGTAATTCAAGTCTTTATTAAAAGATAGAATTAGCCAAAGAGAGAGTCGATGGTAATAACCGTTAACTCTCTTTTTGGAATTGATAAATATAGAAAGGAATATAATGAAAGATAAAGTAATAGAAACAATAAAAAAATATGAATTAATACAGGCAAAAGATAAAATAGTACTTGGAGTATCAGGTGGACCAGATTCAATTTCAATGTTAGACATTTTAAGGCAAATTCGAGAAGAATTTGATTTTGAAATTGTTGTAGCACATATAAATCACATGATTAGAAAAGAAGCTATCCAAGATGAAGAATATGTAAAAAAATATTGTGAAAAAAATAATATTAAGTGTTTTGTAAAAAGAATAGATGTTATAGATATTGCAAATAATAAAAAAATTGGAACAGAAGAGGCTGGAAGACTTGTTAGGTACGATTTTTTTGATGAAGTACTAAAACAAACAGGCTCTAATAAGATTGCAATAGCCCATAATAAAAACGACAAAATTGAAACAATAATAATGCATCTTCTTAGGGGTAGTGGGCTTTCAGGACTTAAAGGTATAGAACCTATTAGAGAAAATGTAATTAGACCATTAATTGAATGTGAAAGAAAAGAAATTGAAAAATATTGTGATGAGAATAAATTAGAGCCAAGAATAGATAAGACAAATTTTGAAAATGACTATACTAGAAATAAAATAAGAAATATTGTTATACCATATATAGAAAAAGAACTAAATCCTAATATAATAGAAACAATTGATAGACTTTCAGAAGTAGTAAAAAAAGAAGATAGATATTTAGAAAAAGTTGCATCAAATGTCTATGAAAAAATTTTGATTAAGCAAGAACCAGGACAAATTATATTAGAATTAAAAGAATTTAATGAACAAGATGAAGTTATTAAAAGTCGTATTATTTTATATACAGTTAAAAAACTATTTGGAAGTAGTCAAGGTATAGAAAAAATACATATAAATGATATTATTAAATTGTGTAATAATAATATTGGAAATAAATATTTAACGCCAAATAAGAAAATAAAAATATTAGTAAAAGATAAAAAAATATTTTTTATGGCACAGACCAAGGACCCGTAGAAAAACTTGAAAAAATAACAAAAAGGACACAAAAAAGTCATAAAAAAACTATTGAAAAAAGGAAAAAGGTGTGTTATAGTTTCAATGTGAAAATATGGATAGGAGGACATAAGAATTGAAAAAGGGAATAAAAACATTAGCAATGTGGTTAATAATAGGAATAATAGTAATTGTATTATTATCTTCAATTATGGAAAATAACAATGCAAAAATTACATATTCTGAATTAGTAACAAGTATAGAAAATAGTGAAGTAGAAAGTATAAAAATATCTTCAGATGGTACTATAGCAAATGTAAAATTAAAAGACTCAAGAATAGAGAAAGAAGTTAGTATACCAAGTTTAGACAGCTTTATGACATATGTTGGAGAATATCTAAAAACAGGAGAATTTACATTAGAAGAAGAAAAACCTTCAATGTTAATAACAATCCTTAGTCTAATAACTCCATTTGGATTATTAATTATATTCTGTATATTCTGGTTGATAATGATGAGTGGTTCAAATCAAGGTGGATCAAAAACGATGTCATTTGGAAAAAGTAAAGCTAGACTAGTTAATGCAGGAGAAAAAAATAGGGTAACATTTGATGATGTAGCAGGTGTTGATGAAGAAAAAGAAGAATTACAAGAGATTGTAGAATTTTTAAAAAATCCTAAAAAATTTACAGACATGGGAGCTAGAATTCCAAAAGGTGTTTTATTAGTTGGTCAACCAGGAACAGGTAAAACATTACTAGCAAAAGCAGTAGCAGGAGAAGCAGGAGTTCCATTTTATATAATAAGTGGTTCAGACTTTGTTGAAATGTTTGTTGGTGTTGGTGCTTCAAGAGTAAGAGATTTATTTGAACAAGCTAAGAGAACAGCGCCATGTATTATATTTATAGACGAAATAGATGCAGTTGGTAGACAAAGAGGTGCAGGCTTAGGTGGAGGACATGATGAAAGAGAACAAACATTAAATCAATTACTTGTTGAAATGGATGGTTTCTCAGACAACGAAGGTGTTATCATATTAGCAGCAACAAATAGACCAGATGTATTAGATAAAGCATTATTAAGAGCAGGAAGATTTGATAGACAAATAGTAGTATCAAGTCCAGATGTAAAAGCAAGAGAACAAATACTAGAAGTACATGCACGTAAAAAGAAACTAGCTGATGATGTTGATTTAAAAATAATTGCAAAAAACACATCAGGATTTGCAGGTGCAGATTTAGAAAATGTATTAAATGAAGCAGCATTATTGGCAGCTAGAAGAAATTACAAAGAAATTGGAATGAAAGAAATAGAAGATGCTATGGTAAAAGTAACTATGGGACCTGAAAAGAAAACAAGAGTAAGAAGTGAAAAAGAAAATAAACTAGTAGCATATCATGAAGCAGGTCATGCAGTAGTAAGTAGATATTTACCTACACAAGACCCAGTACATCAAATATCAATTGTACCTAGAGGTATGGCTGGTGGATATACAATGTATAGACCAACAGAAGATAAATCATTTATGTCAAAAACTGAAATGGAAGAAAATATAGTATCATTACTAGGAGGAAGAGTTGCAGAAGCACTTATCCTAAATGATATTTCAACAGGTGCAAGTAATGATATTGAAAGAGCTAGCCAAATAGCAAGAAATATGGTAACAAAATATGGAATGAGCGAAAGAGTTGGAACAATAATGTTTGGCGGAGGTCAAGGAGAAGTATTCTTAGGAAGAGACTTTGCACAAACAAAAGATTACTCAGAAGAAACAGCAGGAATAATTGATGAAGAAGTAAAAAGAATTGTTGACAAGGCTTATAATAGAGCAAGAGAAATACTTACAGAACATGTAGACAAACTTCATATTGTTGCTGGAATTTTACTAGAAAAAGAAAAAATTGAAGGAGAAGAATTCGACAAAATTTTTTCAGAATAGAAACAAAAATAAAAGGGCGTTAAATACGCTCTTTTATTGCTTTTAGATAAATTTATGTAAAAATCTTCTATTGACAAAAAGGCATAAATGTAGTAATTATATTATATGAAGAATAAGAACGAAAGGAACAAATATGAAAATTCATGAATTAGCAATAATATTTATAATAATAATATTACCTATTTCAGTTGTTCTTTCTGCATATACACAATTTCAAATACAGACTATTAATTTACAAACACAATATGATGCTAAGCTTACAACGGCAACAGTAGATGCAATTAAAGCATTTCAAATAAATACAGCAGATAACACTATGTCAGATTTGACTACTTCAAAGATTAGAGATATTGAAGCTGCAATTTCGGTATTTAGAAATTCAGTTCTGAAAAACTTTGAACTAAGTGCATATACAGAAGATGAAATAAATCAATATATTCCTGCTTTAGTATTTACAATGTATGATGGATTCTATATTTATACACCATTTAAAAATGAAACTGGTTATGATGAGTTACAAGGTGTTGGGACTGAGGGACAGTCAATATATGGACTAAAACCGTATGTAAATTATAGTTGTAGATACAAAAAAGGTAGTAATATAGATGTGGTAATTACATATGCTTTAGATAATTATATAATGGTACAAGGAACTATAGATGGAGAATATGTTAGTTTTGATGGATATCTTATAGATGGAATAACAGCTTCTGAAGATTCAGTAAGTTATAATGGGCAAACTATAGATACTGAAACAAATTTAATTGAAGGTATTGTATTAGAAGATGGACAAAGAGTTGAATGTCCAACAATAAAAATAAATGGAACAAAATATTATTATGTACAAGGGAATTCTGAAGATGATAGAGTAGTATATATATCAAATGGAACTATTAGAGACCAATATGTAGGAGAAACAGCGCGTAAATTTTATGAAGAAACTATTAGTACTAATTCACAAGCAAAAGAATATTATAAAAGTGCAGCAGAATTCAAACAAAAAATACAAGATTATGGATTAGATGAATTAAAATATTCAGATGCATATGAAGTATATAATGAGAGAACAAATGAAGATGGAAGTATAGAGGTAGTGTATGATGATACACAGATTTGGCCTGATAATGATACAGTGATTTTTAAATTTAATGAAGGAACTAATTATGAAAATAATATAGAATGTGCTAGATCAAACTTTAATCAACATAGATTAGCTGTAATAAGACATAAAATTGAAACCAATTTATCAACTGCTATTGCAAATTATAATAATTATTCTCCTGCAGGAGTAAATTTCCAAATGCCTGAATTATCAGAAGAAGACTGGGAACATGTATTAAATAATGTTTCACTAATTAGCTTCGTTCAAGGCTTAAGTATCGGAGGAAAAATCTATAATGGATATTCAATTGTTAATAACTCAGAAACTAAAGAAGTTGTACAAGAAGAAAATATATACATTATAGGTAGTGATGATTATTATCATAGAATAGGTGATAGATATTTAGAAGAAAGTGCAAATATTAGAACTGATATACCAGCAGGAAGACTAAAATTAGATTTTAATAGACTATCAAGAACAATTGATGATACGCATACTGTATATTATTATCCATTAACTCAACTTGCATCATATGATAGTGTTATAACACAAAATAATGTACAAACATTTGAAGATATATACATTTACATAGATGAACAGTTGGATGACGGTAATACAGCTTTAGCAAAAGCATTTTATACAGCACTTGGTAGAGAAAGACAAGGTTCTTATAAATTTACAACAAATACACAATAAAATGGAGGAATAAAAGTGAAATATGCAGATATAAAAATTGCAGATGTAGCAAATGGAGAAGGAGTAAGAGTATCACTATTTGTAAGTGGATGTAATCATCATTGTAAAGGATGTTTTAATGCACAAGCTTGGGACTTTAATTATGGAAATGAATTTACTGAAAAAGAGATAGATAAGATAATAGAAGAATTAGATCATCCATATGTAGCAGGGCTTTCACTTTTAGGAGGAGAACCATTAGAATATGCAAACCAAAAAGGATTATTGCCATTATTAAGAAAAGTAAAAGAAAAATTCCCTGATAAGAATATATGGTGTTATACAGGTTATACATTTGATAAAGATATAACACAAAACATGTTTGATAATTGGTCAGAAACAAAAGAAGTGATGTCATACATAGATGTTTTAGTAGATGGAAAATTTGAAGAAGATAAGAAAGATTTAAATTTGAAATTTAGAGGTTCTTCTAATCAAAGAATAATTAATGTACCAGAATCTTTAAAAGCACATAAGGTTATTCCTTATTATAAAGCATAAACTTTATTCAAAACACGACAAAAAACACTTGACAACCATTAACCAAATAATGTATAATAATTACCGTATATAGGAGTTATAAATCCCACATACAGTGTTTTAAACGCCGGAAGGAGGGGAATAATTATGTCAGAAATAAAAGTTAATGGAAATATAGAAGATGCACTAAAAAGATTTAAAAGACAATGTGCAAGAAATGGGGTTCTTCAAGAAGTTCGTAAAAGAGAACATTATGAAAAGCCAAGTGTTAGAAGAAAGAAAAAATCAGAGGCTGCAAGAAAAAGAAAATTTTAATAAAAAATCCATATTTATATATATGGATTTTTTTGTGCTTTAAAGAAAAAATACTTGAATAATAAAGTATAAATGTATTATACTATACAAAGAAAATGTGGAAAGGAATGATAAAATGCAATATATTGAAAAGCAAATTAAAAAGGGAATTAAATTACATTTAATAAAAACAGAAAAATTTAAAACAAATTTAATAGCAGTATTTTTAACATTACCTATGGCAAGAAAAGAAGTAACAAAAAATGCTTTAATTTCAGCAGTGCTAAGAAGAGGATGTAAGAATATTCCAACATCAACACAAATAAGCCAAGAGCTAGAAGAAATGTATGGTGCAAGTTTTGATAATGGTATAGATAAAATAGGTGATAACCATGTTTTAAAATTTTACTTAGAATCAATAAATGATAATTATCTACCAGAGAAAAATGGAAAAATGCTTGAAATAAGCATAGAAAAATTGTTAGAAATTATTTTTGAACCTTTAATAGAAGATGGAAAATTTAAAGAAGAATATGTACAACAAGAAAAAGAAAATATAAAGAGAATAATTGCTGGAAAGGCTGACAATAAGGCTTCTTATGCTTATGATAGATGTATAGAAGAAATGTATAAAAATAAACCATATGGATTGTATAAATATGGATATACTGAGGACTTAGAAAAAATTACAGCAAAAGAATTATATGACTATTATTTACAATTAATCTCAAAATGTAAAATAGATATTATTATATCAGGAAATATAAATGATGAAGTCATAAAAATAGTGCAAGAAAACGAGAATATAAAAAAATTGGAAGATAGAGAACCACAATTCATAAAAAGTTCACTAGAAGATAAAGCAGAAGTAAAAGAAAAAGAAATTATTGAGGAAATGGATGTTACTCAAGGCAAAATAGTTATTGGAATGGATTTACATTTAAAAAATAAAGAACAAAAATATATAGCACTTGTATATAATGCTATATTAGGAGGAAGTGCAAATTCAAAACTGTTTCAAGAGGTTAGAGAAAAAGCTAGTCTAGCATACACAGCAGGTTCAATATATATAAGATATAAGAGCAATGTTTTTATTAAATGTGGAATAGAAATAAAAAATTATTCTCAAGCAATAGATATTATAAAAAAGCAATTAGAAGATATGAAAAAAGGTGATTTTTCTGAAGAAGAATTGCAAAATATCAAAAAAGGAATAATTTCAACAATTAAGAGTATTGACGATGAACAAGATACCGAAGTAACATATTTCTTTGGACAAGAACTATCAATTCAAAAAATAACAATAGATGAATATATTAAGAAAATTGAGAACGTAACAAAAGAGCAAATAATTGAAGTTGCTAATACTGTAACTATTAATACAATATATTTCTTAAGAAATTTCAGAAAGGAGGACTAATATGCAGATTATAGAAAGTTCTAAAGTAAAAGAAAAGTTATATATTGAAAAACTAGAAAATGGACTAACTGTAATGTTTATCCCAAAAAAAGGGATTCAAAAAAAATATGTTATATGGGGAACTAATTATGGTTCTAATGACAGTAAATTTATAGTACCAGGAGAACAAAAAGAAACTGAAGTTCCAAAAGGAGTAGCACATTTTTTAGAACATAAAATGTTTGAACAAGAAAATGGAACAAATAGCTTAGATACTTTAACATCATTAGGAGTAGATGCAAATGCATATACAACAAATGATCATACTGCATATTTATTTGAGTGTACAGAAAATTTTTATCCAGCATTAGACGAATTAATGGATTATGTTCAACATCCATATTTTACTGATGAAAATGTTGAAAAAGAAAAAGGCATAATTGGTCAAGAGATAATGATGTATGATGATTATCCAGAATGGAAAGTTTATTTAAATACACTAGAAGCGATGTACCATGAACATCCAGTAAAATTAGATATAACAGGAACAATAGAAACAATTAGTAATATAGATAAAAATATTTTGTATAAATGTTATAATACATTTTATAATCCATCAAATATGGTAATGGTTATTTGTGGTGATTTTGAACCGGAAAAAATATTAGAAGAAATAAAAAAGAGATTAATAGACAAAAAATCTAATGGAGAAATTAAAAGGATATATCCAAATGAACCTGATACAATTGTTAAGGGAAAAGTAGAACAAAACATGGATGTTAGCCAACCATTATTTACAATTGGAATTAAAGATAAGAATACAGACGAAAAGGAAATTGTAAAAAAACATATTGCAATAGAAATCATACTAGATGCATTATTAGGGAAAAGTTCAAAATTATATAAGGAATTATATGATAAAGGTATGATATTTTCAGTTCCAAGTTTAGATTATGAATTTTCAAAAGGATATGCACATATTTTAATTACTGGACAATCAACTGAACCGGAAAAAATATATGAGGAATTTAAAAAGGCTGTTTCAGATATGAAACAGAACGGGATTAATTTGGATATAATTAATAGGATTAAAAAGAGCATATATGGTGCATATGTCAAAGAGTATAATGATCCTGCTGATATTGCAAGAATGTTTTTAGCAGATTCTTTTAAAGGAATAAATAGTTTTGATTATTTAGAAGAAATAGTAGTAGTAAATGAAGAATATATTGAACAAGTATTTAAAGATGTATTTAGTGAAAATAAAATGGTACTTTCTGTAATAAAAAAAGCATAATGTAATAAAAAAGTCATAAAAAAGTAATATATATTTCATAAAAAAATTCATAAAAAGGAAGTTAATGTTACCTGTTGTCGAAGATTGTCAAATAAGGCAGAACTATGTTGTACGAAAAGTAAAAAAATTGAAATATTTTATTGACTGAAATGTAAAAATATGTTAATTTATATCTATAAATAAATATATATAGAATTTAAGATAAATAAATGTAAGGAGAGGTACTGTATGTTAAATGATGAAATATGTAAATTGCGTGAGAAATTAAATAATAGTATCATTTCTGGCGAAGACTACAACATAGTATATCAGATAAGTATAGAGTTAGACGAATTAATAGCAGAATATTATAGAAGGTTGAAGAAATTGACATAATATGCTATAATATAATGGTAAGACAAATGTCTTAAATAAAAAGTAAAGGAGTAATGCAAAATGGAAGTACCACCACATTACGTGGTAGAGCCTGGAACAACGTATTCAGCCTCTATTATGACAGAACTACTTTTGCGGAGAATTGGGTTGGATTGTGTAAAGGCAGTTCGACTTAATTCTGACACAAAAAGTAGTGAATGCAAGTGTATTTTTGAATGCATGATGCATTCAAGTCAGGTTGAATTGTTTTTGGGTAGGAGTGCAAGAAAGGTTCCTGGGTATTTCGAGGTTTGGGTTTATGGGCTGAGCCTTACGGATATTAAGAATTGCCTTGAACTGATTGGCTTCAAAAGACCTAGCAATTCCATGATTAAGTTTGGTGGCAGAATGGTAAAAGAAGATTAAACTCCTTTAACCCCAAAAGAGGAAACCAGAATTGGTTTCCTCTTTTGGTATTTTTGGAGCGAACGTCGTAGTTATCTACAACTTTTTTCCCCATAGCGATTGATACAATAATCAATCAATTTATAAAAGTATATCATATTTTTTGTAAATTGCAATAAATTTCATAAAAAAACTTCCTACAAATTTTTGTTCTTAAACATTGATTTTTATAAATCAATATGCTTTACTGCTAAACATAGGAAATGAGAATAAGCAGTGTGGGTGCTACCACTTTACATACACAGTTTTAGCTGTGAGAATGGAGGTGGTGCTATATGGTAGAACAAACTATGATAATGATCATATACTTACTTTTCTACGGTTTAGTAGGAATGACTATTATAGCATTTGCCTTGATTATTGCAATAGTAGTAATTTTGAGCAAATAATAAAAAGCACCACATTTGCTCTGCCAAGCTTTGTGGTGTTTTATCATATAATTTATATGGTAGCACACATTTCTGTGGCTTTCATTTCCTATAACTATTATACTAAGATTTCTTTTTATTGTAAATCATTTTTATTATTTTCTTTAACGTTGTGGGTTAATAGTTGTTTTAGATTCAGAACGTGCTTTTTCAATGTCACTTCCTACATATTGTATAATTCCATTATAATTTTCATTATAATTTCTAGATTTTTCTATTAAAATTGAGGTTAAATATGGAGTAACATAAGATCTACATTGTCTACAATTTGAACCATAAACTTGTGATGAATGACCTCCTATCATTACAGTACTTTCTACCTTTTTACCATTAACCTCTTGTCCCTTTTCAAAAGTGTATTGTTTTCTATTCCCATAAAAAGCCATATCTGACATAAACAAATCTCCAGATGGCTTTCCATTACATATTGCATTTCTAGCATAAGTCAAATCTACATTAAACCATATATCTCCTAACTTAACCTGATTCCATGTATGAGCATTATTATTAAAATCAGTACCATCGATAACTGTGCATTCAACATCTACGCAACTTAAAATATTCCTTAAAATTTCCGAATACCCCTTACATAATGATTTTCCTGTTAATAATCCTACCATTCCACTAGCATTTATTACCTCATCAGAAAAACGTGGCTTATTTTCTGCATCATAATCGTAATCAATTTTGTGTGCAATCTCGTCTATTATTTGTATAGCAAGTTGAAAATCAATAAGCATTTTATCTGAATTCGAATTCTTTTCAATATAAAGTTTACTAATAATATCATTTGCTATTGTTCTAACTTGTTTATAAGTTCTTAAATTTAAAGGAGTACGTTCACCTTGATGAGCTTGATTAACTTTATCTCTGTCTAATATCTGTATTCCTTCAACATCAAATTTACTTTCAATATAAGCTAATTTATCTAATGGAAGTTGCCCTATATTATCTATAGTTATAGTAATTGGTATACCTTTATAATCATTTTGTGATTTAATCATATATTCTATTTGTTCTAAACTTAAGTTATTAACATGTATATTCAAAAATTTTTTCCCTATACTTTTGACATCTCCATATCTAAATATATTATTTCCCATACATACACAATATAAATTACTTACTTCCGAAGTTGTCTCTCTTTTTGCAAAATTGTTTAAATCTCTTATATCTTCTGGAGTTTCTATTAATAATAATTGATTAGTTAAATTACTTATGTCTTTGCCTTGCATTTGCATTTTTTCAAGTGTATCAAATAAATCTGATAATCCGAAAATATTTCTAAATATCTTAAAAGGCATATATGAATTTCTAGAACTATAAACTAAAAATTCATATGGAGATATTTTTCTTTTAATTTCATCTCTTTTATTTCTTTGAGCGAACGGATCACGTTCATTACGCCATTCGTAGTATAATTCGTCTATTAAGTCATAGTTAATCTCTTTTCCATAATTCATCTTTTACACCTCATTTCTCAATTAGTATATATAATTCAAAATCCTTTCTAATCTAAAATACTACTAATATTATACTATATTTTGAACATTTTTGCAAAATTTCACAGTTTCCTTTTTTCATTTTAGATAAGTATTATATTTTATGATTTAAACTTTTATACAAATATAAAATTATCTTATTTCTTTCAGTTTCTTCCATCTCCATTATTTTAGCCATTGTAAACATTACAATCTTATATTTTGCAAAATTTACTAAAGTAGTTCTATATTCTTCATCAATTTCTTTTAACATAGTATCAAATTTCTCATACATTTCTGTTTTATTATATAAAATATTAGCCCAATCACTTGTAGTTAAGCAAATTCCTAATCTTAATTTATCTTTAGTATTCAAATCTTTAATTATATTTATTACATTCTCAACTTTATTTTCTTTCATAATTTTTTTACTCCTTATTTTAATTCATAATTATTTTTCTTTTTACTCTTATTTTCTAGTTCTTCTTTTGGTTTTACTTTTCTAGCAATATTATTTGCAATTTCATTTTCATCATCAGTAAATATACCATTTTTGTATAAGTCATCACT
>ERZ1643251.1389-NODE-1389-length-27610-cov-6.232154_pt1 | contig 27610 bp, 21 predicted proteins | sample MGYA00579261_ERZ1643251 | MGnify/ENA primary metagenome ERZ1643251 (study PRJEB29033, sample SAMEA4952267) | chicken gut metagenome | biome: Broiler Chicken; feature: Gastrointestinal Tract; material: Caecum | place: Ireland | collected 2018 | study: Broiler... | reverse complement strand
AGTCATTCATAGTGGCCCCCTTGGTGCAAAGTGAACCCCCTAACGCCAAAGGGGGGTACTTGTATCACAATTAGGGCCATTTGCCAAAATCAGGCAGGAAATCAGTTGATTTCCTGCCTGATTTATTTGTTTTCACAACTTATTTTAGATAAAATAATATGGTAGCTGTAAATGGGAACTTGCCCCGCTGCGGATGATCCTGGACAGCTACGTGAAGATCCTAATTGCCAGCATCTGCGATCTCCCGCTAACGGAGGATTGCATCAAGATCATTAAGCCGACAGACTTTCTCTTGAATGATTAACGGAAGATGCAGAAAAAGGAAGAAAAATGAGCTTGGAAAAGTACGGCAAAAATACGACACAGACCGTTGGTGATCTGTGTCGCATCTGTCCCCGCGATCCGACGACGGTACCCTGCATCGTGTGGATGCTCCCCTCCCGGGCCAGCCTGGGTGAAGCAGAATCCCAGGCCCACGATGACGCAGCATCAGGACGACGATACCTATATATTGACGAGGATAAATACAAATCGAAGTTTTTGGGCTATTTTTATAAAAATAGGATTGCACTAAAGCAGAAATTTTGTTAAAATGTAAATAAGCAGTGTAATGGGAAGGCAGCAAGGGCAGAAAGAGGATCAAAAGGCTGTCATTCCCGCGGCGGTATAGAGATGTGTAAGAAGTACAAAGCCGGACAGTAGGTCCGGCTTTGCTGCCCACAGCCGCCGCTGCGAAGGAGGCCGGGCCCGCCATGGGCTTCGGCGAGGGGCGCGGCCGGTGAGGCCCGGCCGCAGAGGAGAAAGGATGGAAAAAACAGGCATGAAGAAGAGGTGCAGGAGGCTAGTCTCGGCGCTGCTTACCCTGGCAATGCTGCTCTCACTGCTGCCCGCCGCGGCGCTGGCCGCCGGGGAGACGGGGACGGCAAGCGACCTATTCATTTCCGAGTATGTGGAGGGCAGCAGCACTAACAAGGCTCTGGAGATTTATAATGGTACAGGAGCCACTGTTGATCTTAGCCAATATACGCTGTGTATGGTGAATTTCGGCGGAAGTGGGAAGCCCGAAAATGATGCATCGCTAAAGTCCGAACCACTAAGCGGATTCCTGGAAAATGGCCAGACCTATGTCTATTACCATAGCGGAGGATCCTATGATGCGGCCTTCCAGGCTCTGGAACAAAAGACAGCCAACAATAATCTTTGTAACTTTAACGGCAATGACTTTGTTTATTTAAAAAAGGGAGACGTCATTATTGACGTGTTCGGTGGTACGTCTCCCCTGATGAACGAATACCCCTATGAGGGGGCTTTTGCGGCGGACGGCACATACATCAGGAATGCCGCTGTGACCGGCCCCAATCCGGTATATTCGCCGAGTGAGTGGAGTGTCCAGGCTAAGGATTATTTTTCGGATTTGGGCAGGCACACCATGGGCGGGGGTGGCGGCGAGGTGACCCCTCCCGACCCCACGGAGCCTACAATTGTATCCATTTCTGAGGCCCTGGACGCCGATATTGGTATGGAAAACCTTGCCGTCAAGGGTGTGGTCACCCTTCTTGACGGACAGAATGTTTACCTCCAGGATGCCACCGGCGGTATCTGTGCCCGTATGGGCAGCGTACCCGCGGATATTGCCCTGGGGGACACCGTCATCGCCACCGGCAAGCGGGCGGAGTATAACGGCCTGCCCCAGCTGGAGAACGCAACCTATGAAAAGTCCTCCGGCCTGACCCTGACCCCGGCGGTCAAGACCATCGGGCAGTTGACCAATGCGGACATCTGCACCTATGTGACCCTGCGGAATGTGGAAGTCACGGAGGTCTTTGACAATGGCGGTCAATACAAGAATCCCAACATCACCGTGAAGGACGCCGACGGCAGTACTATCCAGCTCTACAAGGCCGTGGTGGGCGAGAAGGTGGAGGGCCAGTGGCCGGTGAAGGTGGGCGACATCATCACCATCACCGCCGCAGTGAGCGTATTCAGGGATACCCTCCAGCTGCGCAACACCGCCGCTAGTGAGATCGCAGTGGGCGGCGTCCCCACCGGCCCCATCTATCATGGGGAGCAGGTGGTAATCTACAACCCCGCCTACGGCAAGGCTCTGTCGAGTAGCTATGATGGCTACTACAACAAGGGAACCGAAGTAACCATGTCCGACGGCAGCCTCAGCGGCTTTACCGCCGCCGAGGTGTGGACGGTCATTGACAACGGCGACGGCACCTGGTCCTTCTCCCACGACGGCAAGAAGATCGGCATGAATGCGGATAAGACCAGCATGCCGCTGGGTGGTCCCAACGACAAGTGGGAGCTGGTGGAAACGGATAACGGCCTGTTCTACATCAAGAACACCGCCCGCAACGCCTACATGGAGTACCAGGACAACTATGGAACCTGGAGCGCTTACTACGAGATTGCTTCGGGAAGCGAAAATATGTTTGCCCTGGCCTTCTATGAGGTCACAGACATTCCCGGACCTGAGCCCGGTGAGGGCCTCCCCCAGGCCAGCGACACCGTGGTGATCTACAACCTGTCCTCCAAGGGCGTTTTGGCGGGGCAGGATGACAACACGGAGAGCTCCTCCATCACCAGCGCCAGCGCCACCGCCGCCAATCCCATTACAGAGATCGGCAACGGGGCCCGGGTATTCACCGTGGAGAAAAACGGTGAGTGGTACCGTTTCAAGACGGCCCATGACGGCTATCTCTGCTCCAACGGTACCGGCAACAACGCCTTCTATTCCCAGAACGCCACCGACGATGCGGACTGGAAGCTGGCGGCGTACAACGGTGGCTTCACTCTGGAGAGCCGCACCGCCAAATTCCAGGGCAAGTATTCCCAGTTCCTGGAATATTACAGCGGCAGCTACAAGACCTACAGCATGTATAATGTCACCGACAAGGACATCTACACCTTCCGGTTCCACCCCGTCTCCCCGGAAGTGAACGTGACTGACGGTGTGGTCAACCTGCCCAACGTGGTATTCGGCGACCTGCCCGCAGCCTATGTGGGCCAGGAGTACACCGTGACCTTCACCGTGGACGCTGTGTTCGGCGTGCAGACGGTGGCCGCCAGGTACGGTGAGACGGATGTTACCCCGGCAGCTGAAAATGGCGTTTACTCCTTCACCATCCCCGCTGCCGACATGAAGGAGGGAAAGCTGTCCATTACTGTCAGCGGTACGGACATGAAGAACGTACCCTTCTCCGGCAGTGTGCCGCTGGATGTGGCAGACGAGCCGGTGATCGCAGAGGTCACCCCCGCGCCCAACGCCCAGACCGGCGACGACAAGCGGCCGGAGATCGCGGTCACCTTTGCCAATGCCGGGGAAAAGCCCATGGTAAAGCTGACCCTTACCGGCCCCTCCGGCGCCGTAGCGGAAGCGGTTGACATGGCTGTCAGCGGCAGCCGGGCGGCCTATACTCCGACCCAGGATCTGGCAGAGGGGCGCTATACCGCCTCCGTCACCCTAAGCCGTGCGGATGGCAAGAAGGTGGAGCGCACCTGGAGCTTCACCGTGGGTACGGCACGCTACCAGCTCTATTTCGGTCAGCTCCACTCCCATACCACCTATTCCGATGGCGCCGGCTCTTTGGAGAATGCCCTGGAATATGTGAAGAACCTCCCCGAGAGTGCCAATGTGGACTTTGTGGCCTTTACCGACCACTCCAACTACTTTGACTCCTCCAGCGCTCCCAACCCGGAGGAAGCCCTCTATGATGTCAGCAAGATGACGACAGAGAGCGCAGCAAAGTGGAACACCTATACCAGCACGATCAGCGATTTCAATGCGACCAATGCGGGTAACCTGGTGGCCCTCCCGGGCTTTGAGATGACCTGGTCCGGCGGACCTGGACACATCAATACGTTCAACACGCCGGGTATCGTCTCCCGCAATAACAAAACCCTTAACGACAAGACTGCCGATGCGGGGATGAAGGCTTACTACGCCCTGCTGAGCAAAAGCGAGCTGAGCGGTTCCATCAGCCAGTTCAACCACCCCGGCTCCACCTTCGGTACCTTCTCCGACTTTGCCTACTATGATGCTCTTATCGACACCCGGATGTACCTGGTGGAGGTGGGCAACGGCGAGGGAGCCATCGGCGCCGGCGGCTACTACCCCAGCTATGAGTACTACATCATGGCCCTGGACAAGGGCTGGCACGTGGCCCCCACCAACAACCAGGATAACCACAAGGGCAAGTGGGGCAACGCCAATGACGCCCGGGACGTGATCCTCACCGACGACTTCTCCGAGGAGGGCCTGTACCAGGCCATCCGGGAGTACCGGGTCTACGCCACCGAGGACAAGAACCTGGAGATCAACTACACCCTCAACGGCCAGATGCTGGGCTCCATCATTGAGGAAGTCCCCGAGATGGCCAACATCAACGTCACGGTCTATGACCCCGACAGAACCGACTCTATCTCCCGGGTAGAGGTAGTGGTGAATTCCGGTACAGTGGCCTACACCTGGAACGATCCCGCCCAGCTGGCCAGCGGAGAGCTGAGCTGCTCTATCCCCGCCAAGTACAGCTACTACTTTATCCGTGTCATCCAGGGCGACGGCGACATTGCCGTGACTGCGCCTGTGTGGGTAGGCGATACGCTGAAGCTGGGCATCTCCTCTGTGGAGTGCGGCACCGCTACCCCGGTTACCGATGAGGAGCTGACAATCACCACCACCCTCTTCAACAGCGAAAGTGCCGATGCTACGATCAAGTCCATCACCTACACCAGCGGCACTGAGGTGCTGGGCAGCCAGGCAGAGCTCGGCAACCTTGGCCCCTCCTCCACCAAGAAGGTAGAGTGGAAGTATACCCCCACCACGGCCCGTATCATGCCCATTACCGTCTCAGTGGTGCTGGAGCAGGAGGGCACGGAGTATACCTACACCATGGATGTGACTCTGGATATCCAGGATGCCTCCAAGATGGTGTACATTGGCATTGACGCCTCCCACTACAACGAGTATGTGGCAGGCAACTATAATGATTCCATGGGCAACTTCGGCAACCTGGCCGCAGACTATGCGGTACGCACCGTCCAGCTCAACACCAGCGCGGATCTGCTCGCTGCCTGTGAGAACATGGAGGGCAAGTACAAAGCCATCATCCTCACCGCGCCCTCCCGCCGGGATGGCAACGCCCTGCGGAATCCCTACGCCACCTATTCGGATGCGGAGATCCAGGCCCTCGCCGCCTTTAACGCTGCCGGCGGCACGCTGGTGGTGGCTGGCTGGGGAGACTACTATGAGAGCTATGCAACCTTCCCCGCCGACGAACATATGGCCGCCCAGCAGAACAAGATCCTGGCCGCTTTGGGCTCCTCCCTGCGGATCAGTGATGACGAGCTTAAAGACGATACATATAACGGCGGTCAGTCGCAGCGCCTCTACCTGAGCAGCTACAACTTCGACTCCTTCCTGCTGGATCGGGTGGAGTTCGACGCGGACCATCCTCACGACAACCTGTATACCGAGCTGTTCAGCCAGTACGGCGGCGCCTCCATCCACGTGGTGGACGCTGCGGGTGCACCCACCACCACCATCCCCAGCACCGTAACTCCGGTGGTGTACGGCTTTGCCACCAGCTATTCCGCTGATGACGACAAGGACAACTGGGGCGGCCTGGGCGAAATCCCCAAGTATGCGTATGCCGACGGCGACAGCCGCCTGATGGTGCTGGCTACCGAGCAGCTGCCGGGCAAGGGTCTCATCGTGGTCTCCGGCGCGGCGTTCATGTCCAACTTCGAGGTCCAGGCCCAAGTGGGCGACTCCGGCTCGGAGAAGAACTACTCCAACTATAAAATTTGCGAGAACCTGGTCAACTACCTTAACCCCGTTGTCATCACCCCCATTGCTGAGGTCCAGGCCCAGAGTATGGAGGGCGTGAAGTACACCATTGAGGGCGTGGTCACCTCCAATGCCTCCGGCTATGACAAGGATACCGCCTTCTTTGACTGTATCTATCTCCAGGATGCCACCGCCGGCATCAACGCCTTCCCCGTGGCGGGCGACTTTAAGGTGGGCGACAGGGTGCGCATCACCGGCACCACCTCCTCCTACCAGGGAGAGCGGCAGATCGCGGTGAGCGCCATTGAGAAGATCGGCGAGGGCTCCGCCCCCACTCCCAGGGAGATCACCGCCGCCCAGCTCAACGACGGCTCCGTCCTGGGCAGCCTTGTGACCCTGAAGGGCACTGTGGAGTCCTTTGAGAAGACCAACGGCCTGGTGCAGACCATTATGGTCCGCGACAGCGCCGGCAATGTGGGCCGCGTGTTCATTGACGGCTACATCGCCACCGCCGAGGATGTCAAGGATCTGAAGGTGGGCTGTGCGATTACCGCCACCGGCCTTGCTTCCTTCGACAATACCTTCAATGCCCCGGAGGGACCCTATCCCCGGATCCGGATCCGTGACCGGGCGGACATCCTCTGCACGGACGGCTCCCAGGGCGGCGGCCAGGTGATCCCGCCATACATCCCGCCTTATACCCCCGCAGGCCCCACAGATCCGGACATCACCGATCCGGATATCCCCCTCGCTCCCGGTGCCTTTGTGGACCTTCGGCAGGATGCATGGTATTATGCCGATGTGTCGGCCGTTATTGAAAGCGGCTTGATGAACGGCGTATCGGATACCCTGTTTGCCCCGGAGGCTGCCGTAAGGCGCAGTGAGCTGGCAGCGATCCTCTACCGCCTCTCCGGCGAGACCAGCACCGCCTCCGCCTCCTTTACGGACGTGCCCGCAGGCTCCTGGTATGAGGAGTTTGTGGCATGGGCCAGCAGTGCCGGTGTGGTCAACGGCTTTGAGGATGGAAGCTTCCGTCCCAATGTTGATATCTCCCGGGAGCAGGCAGTGACCATGCTCTACCGCTATGCCCGGTACAAGGGGCTGCCCTGCACCCAGCGGCAGGCGCTCACGGGCTTTGTGGATGAGGGCCAGGTCAGTGGCTATGCCAGGGAGGCCATGGAGTGGGCTGTGGCCGTGGGCCTGATCCAGGGCCGCGGCGATCAGAAGATTGCCCCCAAGGACACCATCCTCCGCTGTGAGCTGTGCACGATTCTGATCCGTTTCCAGAAGCTGCTGCCCTGAGCGGTGTAAAGGAAACGCAGGTAATTTGTAAGCAGAAGGGAGCCACCTGTTTTAGCGGGTGGCTCCCTTGCTATCGAAAAGAAAGGCAGAGGCAGTTATGAAATGGCAGACAGATACTGGACGGAGCTTACGGACGCTGGCCAAGTCCCACCGCCTGGCTGGGGCAGCGGTCGGGTTGTTCTTTTTCCTGATCCTGGTGCTGGGCGGCCTGCTGTTGCGGCAGGAAAATGACGAACTGACAGCGGCTCAGAAGCGCATGTTTGCCGTGGCGCGGGTGACCGATGTCCTGGCTGATGAAGCAAAGGCAGAGCCCTGGAGTGAGGGATTGCGGCTGGGCATTCAGCAGCTGGAAGTGGAGGTGCTCAGCGGGCCATATAAAGGCTCTGTATTGGAAGCAGTTAACTACCTCAGCGCCTACGCCAATGTGGATTGTTCGTTGGGGGAACGGATCATTGTGCGGCTGGATCTGGATGACAGCGGAGAACCCTATGTAGTCTCTATCCCCAATTATGACCGGGGGCTGGTGCTGGCGGGAATGGTGGCGGTATTTGCCCTGCTGCTGGTGGTGATCGGCGGCTGGAAGGGGGTCATGGCCCTTCTGGGGCTGATCTATACCCTGGCGGCGCTGTGGTTCCTTCTGATCCCTCTGGTACTGCGGGGTGTCTCGCCAGTACTGGCGGCAGTGGGGATTGTTGCCTTGACTGCAGTGGCATCCCTTCTGCTGCTTACCGGCTTTACCCGCAAGACGTTATGTGCTGGCCTGGGCTGTGTGTGCGGTGTCACGGCAGCAGGACTGTTTGCTGGGGCTGTGTCCCGGATCACGCCTATCGGTGGCTTCAACATGCCGGAAGCCGAGGATCTGGTGCTGCGAGCCTATGATAGCCCCTTGGAGATACACGGGCTTTTGGTCAGCGGGATTCTCATTGCAGCGCTGGGGGCGGTCATGGATGTGGCCATGTCCATTTCCTCCGCCTGTGCTGAGCTTAAGGAGGTGGATCCCCAGATCACACCGGGACGGCTGTTTCGCTCCGGTATGAACATCGGCCGGGACGCCATGGGAACAATGGCAAATACGCTGATCCTGGCCTTTGCGGGAGCCTCCTTCAACATGCTGCTGCTGTTTCAGATCTATGGTTACCCGCTGATCCAGATCATCAACAGCGATACCATGGCCATTGAATTGATCCAGAGCGTGGCGGGTTCGGTGGGGATCATCCTGACTGTACCGCTGGTATCCCTGTTCTCGGCGCTGCTTCTGCCTAGAAAAGGAGGATGAAAGTGCGCTGTCCTCTGAAGCCGCCCTGGATCGTACATTGCGTTTCCCATCAATGGAACGCAGAGCAGATATGGGAACGCTTCCAAACATACAAAGTAGCACTTTATGGAAGGCGGTAGGATAGGCCCCTTTGCAAGTGTATAAAAAAGAGGCCTGGCTGCTGGCACTGGCGAAACAGGTGCCCTGAGAAAAGCAATACAGAGAGGATGCCTCCTGTGGTGCAGACAGCGCTATCTCACCGGCCATCAATGTGCAGGTACATCCTCCCGAGAGCGGATAAGGAGGCATTCCGTCGCATATCTACTCTGCTCTCTCCTCATGTTCCCTTTCCTTGCTCCGGGCAAATATGAAAAAGCACAGCAGGGCAGCTGTCAGGATGTTGGACCAGGAGGTAGCCAGCTTATCGTTGGTCTGCACGATGGTAGAAATAGTGCCGTTGGTGAGTACGCCAAAGAGAGTGCCGATCATGCTGCCCATATCTTGAGTGGCCAGCGGACCTATATGCTTCGCGTCACGGTATCCACATATAGTGGTTACAAATAGCACTTTCACAAATCCCGCAACTGATCTGTCAAAGGCCTATTACGTTGCTTTGCGGGACATCGGTATCCTCGAAAAAACTTTTGTGCTATAGCCATACCGCCCTTACTGAAAAGAAGATATTGGGGTAGCTATTCACTCTTCAAAAGCTACCAACAGGAACACAGGCAGCGCAGCGAGCCGGGAAATAGGGTCAAGATAACACCTAATTCGAGGTTTTTTATTACTTTTGAGCTGGTAAAGAGGCAGGCTATCGGGGTTCCACTTCCCTCCCCCATCACATCGGAGCAAGCAATATAACGCTTGCTCCGACTTATTTTATAAGTCAGATCACGCTCATTATGTTGCTTCTCCTTTCCAAATCACAACCGCTTACGCTGGATTATGATCTGGTTTGGATGCAAAACCGGAAGCCGCTGCAGCATCTATAAAGAAAGGCCGCCGGAGCCATCCTGCTGCAAAGCAGAACGGGTCCGGCGGCTTATTTTATCAGGGCTCATCCCACAGCCAATCCAGAAGATTCTTGTGGTCCGGATCCAGTAAGTGGGCGCAGATCTTGCTGGTAGTGACCGAGAAGTTGTGGCCCAGGGTCTTATCTCTGTCATACATGGGGGCCTCTTGGCGCTGGCAAAGCTGCGGCTTAGGCCATGGAGGGTCAGCGGCGGAAGATGGTTTTATGCGATGAAGTTCGTAAAGAGTTCAGAAGCATAGCTGGGACGCATAGGCCTATTGTCCTCGTATGTAAACACATAGCCGCTGTCCACATAGGCATCTTCCAGATAGGCTTTGCAGTCCTCCTGCCGTTTCTTCTGCCGGATCAATGCCTCTGCCAGAATATCCGGGAACTAAAAGGCATCAAGGATTATTAATTGCTAAACTTGATATGGATGCCATAGGCTTGCTTAAGCACAACGCTTACAGCATCTCAATCAGGGCGGATACCCGGGTGTTGATCTGGCCAATATCGGAGGTGGAGTAATCGGTTTCCACCTTCAGGTAGGGCAAGTTGTAGTTGCTCTGGACAAAGCGCTTGACCTTCAGGCTCTCCACGGAGTAGGTATGGCAGGCCTGAAGTACAATTTCCACCACGGCATCCGGCTTGTACTCCTCGATCATCCGGCCCAGGAGATCAAAGCGGTTGGGATTGGGCGTCATACAGGAGCATCCAATGTTCAGGTACCGGCGGGCCAGGGCACCGTAAACGTCGGGATCGTTCTCGTCCACCAGCTCGTCGCAGGATTTGGAGCCGCCGCAGTTCTCGTAGGCAACCACAACGCCGCCGTTTTCCTCGATAGCCCGGACCACCTTCATGGCCCCTCCGGAGGAGGGAGAACCGGTAATGAGGATACGGGGCATCTTCTCGAGGTGCTTCCCATCCGCATACTCCTGCTTTACCTTTTCGATCAGCGCATAGATATCCTTGGCCACCTGCTCCTTGTCAAACCGGAAAGTGGAGCCAAAGAGGACGCTATACAGCTGCTCGCCTTTCATGGGGACGGGATCCAGGCGCATGAGCTCATACAGGGCTTTCAGAGCCTTACGCTCCTCATTGCGCACATGGATGGCCTTGCGGATCTGCTCCTCTGTGATGGTCACGCCGAAATGGGCCTCCAGAGCTTCCCGGAAACGGATCATCTCGTTGCGGTACATCTGGTAGCCGTCCTCGCTCTGCCGGTTGGGGAGCTCCATGATGTGGACGGGCTTGAACTCTCCCAGAAATTCGTACATCTTCTTTTTCCCGTCACAGGTGGTTTCACCGACGATCAGGTCGGAGAAGTAGAAGAAGGGGCACTTGTCGGTAAGGGCAAAGCCGTAGCTGGACTTGATCAAGGGGCAGAGGTTGCTGGGCAGGTCTCGTTCCGCATCCTTGATGGTTTCGTCGGAGGTGGAGCAAAGCCCTACCACGCAGGCGCCCATGGCCATGGCGATCTCCTGGGGAAAGTAGGTGCAGAACACGCCCACCACAGGGATTCCCTTGTCCTTAAGCTCCTTGACGTGGAGGAAGGAATTTTTCCGTTGCTCCGCAAACTCTTCAAAAATAGCAGGCAGATCCGTTCTCAGTTCCATAATCGCACTCCTTTATTTTTATGTTTTGGTGTTTTCAGATGCAGGAAGGTCAAACCAAGCCCTCCTCATACAGGCCCCGGCAGAGCTTGCCCTTCTGAGCGCCCCGACCGTAGCGCCGGGCGGCATAAATGTAGGCTTCCAGGTTTTCCCGGGGCGTGCCCAGAGGCACCTGGCAGCCTACCGCCAGGGAGTAGCCGCAGGGACTGTCGCTGCCCTTAATGAGGCACTCCTTCACCGATTCAATGACGTCGTCGATGGTTCCATTCTGTAAGACCGTGGTGGGGGGAACATTGCCGGAGATGCGCATGGTATCCCCCAAAGCTGCCTTTACCTCCGCCAGATCCTCGCAGTTGTCCACACTGAAGAAGGCAAAGCCCAGATCTTTGAGATCCTTCCAGATGTGCTTGGTCTTTCCGCAGATATGGATGCCGGGATTGATGCCGGTGATTTTGCGGATGCCGTCCAGCAGGTCCTGCATATGGGGCTTTGAAAATTCCTGGAACATCCGCTCGCCGATAAGATTGCCGGAGGTAGCGGGGTCCGTCAACCCTACGGGCACCACGCCGAATTCCTTGCAGTTGTACTCGATCCAGCGCAGGGTACACTGCACGCTGAAGTCCAGAAGGCGGTGGACGTTCTTCTTGTCCCGGATCATGTCCCGCATGAGGAACTCCGGCCTGCGGATAGAGATGGCGGTGGTCATGGGACCGGCGCCTCCGGTCATCACCAGGCATTTGCCTCCCATCCGCTCCCGCACTGCCCGGGCATGAGCCATTTTCCCCTGGAGAAAGGGGTTGGTCTCCGGATCAAAGACCAGCTCGTCCAGCATGCCATAGTCCTTAAGTACATGATCGTTGATGTAGTCCAGTCCGTCCTCAGGGTAGACGCACTTGGAGCCAAGAGCCTCCCCCACACCGCGGAGGGAAAGATTGGTGCTGGCGATCATACCTCCGCCGCAAAAATCCGCCTTTGCCTTTTCTGCCACGTCGAACTGCACGTCCAGGGAGCGGCGGAACTGGCCCAGGGTATATCCGTACAGGTGGACCAGAGACTCCCCGGCAGCCAGGGAGAAAGGAATCCGATCCACCTCCTGGCCCATGGCATAGGCCTTCATTCGCTCCTGGTTAGTCATGGTGTCGGGGTACTTCAGTGCCTCCTGTTTGAGTGTTTCATAGTCCATAGTTGGTTCCCTCCCAAGATGTCAGCAGGTTACTTCAGCTTTTTGTACACGGTATTGCCAATGAACTGGATGAGCTGCACCAGCACCACCAGAATGGCTACTGTGGAATACATAATGGTGTCGTTGAAGTTGTTGTAGCCATATCGAATGGCCACGTTGCCCAGACCGCCGGCGCCAACCATGCCGGCAGTGGTGGAGGCGTTGAGAGCGGCCACCGTGGCAAAGCAGATGACAGAGGAAATGCCGGGAATGGATTCCACGATGATCACATGCCAGATAATCTGGAAGGTAGAGGCACCGAAGGACTTGGCGGCCTCAATGGTTTCCTTGCTGACCTGCTCCATGTGACTTTGGATCAGGCGGCCCATATAGGGGGCCATGGTAATACAAAGGGGGAAAATAGCAGCCTTGACACCGATGGAGGAGCCGGTAATAAAGCGGGTCACCGGGATCAGGGACACCATCAGAATGACAAAGGGGAAGGAACGGATCAAATTGATAAGGAAATCCAGGGCCCGGGAGATATAACGGTTGGGGTGGAGGCCATCCTCCTTGGTGACATTCATCACCACTGCCAGTACAAATCCCACCGCAGTGGAGATAAGAACGGTCCATGTCATGACGTTGATGGTGGTGAGGAAGGCCGGCCAGATAACCTCCATCAGGTATTGCTGCAATGTCAGTCGTTCCATACTCAGCAGGCCTCACTTTCTGCGTACCACGCGAGATTTTCCCGGGTAAGGGTTTCTTTCATTTTTCTGGCGGCACTCTGCTCCTTGACACTGACGGTGACCTCGGTGAAGGGAACGCCCTTATAGTCGCTGGTATTGGTTGCCAGAATATCGGCCGCAAAAGTATTGGCCACCATAGGGATCATATTCAGCCGGTCTGCGGGCAGGAGAAACGAAACCGTTTCACCGGCGCACGCAAACTTATGGTCCTCCTTACCCAGAAGCGTCATGAGAGATGGAGGCTTCTGCAGGAAAATATCCTTTACCGTTCCGGAGGCGGCGATCTTACCGTTTTCCAGAATGGAAATGGTGTCGCAGACCTCCCGGACCACCTCCATCTGGTGGGTGACCACAATAATGGTCAGTCCCAGCTTCTGGTTGATGTCCCGCAGAAGCCGCAGCACCGACTGGGTGGTTTTGGGATCCAGGGCAGAAGTGGCCTCGTCGCACAGAAGAAGGTTGGAATCCAGGGCCAAGGCCCGGGCAATAGCCACCCGCTGCTTCTGCCCGCCGGAAAGCACGGAGGGCCGGTCATTGATTTTGTCGGTAATATCCACCAGCTCCAGCAGCTCATGGACCCGCTTGTCAATGCGTTCCTTGTCGTACTTCCAGCACTTCATGGGCAGAGCCACATTTTTGTATACGCTGCGGCGCTCAATCAGAGAGAACTGCTGGAAGATCATGCCGATCCCCTTGCGCAGCTCCCGGATCCCCTGCTTGGACAGGTCACGGATTTCTGTGCCGTTGATCTTCAAGCTGCCGCTGTCGTAATTCTCCAGACCATTGATACAGCGCAGCAGAGTGGATTTGCCTGCGCCGCTGCGCCCCACAAGGCCGTAGATTTCCCCGGCTTTTACCGTCAGGCTGATATCCTTCAGAACCTCCAGTGTTCCGAAAGATTTGCATAGATGGTTGATTTCGATCATAGCGTTCCTCTCTGTATCTGCAGCGACAACGCCTGGAAAAGCGCTGCACAGGGTGTCGTCTGCGGCTGTAATTTTCCAAAATACACCCAAAGGGAAAAAGCCTGCCTGTGCCAGACTTTTTCCCTTTGGAATTCCAGGGTGAAATTACTCAAAAAGAATCTTCCAGGCGGGAACGGGATCGTTCTTCTCGTTGATCCGCTCCAGCTGAGCATCACTGGTCATGGCATCCATCAGATCGGCCACCCACTGGGCATCCTTGTCCTCCTCACGGACGGCTACCACCTGGGGATAGGCCACTTCCTCGTCAAAAAGCTTGAGGAGGTTGAAGCCGTACTTTTCCTGGGAGGTGTTGGAATAAAAGCTCATAGCCAGGTCAATGTCATCCTCCAGAGCGGAGTACCGGGAGAACATGTCCATTTCCACCAGCTGAAGGTTCTTGGGATTCTCCACGATATCAAAGGTGGTGTAATAGGAGCCCTCAGGGATCTCCGCCAGCGTCAGCCAGCCAATGGAGGCCAGATCCTCCAGGTTGACAGAGAGGTTGCTGGCATCGTCGGCCACAGCGATGGAAGCGCCGTCAGGGACCTCGTCCAGGGAGTCATACTTCAGGGAAACGATACAGTCCATGGAGGACATGATATAGGGCTCGCAGGGATAGAGGTTGGTGCCGTTGGACTCATTGTAGGCCAGCAGATAGGGCAGGTGCTGGATGTAGTTGGCATCCACGGAGCCCTCCACCAGAGCGGTGTTGGCCACAACGGGGCTGTCCAGTACCAGGATCTCCACGTCATAGCCCCACTCGGCCATCATCTCAGGGATATAGTCGGTAAAATCCACAAAGCTGGCGGTGATACCAAAGACAATGCTGGTCTTGTTGGGATCGGCGGTTCGGGTTCCCTCACCGTTTTCTTCACTGCCCTGGGCATTATTCTCGGCGGTATTGTCAGCATTGTCCTGCTGCTCCTGGTTGGTCGTGTTGGCGTCGTTGTTTGCCGGATTGCCGGTGTTCTTGTTGCCGCCGCATCCGGCCAGCAGGCCGGCCAGCAGCGTCAGGGCCAGCAGCATGCTAAGTAACTTTTTCATCTTCCTAATGCTCTCCTTAAAATCCTTGGTTGATAGGTTTCATGACAGAAAACTGTCGAAAAATAGGACAGACACAGGTGCCTATCGGGCAAATGGTAGCACAGAATGTAACAAATGTTAAATCGCATTTAATAATTGAATTGTTTTTATTTATTCAAAAATACTATAAATAGGATAGAAAAAATTGACGTGGGCGAACGTCCGCGTTTTACGTCAATTTTTCTGCTATTGTGTTAAAAATTTGGAGGAAATGTCAAAAAGATCAGAAGGAAGCAAGCAATCTTTCAGCTAATTTTTTGGCCTCTTTTGCAGCCTCGGCGGCGTTGGCGGTATAGAGATCCGCGCCGATCTTATCCGCAAAGGATTTGGACAGGGGGCCGCCGCCTACCATCACGGCAAAGCGCTCCCGCAGGCCCTGCTCCTTGAGGGCTTCGATGACCCGGCTCATATTGTTCATGGTGGTGGTCATCAGGGTGGACATGCAGATGATGCCGTGACCGATCTCTTTTGCTTTCTCGACAAAGGTTTCTACCGCTACATCACGGCCAAGATCAAAAACCTCGAAGCCGGCGGTGTCCATCATGATCTTCACCAGATTTTTGCCGATGTCATGGGTATCGCCCTCCACCACGCCGATGATGACCGGGCATTTGCTGCCCTGATCGGCGCTGACCTTCAGGTGAGGCTTGAGCACATCCAGTCCGTTGTACATGGCGTCGGAACAGATCAGCAGTTCGGGAACAAAATACTCCTCCTCCTCATACAGCTGCCCCGCTTTTTCCATGCCTTTGGACAGACCCTCCGTAATTCCCTCATAGGCATCGTAGCCTTCTTCTACATATTCCTGGGCAACGCCGGTGACTGCCTCGTCCTCCATTTCCAGGACGCAGCGATCCAGCTCTGCCAGCAGTTCTTCCTTGCGGCTCATGACAATCAGCTCCTTTCTTTAGTGTTCAAAAATGATTCGTTCCACACAGGGATGCTTCGCATCCAACAGGTTCAGGCAGAAATGGCCCAGAATGGCATTCCCGGTCCTCTGGCTGCAGAAGACGGAGAGAGCCTGGCCGAAGGTTACGCAGGCAGTGTGGGGCTGCCATTCCGCTGTATGGCAGAGTCCTAGGTCCAGAAGGCACTGGGTCATTTTTCCGCAGAGGAAAATAGGGACTTCCGGATTTTCCGTCTGTATCCGGCGTAGAAGTTTCTTCATGCAGGGAGCGTAGACAGTAGTAAACAGCCTGTCCCCTACTATGTCCGGCGTGGCTACCGGATCGGCAAAGGACAGCAATTTTACACCATGAGCGCAGACCAAACTGGCGTACTGACAAATCCAGCACTCCGCCCTTGTCAGCAGCTCCTGACCAAGGGGCTTTCGGAGAGCGGAAAATACTTTTCCCATGGGCAGCAGTGAGGTCAGCAGCGTAAAGGGTCCCTCGATGCTGTAAGCCACGGCGGCGCCGCTGGCTGTCAGGTCATCCAACGCTTCGAGAAGAGCGGACATTCTGGGAAAAGCGGTGGTAATATCCCTGGGGTGTTGGTCCGGACTGGTATAGGGCGGCTCTTTCACCCGGGCGCCGGTCAAAGACAGCACCGGTTTTGCTCCCAAACTCTCGCTGCAGATGGTATTACAGAAGGGAAGGCGAATCCAACCGGAGCGCTCCATGTGCCGGGCTGCCTGCACCATAGCCGTGGAGGAAAGGTGCAGCTGCTCCGGCGCTTTAATGGACATGACCTCCACCAGGTAAGGAGGAAGGGACAGCGCATCCGTCCCCCCGCGGCAGATAAATCTTTCCACAGGCCTATTCCTCCTCAAACTGAAGACATTTCGCAAACTGCTTTTCATACCCCGGCGCCACAGACAGCTCAATATAGCTGATTTTTCCGGCGATCTTCCGGGTACGCAGCCACTCCTCTCTTGAAAGAAGGCACAGCTGTGCGCCGGTCATGGAGGAGTTGCCGATATAAGAAATACGCTGGAGCAAAGCTGAGGGAATCATACCGCAGCCGGTAAGGCTTTCCGGGGCCAGGTGTTTTCCAAACTGTCCCGCCACCAGAACCCGGTCAATTTTCTCCGGAGAGATGGACAGTTGCTGCAAGAGTGTAAGAATGCCGGAAAGGATGGCGCCCTTGCACAGTTGTACCTGGCGGATATCGCTTTGGGTAAGATACACATTTCCGCTGCGGTCCAGAATGATCCGCCGCTTTCCCTTGCTGTCTGTGTCTACCAAGGGGGAGTCCAGGGAGATCCGTCCATTTTTTCCGATAATGCCTTCCTTTACGCCTTGGCTAACCGCCTCCAGAAGTCCGCTGCCACAAATTCCTCTGGGAGTCTCCCCTCCTATAACGGTAAACGCAGCCTGTCCACCTTGCAGGGAGACATGGTCAATGGCGCCGGTCTCTGCCCGCATCCCGCAGGAGATGTTCATTCCCTCCAGAGCGGGACCGGCAGCGCAGGAACAGGCATACATCCGGCCTTTCCGGCTGAGGATCATCTCGCCATTGGTGCCAATGTCGATAAAGAGAACTGTGTCTTCCGCCGCATCCAGGCGGGCTGCCAGTGCGCCTGCCACAATATCTGCGCCGATGTAGGTGGATACGGAGGGCAGGCACAGGACCTGCACACAGGGAGAACAGGAGAAACCCAGCTCCCGGGCGGAAACAGCCATGGGCTGTACAAACACGCTGCTGTATGGCGCGCGGCCGAGGCTTGCCAGAGGAACGCCCAGCAGGCAATGGAGCATGGTAGCGTTTCCCGCCACAGAAATCTCATAGAGCCCGTCAGCGGGACAGCCCGCATGGGCAATCAGGGCCTGAATGCACTCTTCCAGCTGGCGGACGATCACCGTCTGCAGCTCCTTTACTCCGCCGGGGTGCTCGCTGTCGTAGTGAATGCGAGAGAGAACGTCCAGGCCAAAGGCTTTTTGAGGATTCACGAAACCGCTTTCCCCCAGCTTTCTGCCGCTGCACAGATCGAAAAGAGATACAGCCACCGTTGTGGTGCCAATATCTACCGCTGCTCCCAAGGCAAAATTGTCATCCCGCAAATCGATAAGACGGTCCTGTCGGTATACGGCAGTCATGGCGGAGTGACCCATGAGGCTGGGGAGTTTCTGTACGAGGTGCAGTGGCATGACGGATAGAGTGTCAGGACTGCCGCTCCAGGCGTCGCACAAGGTGCCTACGCTGTTCAGCGTGGGAAAAACGGGCACGGTGGTTTCCACTGTAATTTCTGGCGAAAAAATATAGGTGGGAAAATTTCCGCCGCCCAAGACTGCTGCCGAGGAGGTCCCCAACAGCTCCAGGGGATCCAACGTCACCAGCCCCAGGGGTACCGCCGCACAGGCCAGGCGGATCCCATCTGCCAATTCCGCAGAAGAGAGCAGCCGCCGTTCGCTTTCTGTGGGGGGACTGACCGGCCCCGAGAGGACGCGGACCTTGCACTTTCCGCACAGGCCCTTGCCGTTGCAAGGACTCTCCAGAAGCGTGCCTCCCTGGCGCAGCAGCGACAGCAGTGTTTCATCTCCAGCAGGGGCGACAGTTAACTCAGTTGGCATCGGAGGCCTCCTTCACGGTTTCCATCAGAATGCGGATGCTGCTGAGGGCTGTGGTGGTCCCCAGCCCGCAGGCAGGAGCCAAAATATCCACGCCGCTGCGCAGGCAGCCCCGGCAAAGGGAATGGATGGTATCGCTTTTGCCGGCGGCCAGGGCAAAGGTGCTGACATTGCCCATGATGACCTTTCCGGGCACATTTTCCCGGAGTTTTTCCAGATTCACCGCCGCGTCCACACTGATGGCATCACTCTCCAATTGGGATAACTGAGGATACACCGCCCGCAGCTGTCCGCATATATGGACGATCACGCCCTGACACAGGGGCCGCAGCGCTTGGCACAGCCGGTTCAAACAGGGCAGAGCATACTCCGCAAACAGGCGGGGCCCCAGGATCTCTCCTGTTCCGCTGGGATCGGATATGGCAATGAATTCCGCCCCGGCCTGAATCTGTGCCTGACCAAAGGCGATCAGGGTGTCAGTGACAAAATCCATCAGGGCGTGGGCAGCTTGCGGCTTCTTGCGCAGTTCCTTATAGAATACGTTGGCATCTACCAGGGACGAGGCTAGGCTCATGGGTCCGGTCAGATTGCCGATAACGGCCGCCTGGGGGTGCTGCGTACGGATAAGTGACAGAGCATCCAGGACAACTTTGGCTCTGCCCCGGTCCAAAGCCATCGGTGAAAGGGACTCCCACTGCTCCACTGAGGAGAGGGCGTAAGCTGTCACACGGGGCTCCGTCTGGCGGTCCCCCAGATCCACGGCGGAGCCCATGGACTCCGCCTCTACGGTCATACAGAAAGGGACTCCTATATTGTCAAAAAGGCCGGCGGTAAAAGGAGCTGCCGCCAACCGGGCCATAAGGACAGGATCCCTATGGGCTTCCGGCCAGTAAGTATCACACAGATCCATGGCATCTACGGTAAGCATATTCATCATGCCGCCAGGGCAGATGCAAGGAACACGGCAGCACTTTTCCCCGTGTAAAGTACTCGCCAGCAGAGCAGCGGAGGTATCCTGCTGATTCATGAAATCCCTCCCTGGGTGAGAAATAATGAACAATTGTGCGAGCAAGGTCATCGCCGCACAGACACACCGTGCGTTAGAGTACCACATATAATGTCAAAACGTCAATATAAGGAAATTTAAATGCTACACATTTATTTGAATTATAAATATGTATAATTAGTTCGATAATATTTTAATTTCTTTTATAATTTGAAACATTTTACCAGTTTTATAATAAATAGAAAAATTTCTTCCAAAAAATTTATTAAAATTTTCTATTAAATAAATAGTCGATATAACTAGTCTGTCAGAAAAGAATGTGATAGGATTGTGGCAGCACCTCATGGTAAATTTTTGACGGCAAAGGATCAAGCTGACAAATGAAGACATATTACATTGGAATTGATATCGGCTCTACCTGTGCAAAGACGGCAGTGCTGTCGGAGGCAGAAGAGCTTGTTCTCACTTTTGTTTTGCCCACAGGCTGGAGCAGCGTGGATACGGCGGAGGAGATCCGCCGCCGACTGTGTGCGGCAAACTACGATCCAGAGAAACTGATCTGCGTGTCTACCGGCTATGGCCGGGTCTCTGTACCATTTGCCCAGAAGGCAGTGACAGAGATTACCTGTCATGCCAGAGGGGCCATGCTTCTCCACCACAGCAGGGATCTGACCGTTATCGATATCGGCGGCCAGGATACCAAGATCATACGGGTGGAGAACGGCTTGGTGAAAGACTTCATGATGAACGATAAATGCTCTGCGGGAACGGGCCGATTCTTGGAAGTTATGGCCAACACTCTTGGCTTGCATCCAGATGACATGTGTGATTTGGCCCGGCATGGGGGTGGCGTGTCCATCAGTTCCATGTGTACAGTGTTTGCAGAATCTGAAGTTATCAGCCTCATCGGCAAAGGTGAAAAAAAAGAAAATATCGCTTTTGCCGTGGTGGACTCCATTGTAAAAAAGGTGGCCTCCCAGGCCAGCCGCCTGGAGAAGGGGTGCCTGGTGTGCCTCACTGGCGGTCTGTGCGAAAGCGAATACATCCGCCAGGCCTTAGGAGAGCAACTCCATACCCAGGTCCACGCAGTGGCCGAAGGGCGATATGCAGGCGCGGTAGGCGCCGCTTTATGCGCCCGGGATTTAGCAAAAAAGGCCTGATATGGCCGACTCCGGCAGGGATCACAGACCTCCGCTGCTACGGGGAACTTCCTTGCAATTTGTGTCCTCCCCTGCTATCATGAGAACACACACAACAGGCACCAGGAGGTGACTTTCCCTGCTATTCCATATATTTTCCTCCCAGGAAGAGCGCATACAATTTGGCGGTTCCGATTTTCTAGAGCTCCAATATTGCCGTCTCCCCTGGGGAGCGTCCCTCCAGGAGATCCTCTCCCTGGATTCTATTCCGCATTGGAAAAACGATTCTCTGTATGTTTCCGGTGATGACATGGACATTTTTGACCGGCACTACGGACATCTGATCACCGGCGGCACCTATCACAATCAAACAACCGGCCCCATGGACCTGTTGGGGATCAATTTCTACTCCCGGGAGCAAGCCGTCTGTATTTTGAATCGGATCCAATTGGAACGACCGCCGGACTACCAGACTTTTGAGAACTGGCTGCGGAAGGGGCAACACTATATCGGATTCTATGTCTTAGGAGTGTAATCTGCATCACCGGTCAGGGCAGTCTCCAAGTCCCCGATACCACCAGCTGTGTGCGCCCACAAACCGCTCGCCTTTTGAGTCATTGATACCCTTGAGGGCTATCTATAAACGAAGCTGAAAATTTATATAGAACAAGGGCCAGACGAACCGATGGTGTTCGTCTGGCCCTCTTTACATGGATTTTTTATTTATTATCGATTCCCGGTTTTGGGTCTTTCCGCCTATACATTTGGCCTTCTGCGACTTTACGGATACTATGGGCAATACCCCCTATTCCCTAACACAGCGCCTTATTGCATCGTTTGCGCAGGGTACCCATACCGGAGTATAACAGCGGCTTTCCTCCCAAAAAGTTCTTATCTTTTATTCATGGGCTGAAATTTTAAAGCCAAAGTAAGGAAAACATTTATAGTCCCGCAAAAATGCGCATGGCTTTTTCTGCATCGGCTTCCATAGCCCTCTGGGCAGCCAACGCTAAATCGTGGAAAAAAGTCACCTCTTCTCTGGCAAGAAGTTCTTTTACAGCCTGCGTACCAGCCTTGGACATATAGCTGTAATAATTGATCTTCCTGAGCCCGTTGGCAATACCTGTGCGATAATCCTCCGGTGAGACGCCCGAACCGCCATGCATCACCAGCGGTAAACCAGTCTTTTGGGAAATTGTTTTCACGCGTTCAAGATCCAACACAGGTTTGGATTTATAAATGCCGTGGGCAGTGCCAAAACTGGGAGCCAGCGCGTTAATACCTGTCTCCTTGCAAAATGCAACTGCCTCGTCAGGATCGGTATACACCGGACCGGAGGCGTTGGCTCCGCCGCCCTCCCGGGAGGCCAATGCGCCCAACTCCGCCTCTACGCCACAGGCATAGTTCTTTGCCATAGCTACTGCTTTTTTCGTATTTTCGAGATTTTCAGCGTACGGGAGCGTACTGCCATCGTACATCACGCCGGTAAACCCGATTTCCAGCGCCTGCGCCATGTAGTCCAATGTCTCACAGTGGTCCAGATGCACACAGACGGGAATCCGGGCCCTCTTGGCAGCCTCCACCATCACAGGCCCAATCTTGGCAAGAGGCGCAACCTCCTCATGCAGCTGTGCATGGGAAATGATAACCGGTACATTCAGCTTCTCGGCCACATTTATTACTGCAAGAATACACTCTAAGTTTGGCGTGTTAAATGCCCCCACAGCAAACTTTTTCTCATTTGCCAAGTTCAATATCTCTACCAGATTAACAAGCATATCGTTGTTCTCCCTTACATCAGCGGCCGGACGGCGTTGTATACGTTTTTGTACCGCTGGTAAATTGTCATATAGGCTTGGTGCATTTCCTTCCGGGGATAGTAGGTCTCCATCTCCTGTACCATATGAGCAGCCCCATCACTGAGATCCGAAAACGCCCCAACTGCAACGCCGGTCAGCATGGCTGAACCCACAGTGCCTGCGTCTACGGTTTTGAGCGCTGTGATGGGCAGATTCAGAACGTCGGCCTTCATCTGCATCCAAATCTTGGAGCGGGCGCCGCCGCCAGTGGCATGGAGCTTTTCAAACCGTATACCGGAGTCCCGGAGGGCCTCGTAGTTGAGCCGCATCTCGTACGCTACGCCCTCCATGCAGGCACGGTAAATCTCCGCTCCGGTCGTAGCCGTAGTCAGCCCCAGGATTGCTCCCTTGGAGCCGGTATCCATATAGGGCGTTGCAGCCCCCGCAAAATGCGGCAGCACCAACAGGCCGCTGGGGGCATCTTTCTCATAGGCCCGTTCCATGCTTTCATTGGTTTCACCCTTGCCGAAGGTTTCCATACACCACTGGATCAGTGCCCCACCGGTGTAAGAAAAGGCATAGGCCACATATTTGCCGGGTATCACATAGGGCACCACGGAGAAAAAGCCCTTGCGCATTACTGCAATGTCCGGGATGCTGTCATAGACCGGCGTCAGGCACTCCACAGTGCCTGCCCCGTCTACCGCTACGCTGCCGTCGAATGCTCCTGCTCCCACGGCGGCAGCAACCTGGTCGTGGCTGACCGAGACAACGACGCAATCCCCATTCAGTCCCGTCCGCTGGGCAGCAGTCGGCGTAATCGTTCCGGATGGGCTGCCGGTGGGAACCGATTCGCTCATCAAAGAGACATTGATCCCGGCAGCGTCAAAGATCTCCCGGCTCCAAGTCAGCTGATGGATATCAAAGGCCATGGTCCGCGTAGCCAGAGAATAGTCGATCTGCGCTTTGTGAGTCAAGTGCCAAACCACAAAATCTTCAATTAAGTGAATGCGCCTGGCCGCCTGATAGATTTCCGGACGATGTTTTTTCAGCCACATCATCTTGGAGATAGAATACATCTCATGGGGTGCAAGGCCGGTAACAGATGCAATGTGCTCCGCTCCCATCGCCTTCACCAGCTCCGCGCACTCCTCCGCCCCCCTGGGATCTGTGTAGAGCATGGCATTGTGCAGCGGTTCTCCCCTGTCATCGGTCATAACAAACGTTTCCCCAAAGCTGGTGACGCCGATGCCTGCAATATCCGGATACTGTACGGCCATCTCCTCAAGGACAGCATAAACGCTCTCCATCATGGTGGAAATGTCGATCTCGTGGGTACCGGCTGCCCGACGCACCGGATAGTCCCGATACGCCTTGCCCAGTTGGGTTCCGTCTTTATTAAACACGGTCAGCTTGCAGCCGGTAGTGCCAATATCCAATCCTGCAATTTTCATGGCTCAGTCCTTGTCAATGTCCACCCAGTCGTAATGGAGATAGGTGGTAAAGGCTTCCTTCAAAATATCCTTCATATGGCCTACCCCCACGCTGGTATGGTGCTTAAAGCCACCCCGTGCAAGGCGGATCATCTTATCCTCCAGATTGGGAATCTCACATACGCCTGCACAGCCGAAATAGCTCTCCTCAATGGGATCATTGGTAAATTCAGCCTCAGAGGCGTAGACGATAATGTTACCATCCTTGGTCTGGCAATTGGAAAGGGTCGTCGGGAAGGCGCGGATTCTCCCCTCGTTGCTGCCCCAGCCGGAGCCAGGATCCGTCTTATCAAACATCTTGTGGTTGGTAACCGTGCCTTTACCCGTCATGAGAGACTGAGCCACCGGGCCGCAGTGGAAGAGGATCACCTTATTTTCCTCCTCCCCATAGTTGTTGTTCCAGTCCAGAACAGCAGTAGGCTGTTCGCTGGCCAGGCTCATAGCCCGCATAGTGATGGCCGAGCACATATCAATCTCACAGGAGGCAGCGATGCCCCGGTCATTCAGTTCGGAGAGCAGCACGCAGGGGCAGATCCGCAGAACCTGCTCCATCTCATTCCAGCAGCGCAGCGCCAGAGCGTCCAGATGGTATTCCTCGATGTAACCGTCGATGGCAACCGAGACCTTGGCCAACGTATTCTTGTTTTTTTCAGGCACCTTGGTAAAGTCTGTATAGTTTTCCAGATGCGCTTTCTTTGCAACGACTTTGGGATCATCGTCGGACATATTCTGCACCTTGAAGAACAACTCGCTGAGATCAAAGGACTCCACGTTGATGCCGTACTTCTGCAGGGCGATCTCATCAAAGCGGGTCGTCTTGAAGGCCGTGGTCCGGGCGCCGATGCAGCCCAGGTTAAACCGCTTCATACCGTTGACGACACGGCAGATGGCTGCAAAGTCCCGCAAATTTTCCTGGAATTTGGGGCTGAGGGGGTGCACCACATGGGGTTTCAGCACCGTGAAGGGCACGCCGTATTGGGTGAAAACGTCCGTGACAGAGAATTTACCACAGAAGGCGTCCCGCCGGTGGGCAAAGTCCATCTTTCCGATCTCATCTGGATAGGCCTGCATGAGAATGGGCACGCCCGCATCCTGAAGGGCAGTGATGGCGCCGTTCTCATCCGCGAAAATCGGCATGGAAAAAATCACGCCGTCGTACTCGCCCTCATGGGATTTCAGCCACTTGGCATACAGAAGTCCCTCGTCCCGGGTCTCGATACCGCCGTAGCGGGTCAGCTCCGCATCCATAGCGATGTAATCATAGCCCGCGTCCGTAACCGCCTTGATCATATCCTCCCGAGCGCCATAAATCAGTTCTCCGGGCATAAATCCCCGGTTGCAAAACGCCAGCGCAAAGGTCATTTTCTTAGCCATTTGATCTTCTCCTTTTCATATTACGTTTTCTCTGGAAATAAGGGGCATAGTCAAAAAATTTTAGAGAGCCATAAACTCAATCTTTACCGTGTTCGTAATGCTTTCAAAGGCCTCGAGCACCGGCAGCGTACCGTTCTCCCGCTCATCGTGGCGGCCCATGATATAGGAGTTGGTAGGCTCCAGGCCGAGAACATAATCTCCGCTGGCCATGCTGCGCCACTGGGAGAGAATCGGCAGCGTATCGCCCGACCAAGAGATCTTCATGCACACACCAAGGTCCGGGTTTTCCAGCTGTGCCCAGAAATCCTTCTGCATCTTCTGGAAAAACACCCGTTCCTCCTCCCCATCCACCGGCTTTTCAAATTCGCAGGCCCGCTCCAAACCGGCCTTGGCAAATTCGGTACGGGGAATGGTCTCCCGCTCCTGGGGCAGCACCAGCCGCGCTTTCTCGCTCAGCAGCGGATAACCAAAGTTGCAGTGGTAGATCTGCATGATCTCCTCATCCCGCGGGGTAAGATTGGTCACAGTATCCTCTATGGTAACGGAAGCGCCAAACGCCGGAATGCGGATGGTGCGGTTTACTTCCAGCACATGGCCGAACAGGGCCGTCTCCCGGACGGTTCCCTGAATGATGATCTCATCCTGCTCCATTCGAGCAGAAATCTGCTCCGCCGCCAGAGAATGATAGCGTCCATGCTGGGGATGCCACTCATCGCCGTCCCGATTGGCCTGGCCTGCGGAGCGCAGGCCGCAGGTATACAGCAGTCCGCCGGGGAAGGTATTCAGAAACTCCATCTCATGTGGGGTGATGATCGCCGGACTGTCATATCCGTTTTTGCTCATCCAGCTCATGTTTGTTCCTTTATAGCGGCACTGACCAATATCCAGCCCTGCATCTGGAAGGATGTCCAGCGCCAGGCCGCCGGCGGTTTTGACCTCAATGATCTCTGTCCCCTTCGCCTTTCCCTCATTCACGGTTACTCTGCGCAGTGTGACAAGCTGGGCAGGGTTGCCGATATAGCCTTGTTTCATTCGCTCTTTCACAGACGTCTCCTCCTTTGATAGCCGAACATCCCCGATTAAAGCAGGAAAATATTCAACATGAACCTGATCCGCTATTTTTATTATAGGAAATCGTGCCTATGGCCGTATAGGCAGGATTGTTCTTTTTTCTTTGTTTTTGTTCGCAGTTGTGTTACAATTTCCTTGTCAGGTTTTTGTGCAATTTGTAGGGAGGCCAGTATGATTTCTGTTTTTGATCTGGACAAGCTGCGCGGCTTGCTGAAGGATTTCTATCAGATTTCCAAGATCCGTATTACCGTCTTTGATGAGGACTTGAAAGAGCTGTGTTCTTACCCCGAAAGTATTGCGGAGTTTTGTAAAATCATCCGCAGCTGTGAAACCGGGAAATACGCCTGCGCACAATGCGACAAAGCGGCATGTGACAGAGCCGCAAAGGAGCGGAAAACCCAGATCTATCGCTGCCACGCGGGATTGACCGAAGCCGTCACGCCGCTGATCGTTCACGATGTATTGGTGGGATATCTTCTTTTTGGACATGTATTCTCTTACTCCGATTATGAGAGTGGTTGGGCAGAAATCCAGCGCTGCTGCCATTCCCTGCCATTGGACATGAAGGAACTGAAAGCTGCCTGTATGGAACGGCCCCGGATCGAATATGAATACGTCCTGTCCGCCACGCAAATTCTTTTGGCAGTGGCCTCCTATCTGGTGATGGAACGTATGGCCACTCTCCAAACAGGTGGCCTCGCCGTCCAGATTGACGAATACCTCTCCCTCCATTTTACAGAGCGTTTGAAAGCACCTGATCTTTGTCAACATTTCCAAATCGGCAAAACGCAGCTATACAAGTTATCGCAGCAGCTTTATGGATGCGGAATTTCGGAACATATCCGGGATTTAAGAGTCAAAATGGCTAAGGAACTTTTGACAGAGCAGCCGGAGCTTTCTCTTGCCGATATTGCGACACAGTGCGGCTACCATGACTACAATTACTTCATCAATGTATTCACAAAAGTGGCAGGAATATCGCCCGGTGCATTCCGCCGAAATAAACTGTACGGTACCACAAACATTCAAAGCTACTGACTCCCCTTTTCCAAGCCATCTGCCGGGATGCCGGCATGATACGTATCCTAAGTGGTGTAGGCCTACGTCTTGGAACCAGTACATTTGCCATATCATAGAATATGGCAAGGATCAAATGGGAGGTTTCAGGTTCTATGCATTGCAATAGCAACAAGGAATCCGGCATGAACCGCTACGTGCCATGCCAGCGGGTATGCCCGATTCCCGGCCCTATGGGTCCTACGGGACCGACAGGGCCTCCCG